>Ga0172379_10003793_pt1 | contig 23409 bp, 22 predicted proteins | sample GrowelOW334metaG_FD_119756 | JGI IMG/M metagenome (GOLD analysis project Ga0172379, IMG submission 119756) | Groundwater microbial communities from an aquifer near a municipal landfill in Southern Ontario, Canada - Groundwater well OW334 metaG | ecosystem: Environmental > Aquatic > Deep...
CCAGCGGATTTTTTGTGGTTGCCGCAGGCCAATCGTCCATGCCTCCGGCCGGATCACCGGCCGGGCCCGTGGCCTTACCGTCCGCATCGCCATCCAAAGAGTTGAATGCCATATCGACCGCACCGTTGAATACTCCGGTTTTTGAACCTGCCGCCAAAGCTGATTCGTTATCCAAAAGCGATGCGGCTTTAATTATTCCGCGAATGGTTTTTTCCGCAGGCAAGCACAGCATTTTTACCAAACACGAATTTACTCCGCAATCGTCATCCGCCATAAACTCAACCGTGCGATAACCGTTGGACAATCTAAATTCACCGTTAATCGGCTGTTCATTGGTACCGGAATCGCTTTGCAGAATCTGAATATTTTGAAAACCTCCGTCCCTGAATATTCCAGCCACGCTGGACGGAAACACGGGCTTGTTAAAATTTATTTGCACCACAATGTTACGCGCATACACTCCGCCGGATCTGGGGACGATGGATTGAACCCGCGGCGGTGTATTGTCGATTTGCGTAGAGACTTGAAAACGCCAGGTATAACCATTCTTAAAATTGCCGACAAATATCTGCGTACCGGACGCGTTTTTTACACCGTCGCGCAGATCGACCTCATACCACGTCGGTTTTTGCGTGTTACCCAACGGGTCAACAGGCTTAATCATCACGGTATGCCTGTCTTCACTGACAGAAACCGTCGCCTGATCTTTACCCAAGTTTTGATCCTTGTTTGACTCCGGATGTATGCCGACGTTAAGTTCGTTCAAGCTGCCTGACATGGGCTTGCCATCAGTCCACCCATCAACAAAAGACGCCGGATCTATTGCCGGTACAAAAGTAATGACGATCGCCGTATTGCGCGGCACATCCGTTTGGCCCGGCTCCGGATAATGATAATCAATTATCTGACCCGTGCCCAAACTTCCCGAATTTCCCCATTGCGACAAATTGCCTCCATTATTTCCGCTGGTCGTGTTATTGCCAAAAAGATTTGAATCGCCGTTTATCCAGCTCAAAATAAAATTAACAATAGCAAAAGAAAAAGCGATGATCATCAATCCGATGACCGCGTTTCTGATTCTGGCCAAAGCAGACTTTATTTTTTCAGCATCGCCGCCGGCCGTCATGTATTGATAGCCGGAAAAATGCAAAAGCGCCAAAAAAATAACGCCGACCGTTCCAAGGATGACGTTGATTATTCTGCCAATGATCGTCGGCAAATCGTTGGTCGTTTGACTCAAGCCCGCGGAGTTTAATGTCGTGTTCAGCGTGCTTTGACTTTGATTAAGCTGCGCATTTACTCCATGCATCGGCAACAAACAGATAACCGCCAATGCGATGGTGAGTACGGACGCCAAAAATCCCTTATTCAAAAGGCTATAAAAAACTGAATGTAAACGGCGTTTCTCCAGCATGGAAGAGATAGCCAACGAATAAAAAGATCGCACTCCTAACCGACTTTATGCATTGCCTGATAAAAGTCTCTGGACGATCGTTCGGACGGTATTGCCGTCCGCACGGCCACCCACGACTTTCATTATCTGACCCATCACTTTGCCGACCTCTGACATCGAAACGGCGCCGGATTCGGCGATCACTTTTTTACAAATTTCTTCCAGTTCGGCCTCGGACATGGCAGGAGGGAGATAGCGCTCTAAAATCACTATCTCCCCGGTCTGCCTTTCTATCAAATCTTGACGTCCCGCACTCGTAAAATCAGTCAGAGCATCTTTACCCTGTTTGATCATCGTGCGTATGACGGATTGCGCCTCCTCCTCGCTTAACGCATGTATCAGCTCGATTTCTTTATTTTTTAAGCCGGTACGCATAAGCCGGAGCACTGATAGCTCCAACTCATTTTTATTTTTCATCGCCTCTTTTAAGTCGGCGGAAATGCGTTCAACGAGATCCATTTATTTGTTATTAGCGAGACGGACGACGCGGTTCTTCCTTGAGTTTGCCTGTTTTGAATTCGTATTCGTATTGTTGGCGTTTGACTTCGCGTCGCAAAGCGCCTTCGCGCACTTTGTTGCGGCTGGCGCCGGCATCGTGAAAACGATGTTTACGTGCTTCCAAAGCTACGCCGCCTTGTTGCATGCGACGTTGAAAACGACGCAATAATGCATCGAATGTTTCGCCCTTCTTTTTCTTGACTTCAACCATGTAAAACACTCCTTTCTATATGTATTTAGAACTCCTCACATCCATAAAAGATGTCCACAATAAGATACAACATCCGCAATCAAGCGTCAATGCAAAAGAGTCCATAAAGTCCATAAACTTAAAAGTCCTTAAAGTCCTTAATATTGTACCTATTCTAGGACTTTACGGACTTTACCCTCCTACGCCAAAGGCTACAGAGGGCCCACCATAGCCTATATTTAATGCGACGGTGGGTGGACTTTACGGACTCATGGTCTCTACTCGGTGATCGCCATCTTCTTTTGTATTTCGTGGACGACTTTGCGGCCGTCGACGATTTCTTGCGTGCCGGCATCCATATCGCGAATTATGGCCGTACCATCCAAAACCTCTTTTTGACCGACGATAATCGCCCAGCGCGCACCGCAACGATTTGCGGTTTCCATCTGAGTTTTGATTGAATTTTTGGCAAAAGCCTCCGCAGCCTTAATGCCGGCCAAGCGAAACTCCTCGAACAAAGCCAAAGCACGCTTGCGTCCGGCCTCGCCCAATTGAGCAACAAACACATCGACTTTCTTTTCCTGCTGTTCGTGCGGCATTGATTTTAAGCGGCTAACGACGCGATCAATGCCCAAAGCAAAGCCGGCTGCCGGAGTCGGCCTGCCGCCCAAAATTTCCATCAGACCGTCATAACGCCCACCGACGCCCAAGGCCGATTGCGCCGTTTCTTCGGTTTCGTTTGTATCGTAAAGTTCAAAAACAGTTTGCGTGTAATAATCCAAGCCGCGCACCAAAAACGGATCAAGCTGATAAGGAACTCCGACTTCGTCGAGATATTCCAAAACGCGCATAAAATGATTTTTGGAAGTTTCATCCAGCCAATCGACAATCTGCGGAGCTTCGGCCTTTAATTCCGCCATACCGGGCTCTTTGGAATCCAAAAGGCGCAATGGATTTTTCAGCAATCTCTTTTTATCATCTTCCGAAAGACGGCTGCGCTTTGGCCTGAAATAAGCAGCCAATGCGCTTTTATAGTTAGCCCTTGATTCCGCAGTTCCAATTGAGTTTATTCTGACAACGGCATCAATTCCAAGATCTTTTAAAAAGCGCCAAGCCATCAAAGCCAACTGTGCATCTACAACGGCATCACTTTCGCCGATTATTTCCACACCATATTGCCAAAACTGGCGATACCTGCCGGATTGCGGTTTTTCGTGACGAAAAAATTGGCTCCAATACCAAAGTTTAACCGGCTGCGGAAGATTTAACATTCCGTGATGAATGTAGGCACGCGAAATGCCGGCCGTGCCCTCCGGTCTTAAAGTAACATGTTCATTGCCGGTGGTTTCAAAACTAAACATCTCCTTTTCCACGATATCAGTCTGCTTACCGACGCCGCGCACAAACAATCCGCTTTCTTCCAAAACAGGAGTTTCGACTCGGTCTACGCCGTATGCGTCGCACAAGCCTTGTGCAACCTCAAAGCACTTGCGCCAATAATATTGATCTGAAGGCAGAATGTCGCGCATACCGCGAACAAGAGCGAACGGCTGCGGTGCTTTTTTAGAAACACCTTCGGGCTTCTTACTCACTGGAGCGACTTTTTTTGGTTGAGGCATAATAAAATAATTAAGAATTAATAATTAAGAATTAAGAATGTTTGTACCTGAATTAATAATTCATAATTCTTAATTCATAATTCTGGTCTGACGCTATAAATTATAAGTTGGTGCGTTAAAGATCTTCCAGCTATCGAGCGGCCATCCGCGCAGCCACACTCGACCAACGACGACTTTGTCAAAAATCGGGCCAAAGTATCTTGAATCAAGACTGGACGAACGATTATCGCCCAACACATAATACTGATCCGCTTTCAAAGTTACTCTGACCGTTTGCGAAGTATAGACATCATCGAGATACGCGTGCTCATCCAAAACAATTCCATTGGGGTATTTGTCGTTGTAGATTTTAACTTGACCGTCCGCGATTTCGACAGTCTCGCCGGGCAAACCGACCACGCGCTTGATAAAATAACTTTTTGGATCATTGGGATAATGGAACACCACAATGTCTCCGCGCGAAGGTTGATTGAATCTATAAGAAAGCTCATCTATTATCAAATATTCGTGGTCAAAAAAATTCGGCTCCATTGATGCTCCTTTAACATAAAACGGCTGCACCAAAAAATATCTGACCGGAATGATTATAGCGAGGGATATCGCCACAACTTGAACAAGCTCCAAAAAAAACTTTAAGGCCATTTTTGAGGACGATGCCGGAGGTGCGCCTTCGATGTTTTCTTGCTTTTTAAACAGTGACATAGATTCGATTGTTCTCACTATGCCTTGAGCAAAGTCGAAGGGCATAGGTTGGGTTATGTTAGCCCATGGCGCATTAACTGTCCATGACCGGATTTACCAGGCTTCGGAGGTTAAAATGATCGCTTTTCGCCACAGTCGTTTTAATGATTTTGCATACGCCGCTTTGGCCGATTGAGTTTCAAGCCAACCGAAAAATTCGGCTAAAACATAAGGGAAACAAGCTAAAATCGCAGGCCAAAACCCGGTCAAAGACGTTGCGCCAAGCATGACAAAAAACCAAACAACCATGAGCATGGCCGCAATAACACCCGCTAAACGAGCCAGCAGGTCTTTCTCGCGTCCGCAAGCCACGGCAAGAGGATCGCCGGAATATGCAATTTTGCCGGACGATGTCAATCTGCGCCAAGCCTTTACGGCTTTTACAAACTCTTTTGCTAAAAGATAAACCGGCATCGCCGCGAGCGAAAGCGCAAACAGCGATCCTGAAAAAAAATAATCGGCGGAGTCGACCGCATTTGCCACAAAAAATACCGGCAAAACAACCGCGCACAAAACCCCAAAAAGCCAAAGCAGCTCATTGCCTCTGCGCAAAGACGCTTGCACGCGCAACGGCGAAACAACCGTTCGCAGCGCCAAAACGACCGTCACGACGAGCGCGGCTATTATTGGTATCGCTGACGGCAAAATATTTTGCAGCCATAACGTCAGCGGCAAAGTAATAAAAAGAGACGACAAACAAATCGCAGCGATCGGGAATTTAAACGCCGCAAGCTTTTCACGCAGTATCGTGAACAGCCAAGGCGCGGAAACTGCGACGAGATCATCATTCATCTCTTGCAAGCAAGACGCATTAGCTTCTGCGGAATTATTATCAGCAAATTGCATCAAAGCCAAACGGCAGTGATTATTGCCAAAATTTTTAACGCTTAAAAGCTCTGTCTTCAAATCAATCCCCTGTGCCTCCGCATCTTTTGCCTCGGCGGATGTCCACACGGGATCTTGTCCATATTTTACCAATTTTTCCAACCAAAGATGTGCCATGCCCTCTTGCGTCAAATCGGAAATACGGCGCACCGAACGCACGACTTCGTCCGGCACTGCTTTATGCGTCACGAATCCCAAACCAAAACCTTGTTTCAATAAATTACTAACAGTCGCATGGCGCGACGGACGCAACGATAAAATATAACGCAACTCCCATGGCAAATTTTCGTGCGATTCAAAAACCGCCGGATCCTGGATAACAATCCAGTCCGCATCTTATTGGCTTACGCCAAAACCCACCGAACGTTTCCAAAAATCACCCGCGGTCATGAGGCTATTATAACACACCAGAGTCTATAAAGTCCTTAAGCCTAACTCACTCTAGCTCTCCCTTACCCAAGGGAGAGTACCTCATCATCATCGTGTTGTGAGTGATTCAGAACCTCCTCTTGAGTAAGAGGAGGCAGGAGGAGTTAGGCTATCCAACGGTCAAACTCTTTCCAGTTTCCAGTTTCCAGTTTATTCTAGTCGCATGACAACCATCAACGACTTACTCCGGCATTCGATATTCAGCGCAACGGACATTCAGCGAAGCGGATATTCGACATTCGATCGCCGCGAGGCCGAGTTATTATTGGCTTATGCGCTCGACAAAGATCGCACCCATATCAAAGCCCACGGCAGAGACGCTGTCGACGACCGGACGGCAAAAAAGTTTTTGAGTTTGGCAAAACGCCGTGCCAAACATGAACCAATCGCATATTTGACCGGCAGTCAGCCTTTCTACGGACGCGACTTTTCCGTCAACAAACACACTCTTATCCCGCGACCCGAAACGGAAATGCTCGTCGAACTCATGACTAATCACAAAAGACAAAAGACAAAAGACGTGGGACGTACGACGATTGGGACGTACGACGTTATTGTTGATGTGGGCACCGGCTCCGGTTGTCTTGCCGTAACTCTCGCTCTCGAATGTCCGTCTGCGACTATAATCGCCTCCGACGTTTCCGGCGACGCGCTAAAAGTCGCACGCAAGAATGCCAAGCGACTTGGCGCTGATGACACTTTTGTGCGAGAAAGTCTGCTTGGCAAAAAACTATTTCCTGTCATTGCGAGGAATTTGATGACGAAGCAATCTACCGCAGATTGCCGCGCTCCGTCGGACTACGCTCGCAATGACGTAGGACGACTGGGACGTAGGACGTGCGACGTGCTGTTCGTCGCCAACCTCCCCTACCTGCCATCGACAGACAAAAAGACGATGATGCCGGATGTTGTAAACTTTGAACCTCACAAAGCACTCTTCGCCGGCAACGACGGTTCGTCGCTGGTCGTGAAACTACTTGAGCAAATTCGATATTCAGCTCAGCGGACATTCAGCGGAGCCATGCGCCGTATGGTGCAAGGCACAGCGGACATTCGATATTCGATCTTCTTGGAAATCGATCCTCGTCAAACAAAAAAACTCGTGGCATTAGCACGCAAGCTTTTTCCAAAACGTAAAGTCGCAATCAAACAAGACCTGTGCGGAAGAGAGAGGTTTTTGACGATTACTTAATGCCTATATACGCCATCATGGCCAACAATAATTCCGGCTTGTCGCGGCGATACGAAAAATATTTATCAGGCAAACAGTAAGTACAATCATCACTCTCATGGACGTTTTCTGATTTGACGCCAATTGACGTCAACTGATGTTTTATCGCAGATTGCAGGCCAACAAACATTTTCCCATCTTTTTTGACGACAGACTCCGGATACTGCACGAATTCAGAAGCGACGTCATTTTGAACTTCAAAATGGCATTTTTGTATATGCGGTCCGACGCTTACAGCCAAGTCAACCGGCTTAGTGCCAAAATTCTCGCTCATCGCTTTAATGACGTTTGTTGCAATATTGCCGACAACTCCGCGCCAGCCGGCGTGAGCGATGCCAACAGCTTTGTTGATTGGATCAAAGAAAAATATCGGCACGCAGTCGGCGACAGTAACAGTCAAAATAACATCCGGAGAATTTGTAATCAAAGCGTCGGCGTCTGAAATCAAGAGCCCCGCATCTTCCAATCCGACTTTTACGACGTTTGTGCCATGTACCAAGTTTGCCGCAATCGACTTTTCGGCGTCCAGTCCTATTTTTTCAAAAAACTTTTTACGGTTGATCAAAGCAGCTTCGTCGCGCCCGTCGCCGTATAGTTTCATTTGGCCATCTTGTTTTGAGGTTATACTAAAGATAAATTTATCGAGCTCATGAATCATAAAATTACAATAATTCTTTGAACCTTTCAACCAACTCATCCCCTCCCATAACTCGCAATTCGGAAATTATCTCACCCTGACAATGCAAGTCGTTATGTCGCGGAATCATGATGAACTTAGGCTGATTACTCAACAATCGCTGCGCTATATCAGGAGGCGGGCAAAATTTATCATGTCTGCCAAAACGTTTGTTACACAGAAAAAATCCGAGCTTTTTGAGCACTCGGATACATTGCCGTTTGTTGAAATTCATCTCCCCCATAACTACGCCAATAATGGAGGTGCACTCAACAGCCATGCTTTATACTCTTTATCTTCTTTAGGTAAATCTTCATCCCATCTATCTGATATTTGCCCATACAGAACAACGTGATTACCTAAATTCATTTGATTATACACCATAGTAGCTTCTTTTTTTGGAACGTCAAAATACGTCAAAACCGCATCGTTGGTCATTTCTATCAACTCTTGTTGTGACCTGGCTTGCGTGACCAAACCTGGGAGCTCATCTGAAGTTGCCACGAACCAACCTTCCGGAGTAAGCCTAATTGTCCAGCTCAAAGTCTCGGGAAGATGGTATTCCTTTTTGACCAAAATCGGATTTTTATGCGGAAAAGCCGCACGAAAAATCTTCTTAAACAAATCATTTGGCATATCTTAATTTAACCGTAGACACGACTTAAAGTCAATTACGTTCAATCTCCGCGCCGAGTTTATTCAGTTTGCCGATGATATCCTCGTAACCGCGTTCGATGAGTTCGACGCCGGTGACGCGCGATTCGCCTTTGGCCATCAGCGTTGCAAGAAGATATGAAAAACCTGCACGCAAATCAGGAATGCAAATGTCCGCGGACTTAAGCGGCGTGGGACCGGAGATAATGCAGGAATGCAAATAGTTTTTGTGTTTAAAGCGGCATTCTTTGCTGCCGAGACAATCGGAGTGAAGCTGAATGTTGGCGCCCATCTTGACGAGCGACTCGGTGTAGCCGAAACGATCTACAAAAATAGTTTCGTGAACAATGGAGACGCCTTTGGCCTGCGTCAGCAACATCACAAACGGCTGCTGCCAATCCGTCATAAAACCCGGATGAGTATCAGTCTCCAGAACAACCGGACGATAAGAATCGGCATGGCCGAATAAGATCCCGTCTTCTTCCACTTTAAACGGCACGCCGACGCGGCGAATCGCATTCAAGAAAGTCAGCAAGTCGTCTTGCTTGGCATGGCGCACAAAAATCTCGCCTTTGGTTAAAGCTGCCGCGACTCCGAAAGATGCCGCCTCAATTCTGTCCGGAATAACCGAATGTTCCGCGCCGCCCAAACGATCAACACCCTCGATAACCCAAGTGCGATTTGTTTCCAGGTTGATGATTGCACCCATTGATTGCAAAAGTTTTGCCGTGTCCAAAATTTCCGGCTCGACCGCAGCGTTGGCGATGACCGTCGTGCCTTTTGCTTTTACCGCGGCCAACATCAAGTTTTCCGTTGCACCGACGGACGGAAAACGCAATTCTATCAAAGCCGCTTTTAGTTTTTTACTTTTGGCTTTGTAATAACCTTCGCCCTCGCTGATTTCCGCTCCCATCTGCTTCAGCCCTTCCAGATGGATATCGATCGGGCGCGGACCGATTTGGCAGCCGCCCAAAGCCGGAATGCTGGCTTCTCCAAATCGATGAATGAGCGGGCCCATGAGCAAAATCGGAATGCGATTTTTGCGGCTTAAAGCTGCGGAGACTTGACTCGTGTTTAATGTTCGCGGATCGATCGTCACGGTGTGACCGTCGACTTTAATCGTGACGCCCAAGCCTTTAAGCATCTCAATCGTTGCGGTGACGTCTCCAATCTTGGGAACATTGTGCAAAACGACAGGCTCGTCCGCAAGCAACGCTGCAACAAGCTGTTTGGTGGCAGCATTTTTTGCGCCGTTCAAAATAACTTCGCCTCGCAGCGGGTTGCCGCCTTTTACAATAAAAGCCCGTTCTTTGACGGGCGTCCTGACTTTTGCAGTTTTGACAGCTTGTTTAAGCATATTACAATATCAATTAATAATTATGAATTAAGAATTATGAATTTTGGAAAAAACTACCTACATTCTTAATTCATAATTATTAATTCTTAATTTTTTCACTTACTGCGATGACGTCGGCATCTTACTGGCATCGGTAACCACTTCTATCCATGTCGTACCGCGTTGCATTGTAACAGTCTTGCCATCAGACGTCTCCACCTGCAAATTCCCACCCGGGCTTCTGCTCCATCTTACATCCTGTTCAAAACCATTGCGATACAAAATAGCTTTGCCCGAACCCGTCGTTCTGACATACAAGCGTCCGTAATCATCCAAAACTTTCTGCTCCGTCAATATGACCAGAATATTTTTCGTCTGAACAACGCTGCTATCGGCATCCTTAAAAAGCTTGCCGGATTCGTAGCGATTGTAAATATCCAAATCAGAGTCGTACTGCCAGCGCACGTTATAAGATCCTCCATAAGGAACGGAGACGCTGGCAACACCGCCGCGAGTACTGGTTGCATCATCAAAACTCCAGGCATCAAAACTCCCCGACTTCCATTCTTTCGCATCAATTGCGGACAGCAACAATTCCTGATTTGTATATGTGTTATGCGGTGCAGAACGTTGAGCGGAACGCCAAAAATATTTACCCATTCCCATCTCATCCAAATTTCTAAATTTTAAAAGTCCGCTGATTCTGTTTAACGCTTCCGGACTGCCGCCGACATGAGCGTACACGGCATCAAGTCCATCTGCCCATTCCACAAAATACGGACGAGCACTTCTTACAGGACCAACGCTCTCAACCGTCGTGGTCGCATCAAAGACGGCCATCAGGCGAGTAATACCGCCTTCAACCGGAGCTTCGTAAACCAAACTTGCTTTTGAGATGCCGGATAGCGGACGCGCATCAGGGTGCATTTCAACCATCACGGCAAAAGGTTGCAGATCAGCATCTTCGGGTTTAACCAAAACGCCATCCAACTTGCGCGGCACATAACCATCAGTCGAAGTGGACGTATTAGTCGTATCAGCCGACTGACCCTCGGCCTGCGCCTTGCTTGGATTGGAAATTGCAAACTTGAACAGTCCGAAACTCACCAATAAAACTAAAACGACCCCACCTGACAGGTAGGGCCAATACTGTTTTAGAAATTTTCCGGAATCAAACCTTTCGATTATTCGATTGATGTCCTCCATGAAATATTTATGCTTTAGCGGCTTCCGCTGCAGCTGCATCGGCAGCTTCTTTTTCTTTCTTTTCTTCAGCCTCGGTCTTGATGGCGGTAACATCTCCGGCCTGAGCTTCATCCATCTTCTTAAGTTCTTCCTCGGTCATCGGAGCCTCCACGGTCGCGACAGCGTCATTTAAATCATGCGTGGTAACAACTCCTTTTGGCAAAGACAGTGAACCGATTGTGATCATGTCTTCAAAAGTGTTGAGCGAACTCAAATCCACGACAATCTCTTTTGGCAAATCACCCGGCAAACATTCAACCTCCAACTCATCGAGCGATTTGATGAGCGTTCCGCCCAAAGCTTTGATAGCTGCGGATTCTCCGACAAACACCAAAGGCACGGAAACCGTCACGTTTTCATCCATACGCAATTGGCGAAAATCAACGTGCACAGGATGCATATTTACAGGGTTGACCTGGACTTCGCCGATCAAAGCCTTAACAGGCTGTTCGCCTTCGACATCCAAATCGAACAAGGTTGAATGCTTTACGGCGCGATATAGCTTCTTAAAATCAGGAGTGGATACTTGAATCGTGCGGCTCGGCAAACCATGTCCGTAAACAACGGCTTTAAGCGTAACATCCGGATTTCCGCGCGTTCCGGATTCCTTTTTTTGGCGCAACTTAGCCTGTAAATTTGTAATCATAGGATATCTTTTAGTGGCTGTAGATTAAGCTAATTTGCTCGACGTGTCAAGCAATAGCCTGCACAGCTCGCGGCTGCCCTCGTTTAACAGCTGGTGAGCGGCCACGCATTCCTCCGAAGTTAAAGGCTCTTCCTCGCCCAGCCGGATAATATCAACGCCCGAGGCGTCTGTTACCAAACCCAGCGAACTGACTCCGCCCGGCGCCTCCAAAACATAAGCTAAAAGACCATGTCCGCACTCTTGGCACATGGAATGATAAAGCTTGGCACTTTCTTTTTCTTCCACCAATTTTACGTTTTCTTTAGCGTACAAAGCATGGCAGATCGGGCAATGCGTGAGTAACGGGTATGTATTTTCAGATGGCATGTACAAACAATATAACGAGAGCCCTGCGCGGTCAACGGCCTTGTGCGACGGACTTGCCGTACACCGCAGAGCTTTGGACCAAACCCAGCGCAACAAAGCCCGCAACGAGGGATGAAGCGGCTGCGGAGGCGAAAGGCAGAGGGATCCCGGTGACGGGCATGATTCCAAGATTCATGCCGGCGTTGATTAATATATGGAGGCCGAACATGCCGGTTATCATGCCGCAGTAGATGACTACGAACGGATCTTCCGAACGGCGGGCGATTAAAAGCAAACGAGTAAGCAGGACGCCAAATAAAGCGAGAATCAAAGTGATACCCACAAAGCCGAGCTCTTCGCCCATCACCGCAAACATAAAATCCGTTGAAGCCTCGGGTAGAAATCGCAAACGCGATTGGCTCCCCTGCCCAACGCCCTTGCCGAAAAATCCTCCGGAACCGATAGCTGTCTGCGCCTGACGTACATTATATCCTGCGCCCAACGGATCCATTTGTGGGTTGATAAAAGCCATCAATCTATCTTTTTGATAAGGCTCGAATGCGTATTGCCAAAGCAATAAAGAACTTAAGGCGCCGACCAAAAATAGCAAAACCCAGGCCTTCCAGCGCAGGCCGGCAAAAGCGACGCCGACCAGCCACATGACGACTATAACCATAGCCGAACCAAAATCCGGCTGGATCAAAATCGGAACCACATAACCGAGCATGGCAACTGCGCTGCCAAAAAAAGTAATCCAGTTAAGGCGTTTGTAAATATGCTTGGCAAAATAAGATGCCAAAAAAACCGCAAAAGCGACTTTTGCCAATTCTACCGGCTGGATGGACAACGAACCCAACTTAAACCAACCCTGCGTTCCGCGTGCGGTTGAACCAAAAACCAAAACCGAAATAAGCAGCGCCATTCCCGCGACATAGATGACAGTGCCTAAACTTTTTACTTGTCGATAATCAATCAAAGCCAAAGCAACCATGGCCACAAAGCCGATTAAAACAGCAATAACTTGTTTTTTAAATTGCAAAAGCGAACCAACGTCATTCGAAGCGCCGATACTGTAAACCATGAGCAGGCCCATTGCGGTCAATGACAACAAAGATCCCAAAAGGATCCAATCCGTTCTCCACATCATGTCAAACCACAAGCGGCGCATGAGGACAATCTTCGAGCTTGGTAACTCAAAAGTCAACCCAACATTCTGTCATTGCGAGCAGAGTCCGACGGCGCGCGGACGTAAAGTCCCCGTGGGGACCACGTCCCCTCTACGGGGCAATCTCCTGTCCGACTAACGCCTCGCTAGCTGATCAACCCTAAGATTGCTTCGTCGCTCCGACTTCCCTCGCAATGACAAAAGGCTTACAACCTCTCCGACGGCAAGTAGACATTCGGGTCCAGCAGGTTGATAACGGGTACGACCTCGGTATTGCTAATGCCGGCCGCGGTTGACGGCCAATAGATTTCTATCGGCCTGGTCTCGCCCGGTTTAAGATCCCTGATATTAATCCGGTTGACTGCGATGACTGTTGTGCCACGCTTGATCTTAACGACGTAATCAATGGACCAATAACCATACGCACCGCTGTTCACGACATCAAACGAAGTGCGCGCGATGCTTTGACCTTGCGTCGGCGCCGCAAAATCGTAGCGCACATGCTCAACGGTAACCGCGCCAAAATGCTTACGGATAAAGTCGTTATAATTATTGTCGACAGCATCCGGATTAACGCGGTGCCACTGAATATTTTCGATGATGAGACGCGCGGATGTACCGCCTTTGGCTTTTGGTTTCCAGCCAAGCTCGGTTAACGTGTTATTCGACGAAGGCAAGATGAAACCCTGGCGCGTTGGAGTTTCCTCACCCGAAACGTTAAAGCGATAATTAAACTCGACCCACCACTCGTCGTTGGGATTTTGCAAATCAACCATCATGCCCAACCGATCTTCGGTTGAAGTAAAGACTGAAACTTGCGAAGTGCCGATGTTGCGCGGTCTGTCTTGCTGTATCGTATCCAAAATCTTTTGATCATTCGCAATCTCCGCCGTAATGCGCGATTCGCGCGGATACGAAATCGCATAAGCATCGAGCAAGCCCCAAAAAACATATCCCCACACCAGCACATTCAAAACAATCAATATCGTGCGCGACCAAAACTTAATTTTAAGTTTATTCCTAACCCACCAATTCGCAGCCTGCAAATCTCCGCTCGTAAAACCGGAATAAGTTTCCATATGAAGACATTATACAACGGAAAACTGGAAACTAGAAACTAGAAAGAGCAAATTAGTAGAGTAATAAAACTTACTCCGTTATGGGGCGCGCCTCACGGACTAAGTTCTATCTGATCAATCCACCAACTCTTTCCAGTTTCTAGTTGCCAGTTTTCAGTCCTCTAAAGGTTCCGCTTTCACGAACTCGTCGCCCTCAAACTCCAATTTCCAAATGCCGGCCAGTGGCAATTTAAGTTCGTGGATTTGCGAGTAGTCAACTTTTTGCAGCTTGAGAATCGCCGAAACCAAACTTTCGCGATGCGAGACGACGAGCGATGTTTTTCCCGCACACTCATGCAGCAGTTCTTTGATGACGGACAAAACGCGCTCCGCGGCTTGTTCATGCGGCTCCAGTCCGTCCATCTTTATCGGTTTTGTATAGTAGCCTGATTCGTTGACAAACTGATTGAGCGGCATACCTTTCCACTTTCCAGTTCCCCATTCTGTCAGACGTTCATCTGTTTCGACTTTCAAACTGATTTTATCGGCAACGATGTCCGCCGTCTGCCGAGCTCGCTCGAGCGGCGAACTTACAATGCGACAAAAGGGAATGCTTTGTGTTTTTAATCGTTCCGCGACTTCCACAACCTGCTTTTTTCCTTTCTCGCTTAAAGGAAACCCCGGCAATCTTTCATACAACAAATTTTGCGGATTATCTACGCCGCCGTGGCGCATAAGATATATGGTTGTTTTCATAAACTCAAAACAAAATACCACCTTTGTCATTCCGAGCGAAGTGCCCAAACTAAAGGCACGAAGTCGAGGAATCCCTTGTTGAACAGTTCTATCGTTTTAAAAGGGATCCCTCCACTCCACTACGTTACGGTCGGGATGACAGAAGGTTGTTGGGGATTGACATCTTCTATTGAATGAGTCTGATTTTTCTGGTATACTTTGCTCGATATTATGCCAAAAACAAGCGAAGAAAAGGAGCTTAAAACTCCAAAAAAGTCATCCTACGGCGCGGAACAAATTTCCGTTTTGGAGTGTTTGGAACCGGTGCGAAAACGCCCGGGCATGTACATCGGATCAACCGGGCCGGAAGGTTTGCATCATTTAATTTGGGAGGTAGTGGATAACTGTTTCGACGAGGCCATGGCAGGACATGCGGATGATATCACCGTAACTTTAAACGACAATGGAACGGTTTCTGTTGGCGATAACGGTCGCGGCATTCCAGTTGACATGCATAAGCAATACAAAGTCTCCGCACTCGAACTCGTGCTCACCAAATTGCATGCCGGCGGCAAATTCGGCGGCGAAGCCAGCGGCTACAAAATCTCCGGAGGTTTGCACGGCGTCGGCGTCTCTGTTGTTAACGCCCTTTCGGAGTGGGTGGAAGCGCGCGTTGCACGCGACGGCGCGGAGTGGGTGCAGGAATACGAACGAGGCATCCCAAAATTTAAAGTCAAAGAAGTCGGCAAAAGCAAAAAGCACGGTACGACTATAACATTCAAAGCGGATGCTACGATTTTTTCAACGACCGAATTTGATCTCAAATATATTTTGGATCACTTGCGCCAGCAGTGTTATTTGACCAAGGGTATTAAAGTTACGGTTGTTGATGCGCGCGAAAAAAAGCTGCCTCAAGTTTATGCTTTTTTCTTCGAAGGCGGCGTCTCATCTTATGTACGCCATTTAAACCATGCCAAATCAGCCAAGCACGAAAACATTTTTTACGTCGAACGCAACGTCGACAATGTCGGCATGGAAATCGGTATTCAATACACGGACGATTACAAGGAAACCGTTTTTGCATTTGCCAACAACATCTATAATCCGGAGGGAGGCACGCATGTGCTGGGTTTTCGCTCGGCACTGACCCGCGTACTGAACAACTACGCTCGTTCCAAAAGCTACATCAAAGAAAAAGACGAGAATCTTTCGGGCGAAGACGTACGCGAGGGTTTGACGGCCGTCATCTCCGTTAAAATTCCGGAACCGCAATTTGAAGGGCAGACCAAAGCAAAACTCGGCAACACGGAAGTACGCACCGCGGTTGAATCTTTGATGAACGAAGTGTTTGCCTCGTATCTGGAAGAACACCCCAAAGACGCCGAAGCGATTTTGGGCAAATGTATTTTGGCGCAACGCGCCCGTGCTGCAGCCCGCGCCGCCCGCGACACCGTAATCCGCAAAGGTGCGCTCGAAGGCATGACATTGCCGGGCAAACTCGCGGACTGCTCCAGTAAAGATCCAAAAGATTCAGAACTCTTTATCGTTGAGGGAGATTCCGCCGGCGGTTCCGCCAAACAAGGACGCGACCGCGAACATCAAGCAATTCTGCCTTTGCGAGGTAAGATTTTGAACGTGGAACGCGCTCGTTTGGACAAAATGATTGCCAGCGAACAAATTAAAAATCTGGTCATCGCCATGGGCACTGGCATCGGCGAAAACATGGATATGGGAAGGCTGCGTTACGACCGCCTGGTCATCATGACCGATGCCGACGTTGATGGCGCGCACATCAGAACTTTGCTTTTGACGCTTTTTTATCGCTACTTCAATTCGTTGATTACCGAAGGCCACATTTATATCGCGCAACCTCCGCTCTTCCGCATTGCAATGGGCAAAGAGATGAAATACGCCTTTTCCGAAGAAGAACGAGACAAAATCGTCGCCGAGTTTTTGAAAATTAAAGAGGAAAGAAAAAAGACTAAAGATAAAAGACTAAAGACTAAAGACGCCGAAGCCGAAGAAGAAGGAACGGAAGTCGCCGAAGAAGGCGCGGAAGAAAGCGAGGAGGAGGAAGGCGTGAGTAAAGTTCAAGGCATCAGCATTCAGCGTTACAAAGGTTTGGGCGAAATGAACGCCGACCAGCTGTGGGAAACCACAATGAACCCCAAGACGCGCATCATGAAGCGCGTCAACATCACCGACGCCGCCGAAGCCGATGAGACGTTTGATATCTTGATGGGCTCCGAAGTCGCCCCGCGCAAACGTTTTATCCAAACGCATGCGAAGAATGCGAACGTTGATGTGTAAAAACTATAAATAAAAAAGTAGAGACGCCCTTTCGGGCGTCTCTTTTTTCGATGTTATGTGTTATGCGTTACGTGTTTTGTGTCTTTATTTCGCAATCCCCCTCATCGCGCTCACCGTTCCTCCGAGGGCGGCTAGGAAGAATACGAAACATGCGATCCAACCCAAAATCGGTATCAGCATAACGAGACTGATCGCGACGACGCCAAGCACGATCGCTTTCCAATCCACCATCCAGCCGCGTTTTTTGTTTATAAGTTTCATGAGCCAAGCACCGACAATCACGCCTGCCATTATATTGGCAACACCAACGGCAAGTCCGTAGGTCAAAGCGATCAAGACGCTGATCGGGATGCCGACCAATGTCACAAGCAGCACGATGCACGCAATCGGCGTCACAACCAACCAGACAAAACCCCAACCCATTTGCGGCGCAAAGTTATTGAGGACGTTCGTCGTAATATCGCTCATGCGCTGTTTAAAGAAGTACCAGCCGACGAATGTAACTATAAGACTGACGACAATCATGGCCAAAAGCCAAATCAAGCCTGTCAAAAACACCTTGCCAGCTGTCGGCATCGGTTTGTTAGACGGCTGCTTCCCGACTTTTTCAACTTGCTTAAACTCGACTGCGCCGATCGAAGCGTTGGCAGGAATTTCGGCTTGCTCGGGAGATTCATAAGCCAGCATGCCGGTTACTTTTGCCTGGTCGCCGATCGACAGTCTATCTGCCTGAATAAAGACGTTCTTTGCAACATCTCCGCGCAATGTCACGTCTCCCCCGCCGGATTTGACGTTACCCATCACCGTGCCATCTATCACGGCACTGCCCGCACCAAGATACAAATCGCCTTTGATGACAGTGCCCGGCAAGATGTAAACCATCGCGCCGCCTGCAACTACATCGCCTTCGATGGTGCCGCCGATCATCACCTGACTGCCGGCCACGCGCAACGCATGTCCGACTTTGCCGTTCACATTGATAACCGAACCGGCAGCGTGCAAACTACTTGCAACATCGCCTGACACGCGAATAATCGCACCGGCCAAAAACGCATCGCCTGGAACATTCGTATCCACAGAGACATCATTGCCTGCGGCATACAAATCGCCGGACAAATTGTCAGACGCTGCAACGTTGACCATCTGACCAGACTTAAAGTCTGCAGCCAGTGCCGTGCTTGCGGACATGCTTAAACCAAGCAGAAGCGCTGCGGCCATAAATAGTTTCTTATACATATTGTGGCTTATTAAAAAATTAGCTGTTTATAGTATAGCACTTCTTTGCTTAACGACAAGCTATTATCGAAAATGGTCGATTTATCAACATATGATTTGATTCAGTATTTACTCGCATGCCTCTGAACAAAACTTCCAATTTTCCGACCATTGGACTTTGGACGGAAAAGGTCATATGCAAGGTCAGACCAACTCTAGAAACATACAAGATGCCGTCATGCGATTCATCCGTTTTATATCCCAAACCTTCGTAATATTTTTGCACCATCTCAACATCGGCGCGAGTCACAAGACGCGGAAAATAATATGTCAGCCACATGCTCTTCATACTGTCCGTCATCTTAACCTGATCATTAAATACCTTCTTCAGAATCGGCAACAACTCGTCGTTAATCTGCCGGTTCTTATCCGAATCAATTGACCCGTCCATGGCGTTTTCATAGTTGATGAACGCCCAAGTCTTGTCCGCTGGTATTGCGCCGGACCCTCCGGTAGAAATGTCGGCGTTAATATAAGAACAAATTTGCTTAACACTGACTTTTGAGTATTTAGCAATATAGCGCTCAACATTTTTTGCGGCGGTGACTTTTTCGTCCACCTTTTTATTGATATTCAAATCAATATCAGCACTGACTCCCGCATCCATATCCTGCATCACCAAATAACTGCTTTGATCTTCAAGCGTAGCCGTTGAATAATCGGCCACTGAAACGCTTCCGTTTATTCCGCCGTTGACATCCACTTTGATAACAGGCGCTTCTTCGTACGGCTCCAGACTCATCATGACCACGTGTTGTTTTATGGTTGTTATTCTCCCGGTGACGACCACGCCTTTATAAGCGGTTGGCTGGACGCCATATCCTATTAAATTTCTTTCCAAATCAATCTTTTTAACCCACCTTGGATTAAAATCCGCATCGACTTTAATCAATTCAATATTCGTTGCCAAAGCATCGGTCAAAGCCTTTTGCGCCTCGGGTGACGCATTCGCGCCGGCAGCGTCATCCCATTTGGCTTGTAAATTCGTACTGTCACGAATGACATCGTGCATAATCACGAACTCATTATCAACGGTCTTAGCAACATGAAAATCGGTTGTGGTCATACCCGAAGATAGGTCGCCGGTTAACTTTCTTGTCCATTGATAGTTTCCCGCAGCATCAACTTTTACCGCAACCAGCGCACGCGGCGTGAATTGAGTGATCTGACCGATTGAACCGTTCATGCCTTGCGTTAGCAGCAAATTCGAAAATCCGAAAGCTATAAAACCTCCGTCCGACGTTTGCTGGATCGCTTGGAAATCTCCACCCGCCAAACGTATTTTAGTTTTGCCCATGGTAATCTTACCGTCGCTCGCGATATTGCCGACAGTATTCAACTCCGACGGAATCATCTCCAAACTTTTTGCCCAGGTCGTTTTATAATCACTGTCTAGTCTGATGACGGTCGGCAAATCATGCGGTACAACTTCTGGTCCCAAAATATTTTCTGGTTGAGCAGCTGTAACAACTTTAATGTTGGCCAGTACAATAAAACTCCCATCCGCCAAACGCTGCGCGTCCAGTGCATCCCAACCCATCTTCTTGGCCATCAAAACTTTACCGTTTTTATCAAACTTAATAAAAACGCTGTATTTGGTTATTGTCGAAGTATCAGCTATGTCATTGCCATGACCGGTCTGCATAAATTGAGCAAGGAGCAAAATATCGCCGTTAGGCAACGCCCAAAGTTTTTGCGTATTATCAGTGCTGTAATCACCAACCATGACTGACCATGACTTGGTACCTTTGGAATTGAGTTTGGTCACCAAAATATCGCCGTATCCCTCTCTTGATTCTTCGTATTTGTCATCAATGAAACCCGCCATTTTCCCGGCCATAACATAGCCTCCGTCCGCAGTTTCCACGGCTAACTGGCCGATTTCCGATTCAGTGCCGCGCGCATTCGTGCTGCCAAATTGCTTGCTCCACAATGCGACGCCTTTGGCATCAGTCTTAATAATAAAAGGCGTGGGGTTGGCCATTGCGTTGCTCATGATGGTCTTACCGGTCAGCACATATCCGCCGTCCTTGGTCGGCAAAACACCGTAAGCAGTGGTCTTATCGCGCAGATGATCCGTCCTGATAAATGAGGTGGAACTGATTTTTATCGCCTTGCACGTTTGAGCGATCGCCGAGGTCTTAATCTTCCTGTCCATCATCGCATTCATGAACGGCAGTGAGATCACAACCAACAAACTAAGAACAAAAATAGGATTATTCAAAATTTTCAAAAACTTTTTTTGCTTTTTTGAACGGCGCATATGCAGACAGTATAGCACTTTTATCAAGTATACGTTATAAAAAACCACCTGATGCTTCACGCAAAAGGTGGCGAGTTACGGCGCGAGAATGCGCCGTGAAGAACCAACGAGATCGTACTGCGGCCAAACTTGGCTCGCGAGAATCGGAGTTGCCAGGGTCGTGTTGATAACCTGGCCGTCACCGCCGGGCAGCTTGTGTTCAACTCTATAGGATCGTCCGATGAACTCGCCGGCAGCATCCTCTTGCGACGCCAGATCAAAAATCACGCGCAGGTGGCGGAAGATGCCCGGCTCAAGAATCAAACCCGCAGCTTCCAGTGAGACATAGACTCCGTGAGCGCCCGGATCTACATCATTCGGATCAAGATCGATCGGGTTGCCGAACAACTCATCCGTGTCGGCGTCGGCCAACTGAAAGTGGCTGGCGTAAAACGTACCGTCGGTGCCGCGAATCATCCCCTCGTCGTGCGAGGTGACAAAGATGGGAACAGGATTGAAAGTCAACGAATAGCGAACGGGTAATGCGTAGAAGTCATACAGGCCGACAGCTTGGCTACCGACGTTGATAGTGACTTCGTCTGACTCGGACTCATCCGTGTAGTAGATGATCTCCGGCCTGCGCCAATCGACCAGTTCAGCTGTTTCGCCGACGATCGGAAAATCTCCTTCCACGGTTCCATTGCCGTCCAAGACAATGTCCGAAGCTGCATTGATTGCAAACTGATGTTCGCCGCCCGGCTGCGCCGCCTTGTACTTTACCATTGCAAGCACAGGCACCATGCCATTTACCGGCACGTTGATCGCGATGCCGTTAAAACAGACACTGCCCGTGGCATCATCTAGCGGCAGATCGTCCATCGAGATGCGCATGAAGTCCTTGTCGCGCAGCGTAACTGACTCCACCTCAGTCGCAGGACCGGAACCGAGATCCGTTACGCAGTACGTTTTGACCTTTTGCGCGAGTTTCTTATCGCCGAAGAGCAGCACCCACAGCGCCTCGGAGTACTCGTCCTGATAGTAAACCGCCGATTCACCGAGCCGTGTGTTGTCGAACGCGGCGGTAATCTTTGGCACATACGCAGGCGCATCCGGCTTTGCATCGGCAGGCGCATCAGCTTGAGCATCAACGACCACGTCGACTCCGACATCCGTCTCCCCGTCTTGCACTGCAGCATCTGTTTGAGGCACAGACGCCGGCGGGTTGCGGTCGATCCACTCCGGAGAATTGATCTCACCGCATGCCAAAAACGCCGCAGCCATAACCGCCAGCACAACAAACTTTTCAAAGTTCTTCACGTCTCTATCCTCCCCGCCCGAAGGCGAATAATGTACGAGTTGACTCTAACTTAAGCCCAATTATTGAAAGATGTCAATCGTCACTCCCCTCACCCAGCCCCTCCCAAAAGCGGAGGAGACAAAAAAGCCCGAGTGGAACTCGAGCGAAAGCAGGCGCCGGCGAACGCTAATTGATAAAGCCGAAGTGTTTAAGCGCCGGAATGATATTCGGACCCAGATCCTCCGGCAGATTGTTGACATCCAGCCAGTTCCACTCGCGGATGTCTTCGCCGGGGACAATCTCGCCGATTCGCTTGGCAAGATAGTGAACAAGAATAACGTCAACGATTTTTCCGTCGTCAGTCGTCTTGGTCGTGAACGTGATGAAAGGTTCTTGATCCAACACTTCGATGTCTATGCCCATTTCCTCCTTAGCCTCGCGAGCCGCGTTGTCCTGCAGACCCAAATCGAAATTTTCGACTCTGCCGCCGCAGAATTTCCAAAAACTCGTATCCCCGTGTTTGTTGACCAGCACCTTGCCATCTTCCACAATGACAGGTCCGGCCGCAATGATGATAGGCATACGAATAAGTTAACACACGCTGTTAAAAATACAAGCTATCATCTATCATGTTTATATATGTTCAAATATCTGATGCCGATTTGTCTGACTTCGATTTTGTTTGGAGCGGGTTGTGCAAAACCTCAAGTTTTAACGATCAACAATTTTGAAGATTGCGCAAAATACTATCCTGTCATGGAATCGTATCCCGAGCAGTGCCGCACGCCCGACGGGCGTTTGTTTGTTCGACCGCTGTCTGACGAAGAAGAAGAAAAGACCAAACCGCCGGAAAACTTGGAACTTTCGACAATGGGCGCTCTCGCAGGCAAAGTCACCGTCGGACCGATTTGTCCGGTTGAACGAATTGATCAACCCTGTCCGGTTCCGCCCGAGGCATACACTTCGCGTGAGCTCATCATCTATAAAGTCGACGGAAAAACATTCGTCACCAGCACGCATTTTAAATCTGACGGAACCTATTCGATCACACTCCCGCCATCAAACTACGTAGCCGACGTTTCGCGCACCGGTACTTTTGGTTCCAGCAAAGATACGCCTCATGCTTTTAGAATTTACTCGAGTGTCACCACGACATTTGATTTGAGTATTGATACGTGAATCAGATAAAAAAGAATTAAGAATTTTGAATTAAGAATTAAGAATTTTTGTAATTTGTGATTAATAAAAAACCCGCTCATTAGTTTTGAGCGGGCAGAGTTTCCGGAACTGGCGTGGAGGTCATCGCGCCGGGTTTTGTTTTGGGACGAAACAAGTAGAGTATTAGCGATGCGAGCACAAGCAACCCGCCAACAATCGTC
>Ga0172379_10003794_pt1 | contig 23405 bp, 29 predicted proteins | sample GrowelOW334metaG_FD_119756 | JGI IMG/M metagenome (GOLD analysis project Ga0172379, IMG submission 119756) | Groundwater microbial communities from an aquifer near a municipal landfill in Southern Ontario, Canada - Groundwater well OW334 metaG | ecosystem: Environmental > Aquatic > Deep...
ATAGTAGTCGGGAGAAATTTCTTTCCAGTATTTTTTAAGTTGTGGTAGTGTAACCTTATATTTACTTACCATTTTATTTTTTAACTCCTGAGTACTCTCGCCTTGCCAGAAAGATTCTGCAAGGTTACACCCAGGAACGATCAGCATAACTTTTTCTGTTTTGATCTTGTCTGAGACAATCATACAAAATAACCCTCCCAAACTTTGGCCATACAAGTAAAAAGACCTAGGTTTTTTCCTTTTCAGTTTATTCAAATCTTTTACAATTGTATTTATTAAATGAAGAATATTCTCTTTTGTCTTTAATGGGTCAGGGCATAACATTTTGTCAGGATAGGCATATTGAATATATCCAAACTCCTTTGGTAAAGACTCTCGCATCAAAAAATACAAAGATTCAAATGATAACCATCCGTCTACCAAGACGACAATCTTTTCTTTGTCTAATCTATTACTTATCTCAGTAATCTTAATCATGTCTTTCAATTATATATTTACTTTGCTATTTTCACAAATATCTCCTGAGGTGGCCTATATGTGGTATAATTTATGTTATGAGTATTTTTGAAAAACTAAATTTAAACAAAAAAATTAAACCAGACAATGTAACGGTGAATACTCAAAATGAGGAGAAAATAGTACCCGAATTTGTAAAACTTGTTGAATCGTATCAGATTGATGAATCAAAAGTTGATACTCCTGAAAAGGCAAAAGAGAATTTTGCAAAATGCGCTGAACTTTTCATGGAGCTATGTCCTAAATCTGGTAATGAGCATTATTCTGTGGAGGAATTATTAAAATTAGGGGTTTCTATCATTGAAGGCAGTTATTATTCTCAACTTCAAGGTAATGGGATAAGGGCGAGATTAAGTATTCCACGAGTCGGTGAAATTTATGAAAATGGTTTAAATCGTCATATACCTACCCTTACAACAGGGGATCATTTAGAAAACACGAAAGTGGTCTTTGATTATTTTGTTTCTAAGTTCCTTGAGAAAGGCTTAGTTATTAAGTTTAATCTATGAGATAGGGCTTTAACCCCTATCTAGAGAAGCTTTATAAAATAAGGGGATAATGTGCTTGACATAGAGGGTATATTTGTGATATAATATATATAGTAGTATGGTTCTTTGATATTTTTGGTTTTATTGGGTGAACAGAGGAGATTTATAGAAGTCTATTGTGTTCACTTTAAATAAAACCAAATGAAAAAAACTATTTTTAAAATTAAAAAATTTGTGGCAGGTATTACAAGAGTTATTTCCATCATTGCTGCAGTAATCGGAAGCATTGGGACCATTGCATGGTCAGGGCTTCTGGTTTACGTGATTGCAACAGAAACCCACAACTGGCAGTTCAATCTGCCTCTCGATGACCGGATCTTTCTGGTACAGTTGGAATCCGTTCCTATCAGTTTGCTGGTGTTTGGAATGATTGCTTTTGAATTAGCCGACCGAAAATTGAAAAAACTGGTAGCATAACCCATTAAAATATGCATATAGCCGGGACAGGAATGTTTTCCCGGCTATCTTCATTTGTGATGACTGCGTACAGGGATTTGACAATATTAGTCCTATTTGCTAGTATAGGGGCACGTGAGTTTTAGATCCGTTGTTCTCCTTAAGAGCCATGAAAATCAATGCTTTTAAGAAAAATAACGAGATATCAGCCTCACTATATAAAAGGTGACTTTTATGTATGATTATCCGCCACAAGCTAAAGCATGTTTGGCGGATGCTCATAAATTATAGTCATTTCATTCCTTAATTTATGGCAAAAAAATCAGTAACAGCAAGACATTTAAAGAAGTCAAAATTTAGTACACGAGAGACAAATCGTTGTTTTCGTTGTTCCCGCGCCCACTCATATATGAGAGATTTCGGGCTATGTCGTATCTGTTTCCGTGAATTAGCAAACGAAGGAATGCTACCTGGAGTTCGAAAGTCAAGTTGGTAATTAAGTTAAACAAAATATATGGATCAAATCGCAAACATGATGAATATGATAAAGAACGCAAGCATGGCCCGCCATGAGTTTGTTGTTGTTCCTCATTCAAAAATTAAATTTGCTATTGCAGAATGTTTAATGAAAGAAGGTTATATAAAGAGTGCAACAAAGAAAATGAAAAAGGGTTTCCCAATACTTGAAATCGGATTAGTTTATGGTGAAGATGGCACTGCAAAAGTTTCTGGAGTTGATCGCGTTTCAAAATCGTCATGCCGAGTATATAAGGGAGTTAAAGAAATAAAGCCAACAAGAAATGGTTTTGGTTTAACTGTTCTTTCCACACCAAAAGGAATTTTAACTGACAAACAAGCAAGAAAGGAAATGGTCGGAGGAGAAGTATTATTTAAACTTTGGTAACAAAAATTTGGTGATTGGTGTTTGGTTACTGGTTTTAGGGATTAAATTCTCTAACACCAAAAACCAAAAAGCAAAAACCTATTCAAAAATATATGTCAAGAATTGGAAAACAAACAGTTATAGTTCCTGCAGGTACAGAAGTTAAACTCGTCGGTACTGTTTTCTCTGCCAAAGGACCAAAAGGAACACTCACTCGCGATTTCCCAGGAGAAGTCACTCTACACATCACAGGCAATGAAATAACTTTCACTCCAAACAAAGAAGGCGACAGAACAGTAAACGCTCTCTGGGGCACATACGCTTCTCATGTGAAGAATATGGTAATAGGAGTAAATGAAGGTTATACAAAGAAGCTTATTCTTGAAGGAGTTGGATTCAAATCAGAAGTTGCTGGAAGTACTCTCAACCTCGCATTAGGATTTTCTCATCCGGTTAAAGTCACAATTCCCGCTGGAATTACTGTTACAGCCGAGAAGAACAACATTACTGTTTCAGGAATTGATAAAGAATTAGTTGGTTCATTTACTGCTTCAATTCGTACAATGAAAAAGCCAGAACCATATAAAGGTAAAGGTTTTCGTTATTCAGATGAAGTTATTCGTCGTAAACAAGGTAAGAAGGCAGCATAACTAAGTAGCAGGTAGAAAGTAGTAAGTAGTAAGGAAAATGCAAAAAATAAAAAACATATGAAAAACAAGAAATTAGAAAAGAGAATAAGATTAAAGAAAAAAATCCGAACAAAGATTTTTGGTACTTCCAAGTGTCCTCGTCTTTCTGTTTTTCGTTCAAACAATTTTATTTATGCGCAAGTTATTGATGATGTAAAGAGTGTCACTATCGTTTCATATTCAGATCTAAAAGTTAAAACAGGAACAAAAACAGAACGAGCTAAAACGACAGGAGAAGAAGTAGCAAAATTAGCTATTGCCAAAGGTATTAAAGCCTGCGTTTTTGATCGAAATGGTTTTAAATATACAGGACGAATCAAAGCCCTTGCAGATGCTGCTCGTGCTTCAGGTCTAAAATTTTAATATAAAAATATATGGATACAGCAAAACCAAAACAAAATACAAACAACAATCGAAGCTTCAGCAAGCCATCATATGGTGGTAAGCGAGAAGGTGGAGATAATCGCCGTGGACGTCCATCATTCGAGCGCCCAAAGCCAGAATTTGATCAGAAAATGGTTTCTATTCGTCGCGTTACTCGTGTGGTAGCTGGAGGACGTCGTATGACATTTGCTGTTGCTATCGCAATAGGAGACAAGAAGGGTTCAATCGGTCTTGGAACAGGAAAGGGAGGAGATACAGCTGTTGCAATTGCCAAAGCTCTTCGCCAAGCAAAGAAAAATATGTTCAAGATTAAGACAACAAAAGAAATGTCTATTCCTCATGAAGTTTCGGCCAAGTTTGGAAGTTCTAAACTTACAATTATGCCAAACAGAGGCAAGGGATTAGTTTCAGGCAGTACTGTTCGTGATATATTAATTCTCGGAGGTATCAAGAATGTCACAGCTAAACTTCATTCAGGTAGTAAGAATAAATTGAATAATGCACGGGTAGCTTACAAGACCTTGTATCAACTTAAAGAAAAAGCAGTTGTTGTTCCAGCCGCCACTGTCGCCGCTCTCCCAATTGTTGAAGCTGAAGTAAAAGAAGAAGTTGAAACAAAATAAAAAAATTTTATGCAATTAAACACACTAAAAAGAAAAATTCCAAATAAAAAAGCCAAACAAGTTGGCCGTGGGGGAACTCGTGGTAAGACATCTGGCCGTGGAGGCAAGGGGCAGACAGCTCGTGCTGGTAACAAGCGTCGTCCACAAATGCGTGATATAATTAAGAAGATCCCAAAACTTCGAGGATATCGTTTCCACTCAGCTTCTATTAAATTCACACCTGTGAATGTCGGAGCGCTTGAAGTTTTTGAGGCTGGAGCAGTTGTAAATGGAGCTTCTTTGTTTGAAAAGAAATTAATTCGTCGTGTTGGTGGCGTACTTCCAAAGGTAAAAATTCTTGGGACTGGTGAAATTAGTAAGAAACTTTCAATAACAGATTGTAAAGTTTCAGCTAGTGCTAAAACCAAGATTGAGAAAGCTGGTGGAAGTATCAAATAAAACTATGGAAATTGTTTGGAATAAAATAAAAATGATGTTTACAGACAAGACCTTACGATCTAGGATTTTGTTTATTCTTGGCGCCCTAGTCGTCTTTCGACTTCTTTCGGCTGTTCCAATTCCTGGAGTAGATCCACTTAAGCTTCAAAATTTTCTAACAAACAATCAATTCCTTGGAGTTCTAAGTATGTTCTCAGGAGGTGGGTTATCAACTCTTTCTATTATTATGCTTGGAGTTGGTCCTTACATTACAGCATCTATCATCATGCAACTTTTGACTATCATGTCTCCTCGATTGAAAGCAATGTATCAAGAGGATGGAGAAATTGGACGTAAGAAATTTACTCAATTAAGTAGAATGATTACAGTTCCTTTGGCTGTTGTCCAAGGTTTGGCTTTGCTTGTCTTACTCAAAAAACAAGGTATTGTCGCTGATTTATCAATGTTTGGAATGTTCGCCAATCTTTCTATAATGGTTGCTGGATCAATGCTTATCATGTGGATAGGTGAGCTTGTTTCTGAATTTGGTATTGGTAATGGTGTTTCGCTCATAATCTTTGCTGGAATCGTGGCAAGTATTCCTACTCAAGTTTCACAATTTCTTTTTACTTTCAGTGTTGCCAATCTACCACTATACATTCTCTTCTTAGCTGTAGGATTATTGATAATTGCCGGAGTAGTAGTTGTGACAGAAGCTGAACGGCCAGTCCCAGTGACTTATGCTAAACAAGTCAGGGGGGATCACGTCTCAGGTGGTACTCAAACATATCTTCCTATTAGAATCAACCAAGCTGGAGTTATTCCAATTATCTTTGCGCTGTCTATTTTACTTTTCCCTCAAATGATCGGAACGGCAATGGCTGGAATGACCGGCACATTTAAACATATTTCTGATGGCTTACTTTGGTTTGTGAATAATACTTGGTTGTACTCACTTGTTTACTTTATCTTTGTATTCTTATTTACTTATTTCTATACGTCAGTTACTTTTGATCCAGATCAAATTTCTACTAATCTTCAAAAGAATGGAGCCTTTGTCCCTGGAATTCGCCCTGGAGAAGCAACACGAGACTATATAGCCAAAATACTTACACGCACAACAACAATGGGGGCAGTATTCCTCGGATTGATAGCCGTCCTCCCTCTTATAATAAAAGCTATTACCAATATTCAAGCTTTTGCAATTGGAGGAACTGCTTTATTGATCGTTGTCTCTGTCGTTCTCGATTTGATCAAAAAGACCGACGCCCAACTGTCGATGAGAGAGTACTAAAAAGACCCCGAAAAAGGGTCTTTTTTATTATGTGAATTTTAGTATATAACCCCGTAGTAGATTTTTGTCTAAAAATTCACTACAGGGTATAATATAAAAATATGAATAAACCATACACCTTTATGTTTTTTGGAATAGTTGGTTCTGGTAAGGGAACCCAGGTAGAACTATTGCAAAAATATTTAAAAAAAAATAATATTGCTAGTGATATTTTATATACTTCTACGGGGGTTGAATATCGGAAATTAATAGAAAGTGGAAGTTTTACTGGATTAAAAGTAAAAACTAGTCTTGAAAAAGGATTTTTACAGCCAGATTTTTTGACAATAAGTTTATTCACAAATATCTTAGCCACTAATGTTAAAGAACAGACTTATATTATCGCCGATGGTTTTCCTAGAACGATTGCTCAATCAGAAGCATTTGAAAATATGATGAAGTTTTACAATCGAGATAATATTCACATCATTTATATAGAACTTGATAAAGATGAAGCGACAAAGAGGATGATGTTGCGTGGCCGAACAGATGATACAGAAGAAGGAATAGCAAAACGTTTTGATGAATATATTAATAATGTTGTTCCATCCATGAATTATTTCAAAGATAAAATAGGATATACGATGCATACTATCAATGGCAAACAATCTATTGAAGAAGTTCATGCTGAAGTAATTAAATCACTAAACTTTTAATCATGGACAAGAATAAAAAAATTGTAATATCATTAGGGGGTTCGCTTATCGTTCCAGATGAGATTGATGTTTTATTTTTAAATTCTTTTATCTCTACAATTAAGGAATATATTTTAAAAGGTTTTAGTTTTGTTATTATCACTGGTGGAGGAAAAGTTTGCCGTCGGTATAATGAATCATTAAAAAAAATTACAACACCAACGACAGAAAATCTTGACTGGCTTGGTATTGCCGCTACTCGTTTAAATGCTGAATTTGTTAGGATAGCTTTTGGGGGTTTAGCCTATGAGAAAGTGATTTTAGATCCTGATTTAATACCAGAAACAAATAAGCCAGTTATTGTTGGTGGTGGCTGGAAGCCAGGTAATAGTAGTGACTTAGCTGCTATCCACGGAGCTAAGAGTGTTGGTTGTTCAAAAATAATTAATCTTTCAAATACTGATTATGTATATTCTGAAGATCCCAAAATTAATCCTGAGGCATCGCGTATTGAAAAAATTTCATGGAGTGAATTTAGGAAAATTATTCCTCGTGAATTTGGTCCTGGAATACATACTCCTTTTGATCCAACGGCTGCACGCGAGGCTGAAGAGCTTGGTTATGAAGTTGTTAGTTTAAATGGAAGAAATATAGAAAATTTTAAAAATTATCTCGACGGCAAAGAATTTATCGGAACAGAAATAAAATAATATGACTATATACATAAAGACACCGGAAGAAATAAAAATTTTAAGAGAAGGAGGAAAGCGCCTAGCAACTATTTTGGCAAAAGTGGCGAAAAAAGCTAAGCCGGGGATTTCAACATATGAACTTGATCAATACGCCTTTAAGCTTATTAAAGATGGTGGTGATAAACCCGCATTTTTAAATTACAGACCAGATGGGGTAGAGAAAGGGTACCCGGCCACTTTGTGTACTTCGGTCAATAATGAAATAGTTCATGGAATTCCAAAGCGAGGGAGAATTCTGAAAGATGGAGATATTATTTCCCTTGATCTTGGTTTGAACCATCGAGGTCTTTTCACAGATCATGCTGTGACAGTGGGGGTAGGAAAGATTTCAAAAAAAGATAAGCAATTAATGGAATATACAAAAAAAGCGCTTGAAATTGGCATCTGGGCGGCTCGTGGAGGCGACACAACGGGGGATATTGGCTATGCAATAGAATCTTTCGTTCACAATCGTTATGGTATCGTCAGGGAGCTTGCTGGGCATGGGGTGGGGATAGAGGTGCATGAAGACCCTTATGTTCCCAATTACGGGAAAGCTGGTAAGGGGCATAAACTTGTACCAGGGATGGTTATAGCAATAGAACCAATGCTAAATATGGGTAGTGCTACTGTTGTCAGTGATAAAGATGGTTATACTATTAAAACTGCTGACGGCTCACGTGCCGCTCATTTCGAACACACTATCCTGATCACTGAAGGAGATGCTGAAATATTGACTCAAATATAAAGTTTAAAAGAGGTAGGAATATTAAAATATTACTCGCTTATCCCTCTCCGCCTCTCGTGATTACACTCGAGGCTCCGGCGCGCCCACACCTACTCGTAATATTTTAATATTCCTACCTCTTTCTATTTTTCTTATGGTATAATTAAATTATATGGCGGAAAATTTTGGTTTGAAGTTAGAGAATGCTCCGAAGTTTAAAACTCCACAAGAAGAGTTGGATTTTTTGCGGGCGCATATTGCCGAAAGAGAGAAAGCTTTAGGTGAACAAGGGAAAGAAGTGAATAAAGAACAACTTGCTCATCACGTTATTTCTGAATACCGTCAACATGAACCAGAGGCGGTTATGCACAAAAGTGCTGCAATGAGCAGCAAAGAGGCGGAAAGTATGGTTTTACGTCTACGCCCAGAATCACATGACCATAAGATGGAAGAATTGCTTGGGATTTTACTCGAAAAAGGAATTTCTAATTCACTTTCAGTAGTTGAGAAAATGAACAGCCCTCATATAGACGATGATTTTCATCGTTTTCTTGTTCAGTATCTTTCGAGTACTCACAAGATTCCAGGGCTCAAAGAAAGTACTCCACTTTTTAAATCACTCAACATGACTCTTTTTGAAATTACACTACCAGATGCGAATGATGATGAAAATAATAAAAAAGGTTTAAAAGAATTACTTGGAGCGATGGAGCAATTCTATGCCGGGATGCACTCCGTCGGTGAGGGACGTGAGAATTATAATCGTAATCACTTCACTCTCGAGATTGCTCTCTCTGAAGGTAGTGATAGTTTTGTTTTCTATACTGCCGTTCCTTCAAATAAAGCTGAACTTTTTGAAAAGCAACTTTTTGGAGTTCACCTTCATGCAAAAATTGTGGAAGTTCCAGATGATTACAATATTTTTGCAGAAAATTCTTCGATCAGAGGCTCGTATGCAACTCTTTCTCATCATGAAGTTTACCCGATCAAGTTGTACGATGCACTTGATTATGATCCTCTCAATATAATTTTGAATATTTTTTCAAAAATGAAAAAGCATGGCGAGGGGGCTTCAATCCAATTCACTATTTGCCCGGAAGATGACGATTTAATGAGGAAATTCCATATTATTTTGGCTGATGTGAAGAATGGTATGTCGGTGCGTACAGCTTCCAGTATGACTCGTCAATTTACAAAAGAATTAAAATCGGTGGCTAGCGAATTATTCTTTGGATCATCATCGAAAAAAGAAGAGAAAAAAGTTAATGATAAAGCAGTTGAAAATATTACAGAAAAGATGAAGAGCACTCTAATGGCGACAAATATTCGTATTATTGCCTCGGCAGAAACGGATGAAAGAGCAAAACAAATTCTTTCTGATATTGAATCATCTTTTAATCAATTCACAGAAGCAGATAGGAATGGGTTTAATTTTAATCATCCGCAAGGGAAAGATTTACTGCGTTTTGTTCACGATTTTTCTTACAGAATGTTCTCACAAGATTATTCGATGCCGCTCAATTTGAAAGAGCTTGCCACTATTTTCCACTTCCCTTATGGAGTCGTATCTTCACAGCTTAAACAAGCGAAATCTGGTATTGCCCCTGCTCCTATTGAAATGGGGAATGAAGGAATCGTTCTCGGGATAAATAAATATAGAGGCAAAGATACAGAAATCCGAATGGCTCGTGAAGACAGAGTCCGCCACATGTATGTTATTGGTCAGACTGGTGTCGGTAAGACAAATATTTTACTCAATATGATTACTCAAGACATTCAAAATGGGGATGGAGTTTGCTATATCGATCCACATGGTACAGATATTCAGACTATTCTTTCTCGAATTCCAAGGGAGCGTATTGATGATGTTATTTATTTTGATCCAGCTTACACAGCTCGCCCAATGGGGCTCAATATGCTCGAATATGATCCGAAATATCCAGAGCAAAAGACCTTCGTGGTGAATGAATTAATGAGCATTTTCAATAAACTTTTTGATATGAAAACATCTGGTGGGCCGATGTTCGAACAATATTTCAAGAATTCTGCTTTCTTAATAATGGAAGATCCAGAATCCGGCTGTACTCTTTTAGAAATTTCTCGGGTCTTGGCCGATAAGGCTTTCCGTGATATGAAATTATCTAAATGTAAAAATCCAATTGTTTCGCAGTTTTGGAAAAGTGCCGAGCAAACGACCGGCGATCAATCTCTCGCGAACTTTGTTCCTTATATCACTTCCAAGTTTGATAATTTTATTTCGAATGACATCATGCGCCCAGTTGTTCTGCAAGAAAAATCGGTTTTCAATTTCCGTGAAATAATGGATAATAAAAAGATTCTTCTTGTGAACCTTTCGAAAGGACGACTTGGGGAGATGAATGCCAATCTCATTGGGCTTGTCCTTGTCGGTAAAATTCAGATGGCAGCACTTTCTCGGGTAGATATGTATGGGCAAAAAATGAATGATTTTTATTTGTATATAGACGAATTTCAAAATGTTACGACCGATTCCATCGCTTCGATTCTTTCTGAGGCTAGAAAATATCGATTATCACTAAATATTGCTCACCAATATATTTCTCAACTTGAAGAGGGAATAAAAAATGCCGTTTTTGGTAACGTCGGATCAATGGCAGTATTCCGAGTCAGCACCGAAGATGCAACTTTTCTTGAAAGTAAATTTAAGCCGACATTTACAGCCGCTGACATTATGAAGTTAGATAATTTTAATGCCTATGTCTCGATGCTAGTGAACGGCCAACCAACTAAGCCATTTAATATTGAGACAATTAAACCCACACAAGGCAATCCAGAGATAGTTGCCAAGATTAAAGAATTATCATATCTAAAATACGGCCGCCCTCGCGAAGAAGTAGAAGAAGAAATAATGGCGAAGTATAGGAGAGAATAAAAATAAGAAGAAAAAAGTGATTTTGATTTAAGACAATTTTGTGCTAAAATCACTTTATTATTAAGAATAATTTGTATATGGCTAGAAGTGAACACCTAGCGTTAAAATTTAATTTATATGAAAGGACCATTAACTGAATTCCCAATTGTTAAAACTAAAACACCCGGATTGACCAAGAAATTTGATCTTTCTGATTTGAATGAGCGTCAAGAATATTTCATGGCTAAAGCAGGGCCAGAAATTGAAAAAATAAAAAAATATTTAGAGGAAAATACCTTTATCGCTTATCTTCTTGGTAAGAAAAATTCAGGAAAGGGAACATACACAAAGTTGATGGCAGAAATTTTCGGAAAAGATAAAATCGGACATATTTCTGTTGGAGATTTAGTTCGTCAAATATATAAAGATATAAATGATCCAGAAAAGAAAGAAGAAATTGTTGAATATTTAGAAGAACACTATCGTGGATATATTTCAGTCGAAGATGCTATTGATGCACTTATTGGGAAAAATCAAAAAGTACTTTTACCAACTGAATTTATTCTTACTCTTTTGAAGAGAGAAATTGATAAATTTGATAGAAAAGTTATTTTTATTGATGGTTTTCCTCGTGACTTAGACCAAGTTCAGTATTCACTTTATTTCAAAGATTTAGCAAATTATCGTCTTGATCCTGATATATTTATTGCTATCGATATTCCTGAGACAGTTATTGATGAAAGGATGCGCAATCGTGTTGTTTGTCCTGTTTGTCAGGTACCTAGAAACTTGACTACTCTTCGTACGAAAGAAATTGGTTATGATGAAACGACAGAAAAATATTTCTTAAAATGTGATAACCCTGAATGTAAAGGAGCTAGAATGATTAGTAAGGAAGGAGATGATGCAGGGATAGAAAGTATCCGTGACCGCTTAACTCTTGATGATAAACTAATCAAGAAAGTAATGTCTCTACATGGTATCCCTAAAATTCTCTTAAGAAATGCTGGACCAATTTCAAGCATGAATGAAACGGTAGATGATTATGAAGTCACGCCAAAATATATTTATGAATATAATGAAAAAACAAAATTAGTTGATGTAAAAGAAGAACCATGGGTAGCAAAAGATGATGTTGGAGTTGAGTCATACAGTCTACTTTCTCCTCCTGTTGTTGTCGGTTTGATTAAACAATTAGTTAAAGCTCTGGGGTTAAAATAAAGTTTTTTTAAACACAAAATCCCCACATGGGGATTTTGTGTTATGATATAAAAATATATGAAAAAAATTACAGAAATATACAAAGAATATAAAATAATGCCACTTCTTGCGATGCATCAGATTAGAGTTACGGCAGTTGCAAGTATGATTTGTGATTCATTAGATATTCCTGTAGAGAAAGATAATATTGTAAAGGCCTGTCTACTTCATGATATGGGGAATATTGTTAAATTTAATTTGAATCTTTTTCCAGAACAGAATGAACCAGAAGGCATAGAATATTGGCAGAAAGTTCAGGAAGAATTTATTCTTAAATATGGGAAGAATGATCATAAGGCAAACCTTTCTATTGCTCGAGAAATGGGTATATCGTTGCGTATTTATGATCTCATTGATTGCATCGATGCGGGTGTGGCTGAAAAAATAGTGGTTAGTGATGATTTTGGGCAAAAAATATGTGCATATGTGGATAATCGAGTATCTCCGCATGGAGTTGTCTCAGTAGAGCATCACAGTTTGGATGCAAAAGACAGATACAAGGGCCACCTACATGAATTTAGCGAAGAAAGCAGGCTATCCTTTGTAGAAAAAATTAATATAATAGAAAATCAAATTTTTTCTCATTCAAATATTAAACCGGAAGATATTAATGATGAATCTGTAGCCCCAATTATTGAAAAATTAAAAAATTTTGAGTTGTAAGTTGAAAATAGCTTTTCAGATGGGACTTCCAACAGAAACAAAATGATCTTTTTAAAATCCCAGGCGTGGGCGTGCCGCAGCGAGCTTGCGAGCGGAGAGGGATAAGGGATTTTTAAAAGATTATTTTGTGGATGTTGCATCTGAAAAGCTATTTATAGTTCTTTTATAAAAATTTTACTCTGAATTCAAATTGAAACGCTGTCAAAAGTGTGTCATTTTGAAAAATAGCTTGCGAAGATCCACCCCGTGAGTATACTAAAAGTAGGATTATTTGAAGTGTGTTACCTAGAACAATATTTTAGGGGATAAAATGTTTTGAAATTGAACTGTAAACAATTATTACGTTAACAAATCTCTTTCATCCTTTGTCCCACTTAGTGTAATGCTATGGTAATACAATATCGATAGTCCTAATAAGGAATTCTTCCATAATTTGGAAGGATTTTTTATTTTTTTATGTTACAATAGTCATATGGAGAATGAAAAAACTCTCAAATTAACTTTTTGTTCTGGAGCAGGGACTGTTACCGGAGCTAATTTTTTATTGGAGGGTAATGGCAAGAAATTTCTTATTGATTGCGGTCTTATTCAAGGTGAAAAGTTTGTGGACGATTTGAACTGGGGCAAATTCCCTTATGACGCTTCACAAATAGATATACTATTCATAACCCATGGCCATATTGACCATATTGGACGTATTCCCAAGCTTATAGATGAAGGTTTTAATGGTAGAATCATTTCAACAATTCCGACCAAAGAAATTACCGCAATAATGCTGGCTGATACGGCTCATTTACTTTCTCGTGATACCGAACATGATCTTCAAAAAATATATAGTGATGAAAATATAAACAAAGCTATGAGTTTGTGGGAGACACTCGAATATGGGCAGAAATTAAATGTTGACCACGGTTTTCAGTTTTCATATAAAGATTCTGGGCACATTCTCGGCTCGGGAATGCTTGAAATTATTTATAATCACAAGAAGATAGTTTTCACTGGAGACCTTGGGAATTCTCCTTCACCACTTTTACCTAACAATGAAATTATAAAAAGTACTGATTATCTAGTGATGGAATCATGTTATGGAGATAGGAATCACGAGCAAAGAGATGAAAGAAAAAAGAAATTGGAAGAGATAATAAAAGAAAATTATGATCGTAAAGGAACACTTATCATTCCAACTTTTTCTCTTGAGAGAACGCAAGAATTACTTTATGAAATAAATTCCTTAGTTGAAAATGATAAAATAAAACCAATGCCTATATATTTAGATTCACCACTTTCAATAAAACTCACAGCGGTTTATCTGAAATATGAGAAATATTTTAACGAAACAGCCAAGAAAATAATTGCGACAGGGGACAAACTTTTTGATTTTCCTGGATTAGTGAAGACAATGGAGACAGAAGAATCAAAAGATATTCTGAAAGTTCCTCCACCAAAGATAATTATCGCTGGAAGTGGCATGAGTAATGGTGGGCGCATCCTTCATCATGAGATAAATTATCTTCCAGATCCAAATAATACAATTCTTCTTACTGGATACCAGTCCTTCGGTACTTTGGGCCGTTTGATTCACGACGGAGAGAAAAAAGTTCGGATTATGGGAGAAGATGTGAAAATTAGAGCCAATGTTGCCATCATTAATGGATATTCGGGACACAAAGATTCGGACCATTTAGTAGAATTTGTTGAAGAAATTAAACCCTCTCCTAAAAAAATATTTGTAGTGATGGGAGAACCGAAATCAGCGATGTTTCTAGCTCAAAAATTACGCGATAATCTCGGCATAAATGCGAAAACTCCGACAGCAGGGGAGATAGTTAACCTAGAATTTTAATTATAAAACTTAAAAAAGCACCCCGACCTTGGTCGGGGTGCTTTTAGATTTTTATATACTTTTTACAATTCTTTCGAATGTTTCAGGATTATTGTTGGCAAGGTCAGAAAGTATCTTGCGATCAAGCTCAATATTTTTCTTTTTCAATCCATCGATGAATTTACTGTATGAAATTCCAAGTGGGCGGATTGCAGCATTGATGCGGGTTGTCCATAGACTTCGTGCATCTGCTTTCTTGTCTTTTCTGTGTGCAAAAGAATAAGCTCCAGCGTGCATAAGTGCATCCTTGGCTTGTATTTTCTTTGTACTGCGTCCAAAACGAAATCCTTTTGTTTGAGCAAGGATATTCTTTCGACGCTTATTCTTCATTGTTCCTCTTTTGACTCTGGTCATATGATTAGTGATTAGCGGATAGTGATAAGTGTATAGTGTTTGAATTTTGCTATTCCCTTTTCTCTGTTCGCTCTTATTCTATTAAATTATTTATTTTTTGATGTCGCAAGATATGTGCGAGCATTTTTATTTGAAATTGCAAAACTTGCATTCTTTTTTCCTTTTAATTGTTTTGTTCGTGATTGCTTAGCATTGAAATGATTGAACCCTGGTGCCCGGGCTAAAATCTTACCATTTTTGGTAATTTTTAAACGCTTTGTTAATGACTTATTTGTTTTGATACTCATATTATTATTTATCTTTCTCTATTGTAATAGTTGGACCTTTTGGACCTCTTTTATAATCTTCTGCAATTTTAAAATTTTCGGTGATGAGGTTCACAATACGGTTTAAACGCTCCTTAAGAAATGTTTCTGGCATATACTTGGAACGTCCTGATAGGAATAATTCCAACTTAATGCGATGACCTTCTTTGAGCCACTCTGAAGCTTTTCTGGCCTTTAAAGCAAGATCATTATCTCCAGTACCAATTTTAATTTGAATACATTTGGTTTCTGTTGTTTTGGCTCCTGCTTTAGCCTTCTTTAATTTCTTGTTTTGCTCGTATTGATATTTACCGAAATCTGCTATTTTTACTATTGGTGGTACAGTATTAGGAGAAATTTCAATCAAATCCAAACCCAAGCTACTTGCTTGAGCCAAAGCTTCTTTAATACTCAAAACGCCAAGATTTACCCCAACGTTAGAGATTACGCGAACCTCACTTGCTCTTATTTGATTGTTTATTCTTTCTCTCAATTTTGTTTCCGATAGCGAAAAATAGATTTACCTACCTGTAGAAGATATTAGCACATATGTGATAATATAGCAATATGGATGACAAAGTTAGAATTGTCTATAAAAAACGGGGGCAAACGCCACTCGATTGTATAAAAGAAGTGAAAAAAGCGAGTCCAGAGCTAGGTCATTTGCCAATAACTTATGCTGGCCGGCTAGATCCACTGGCTGAAGGGGTCCTTGTTTTGCTTTTTGGAGATGAATGTTTAGCAAAAGATGAATATTTGAAATTAGATAAAGAATATGAGGTGACGGTTCTATTCGGTTTTGCGACTGATACTTATGATATTTTAGGGAAGGTGACAGAAGAAATAAAATTATTTAATGAAAATACTTCGCTAGGTAATAATCGATTTGAAAGGTCCTCGGACGAGGGGGGCGGGAACCGGTGCCAGACCATTTCAAATCGATTATTACCTAGCTCCGTTTCTCTTTTTGAGAATATTCTACCAAAATTCACTGGTAGGATTAGACAAGATTACCCAGCATTTTCTTCTCGAACAGTGAAGGGTAAAGCCCTGTATAGATGGGCCAGAGATGGGAAGTTGAATGAAATAGAAATTCCGACACACGATGTGTTGGTCAAAGATATAGAAATAATTAAAAATGAAAATATAAAAGGAGAAGATCTTTTGAATAAAATTGAAAGTGATATAGCGCTTGTTGTAGGGGACTTTCGTCAAAAAGAAATTCTCACACTATGGAGAGATATTTTGAAAAATAAGGAAAAAGAAAATTATAAAACTATTACACTTCGAATATCTTGTGGAAGTGGGGTTTATGTAAGAGGTATCGCTCATGATTTAGGTCGAGAGCTCGGCATTTCATCTCTGGCGATGGACATAATAAGGACAAGAGTAGGGGGATATACTATAGAGAAATAATTTTTTTAATTTCTTCAAATAAATCATCAATACGCTTTTCTGTTTTGGCTTCGCCGATTAGTCGGATTATCGGTTCAGTATTTGATGGGCGGAGGTGTATCCAGGAATTATCTCTAAAGTCTAATCTGATTCCATCTAATTCATTCACTTGGGCCTCCTTGAAGTGGGATTTTATTTTTGCATAAAGGTCTTCCAGGTTTCCGCCAACTGGCATTTTATCTTTTCTGATTACATATTTAGGGAATGAATCTACACATTCGGTAACTTTTTGATTTCTTTCGGCAAGTAATTCGAGAATTAAGGCCAAGCTGACAAAGCTATCACGAGCCATATTTATTTTTGGATAAATTATTCCACCTCCACCTTCACCACCAATAATAGCATTATTTTTTATTATTCCGGCGACGACATTGGCTTCTCCAACCTTTGTTCGGATACACTCACTGCCATATTTTTCTGCAATATCTTTATTCATTAGAGAGGACGACATATTGATAACAACTTTTTCAGTTCTATTTTTTGAAAGGATTGCTTCAACTCCTAGCGCTAGGGTGTATTCTTCTGAGATGACGATCCCTTCTTCATTTATTACTACAAGTCGGTCAGCATCGGGGTCGTGAGCAAAGCCTATTTCACAATTTTGCTCTTTGACTATTTTGGCTATTTCATCAAGGTTTTCTTTTAATGGTTCTGGTTTGTGAGCAAAGATTCCGTTTGGAATATTATTGAGAGGAATTAATTCTACTCCAAGCTTCTCGAATAAATATGGGTCGAGAACACAAGCAGAAGCGTTTATCATGTCGACAGCGACCTTAAATTTTCGAGCTTTAATTTTCTCGACATTCACGTTTTTTAAAATCTGATCAGCGTGTTCTTGGGGAAAATTTGACTGAGAGCTCGTAGAGCTAGAAATATCCTCGCTCGGTTTATTGTTTTTGTCAGCACCCATAAAATCCTGCTGGATTTTTGATCTGCTCGGCCCGTCGGCCTGCGCAAGGCTTCCCAAAACAACAAACTTTTGCTTGGATATTTCAAGCTCGAAATTTTCTTTAATTTTTTCTACTTCTGATTCGTCGGTAAAAAGGGCTTTATTGGTGACAAATTTTAAACCATTATATTCTCTGGGATTGTGGCTTGCGGTGACGATGATGGCCCCATCATATTTATGTGTCCGAACAGCAAAAAGAACGGTAGGTGTTGGTAGAATATCTCCATCAATAAAATTTATTTGGAGTTCGTTGAAGGTTCTTATTATTTCGTTTTTTATTTCCTCGCCACTTTCTCGGCCATCCCGGCCAAGTAAAAGAGTAGGGTTTTTGTTAATATTTTCTTTTATAAATTTAATAAAAGCTTTTGTATATTTTACTACAATTTCTTTGGTTAAGCTCTCACCCCAGATTCCGCGATACCCAGAAACTGTTAATTTTGGTCCTGTCGTCATAAGGGTATTTTAGCACAAAAAGCTATTAATAAATATCTAATTATTTGGTATAATATAAAGGTATTAGTCTTAATCGTCGAATTATTAATTATTTATAAAAATAGACTATGAATTTTTTCAAAAAATTGTTTGGTTGTAAATGTAAGCCAGGGGAGAATTGTGATTGTTTAAAAGGAAAAGATTGTTGCAAGAAAGAAGCTCCAGTTGTGACAGAAAATCCTGTTCAAGCTCCTGCACAAGGACAAGCTCCTGCACAAGGACAAGCTCCTGCACAAGAAACACCTGCACAGATGTAAGATTGATTAAAAACACCCGAAAGGGTGTTTTTTGCTAGGTATAATTATTAATTATTAAATGATTCTGGTATTATTAAATATATGTCAGAAATTTTGGGCTACACTTCGGGAATAATAATGGCTTTATCAGTCATCCCTTATGTCAGAAGTATTTTGCGATTAGAATCTAAACCACAAAGAATGACTTGGCTTATTTGGTCTGTTCTAACTATTATTGCTTTTTTCCCGCAATTAGCTAAAGGTGGGACTTGGTCTCTTCTTCTTACCGCTGGAGATACTATCGCTATTCTTATTGTGTTTTTTCTTTCGATTAAATTTGGGGTAGGCGGGTTAAAGAAAATTGATATTTTATCTTTAGCAGGAGCGGGGGTTAGTTTGCTACTTTGGTATATTACGAAGGAGCCAGCTGTGGCACTTTTTTTAATAATTTTGACTGATTTTATTGGGGCGAATCTTACTATCACAAAAGCTTGGCGAGATCCGAAAAGTGAGAATTGGGTTGGATGGGCAATGTGTGGAGTTGGGGGATTTTTAGGGACATTAGCTGTTGGAAAGTTTAATTTCATTTTAATGATTTTTCCTGCGTATATTTGTTTTATAAATTCTCTCGTTGCGGGGATAGTTTTGTGGAGGGGGAGGAAGAAGGAGAATAGTGTTGTTTCTGCTTAATAAAGCTCTTTGAAGGTATCACAAGACAAGAATTGAATAGAAAAAGAACCAGTCACAATTATGTAACTGGTTCAACCTTTAGATAAAGAGGCTAGGTTCTTGTTCTCGTCATATCTCAAAGAGGATGACGAATTACCCTTTTAGGAAGCATCACTTGCTTACACCTGTTTTACCTGTTGTTACTTCGGAGATAAATTCCTCGGTTAATTCTTTAACCATAAGAATTACAAACTCAATCAATTCCTCTTTAGAGATACTTGTTTTCTTGGAAACATTACCAAGTTCTCTTTTTAAACCTTGGACATCGGGTAATTTTCTATCCCGATTAAACTTCTCTTTTAGAATAACCAAAGCAATTTCTCCTTGTCTTTCTTTTGGAAGTGTCATAATGACCTCCTTTTTTTATAAGAACAACATTGTTCTTATTCGCACAATATTACAAATTACTGCGATAGTCAATATCTGTGGTTTTAATAATTGAGAGTCGGAACTTATTTTATTCTTGGATATTTGATGCGTTTGAGGCGATTATAGAGCGAGGGGGGATAATTTCAATATTTCTTTTTACTAAGAAGATGTCTAATTTATAAGGTTTAAATTGAATTTCTCTTGACTAATATTGTTTTTTTGTTTAGTATAAAACCCAAACTAAAGCACCTTGTATGAAAAGTAAAACTATAAATTTTATTCCGGATGGGCCCATCATTGATGATGTATCACAACCGGAAGAGACAATTATCCATGGGGTTTTCCCAGGGGTACCGTTTAATTAAAGTTTGGTTTCATTAAACCAAATAATATTGCCACTACTTGCGAGTGGCTTTTCTTTTGGGTGGATTCAAGGATTACTGCTTATCTCCGCACAAGAAACACCTACACAGATGTAAGATTGTTTTAGATAAAAAGAAAACCCGACTTAGCACAATAAGGGGTTTTCCTTTTGACCAAGTGGGTTTGATTAATTTCTTAATACTCGTACGAGCAGATAGGAGCAATTATTAATCCAAATCTTTTCAATCTTTCTTGATTTTCTACCGAGTACAAAAGATTGTGGAATTTAGCTTCCTCTTCTCCTTCAAAATTTGAGCTAATAAATTTTCTCGAAATTGCAAGAACAACTTCATTCAATAAAGCGTGTTCTGTGGGGGTAGAAATATCCCATAAGATACAATAAACGGGATTAAACATAAACTGTGATTCATGTACAAAAACAAATACGGAATCATTGTCTATGAATAATTTTTCAATATCAGAGACATTGATTTTTTCTTTTTGAATTGCAGCCTGGTCTTGTTCGCATTGACGGATGACCTCATCTAAATGCTTGTAATTTTTTTTGTCTTTTGATATTAAGACCTTCCAAGGGAACTCAAATTCATTGAGTTTAATGTTTGCTTCCATTTTTTTTAATTTAATATAATATTATAACTATTGATTTGATTTGTCAATAAAGTCAGTATCCCAATTCGTTTCGGTTAACACCGAAAAACGAATTGGGTTTCGATTCCCGCACGTAGTGTGTGCAGACACACTGCTCATCTCCATACAAGAAAAAGGCCTCATTAAAATGAGGCTACTTTTTCTACGTGTGGAAACAAAAGAAATCTTACAAATCAGCATATCTTTGTGGGAGTTTGTGAATCGATTGGGGATGGTTCTGTAATATTTTCAATCATTGACAAATTTATAAATAAATGCTTAAATAACAAAAACTTTAAAAATTAAACACCATGGAAACAGGAAAAGAACACAGCGAGGAAGAAGACACTTCCGGAGCTTCTAAAGAGCTATTTGATGAGCCAGGAGGAAAAGTAAGTATGTTGAAAATGTTAGGAACAACAATTCAAGAAATGTTTCTAGCCACACTCAATGATGAAGATTCGAAGAATTTAATCTTCAATAAAATTATTAGCGAAATTATTACGAGGCGAGATTTCCAGCTTTATACAGCTGATCGTTTCTACCAAGCTATGGGCGAAACGAAGGCCGGTATAATTAAAGATGTAACCTCGTTGGTTATTGATGATTTAGTTAAAAAGGATTCTCAAATTCTGAAAAACCAGATAAGAGATGGATTAAATTCCAACGAAGAGTTAAAAACCTACATCTTTGAGATTGCAAATTCATTTTTTCAAAGTCAAAAGAAGCAGATGCTAAGGGACATCATGCCAAAATTTGTAAAGTTCAAAAAGCCAGATTCAGAAATTGTAAATGTAGAATTAACACACGAGATGTTTCAGGAAATTATTGAAGTTCTACCATTTGGAAATGTTATGTTGATTGGTCCAACTGGATCAGGGAAGACCCACCTTGCTGAGCAAATTGCAAGAACAATGGGATTAAAGTTTTATTTCAACGGAGCTATTTCCTCTGAATATAAACTTTCTGGTTTTATTGATGCAAATAGTCGCTATGTTACAACCCCATTTAGACAAGCTTATGAAAATGGAGGTGTGTATTTATTTGACGAGATAGATGCTTCTTCTCCACAAGCTTTACTTTCTTTTAATGCTGCTCTTACAAATGGTCACGCAGATTTTCCAGATTGCCAAGTTCCGGTTCATAAAAATTTTCACTGCATAGCCGCAGCAAATACTTATGGACGTGGAGCTGACAGGCTTTATGTTGGCAGAAACCAACTTGATGCAGCAAGTCTGGATCGATTCATTGTAAAAGATATGGATTATGATGAAACTCTTGAAAGAGCCTTATCTCAGTCAAATAAATGGACAAAAATTGTTCAAAGTTGGCGTAAGGCATGTCGAGCATTAGATGTTCGTCATATCATTTCTTCACGAGCCATTATAATTGGATCTAAGATGATCAAAGCAGGATTAAACGAAGCTATTGTTGCTGACTCTGTTGTCTGGAAAGGTCTTTCTGGGGATATTGTAGATAAGATAAAACAATATGCTCTAGACAATTTTCCAATTAGTACAATAGTAGATAATGACAACGAAAATAGTGATCCATCTTTTTAATTTTTAAGATATGAAAAAAATAATTAAAACAAACTTTCATTCTCTTAAAGATTTACTCGACTTAGTAGACAAAAAGGACCCAATTTGGTTGCGTGAGTTAGAAAGTCGAAAAAAAGGAGGTCGCGATTGGCGCGGGACAGATTCATGGGAAGAGACTATGAATCTAGTAAAATATGGTTGGCCTGAAGGAAGAAAAAATCTTACAAAAGCCATAAATATTTTTATTCAGGAACAGAGATACTCATTAAATCCATTTTTATCATTGGATGTATGCGGGGCATTTCCAAATGTACCAAGGTATGTAGCTGGTGATCCAACCCACATGTTTAATTATGTTAGAGAAATCAAAGGGAGTGTAAAAGTAATCAATTTAATTGCCTATGTTACTTCTTCCGCATCAGTTTCTGGTCAAGAAAAAATAAACTGGGGAGCAGCACTTGTAAGCATTATTGATAATTTAGAAACCACTGGGTATAGCATCAACATGTTATGGGTTTCAGCATCAAAACCTAGTCGAGGCTATGATGGACCTAATGTCATATTAAGTTATGATTTAAAACCAGCGGGTACATATCTTGATTATGACAAACTTTCTTTTTGGTTGATCAATCCTAGTACATTACGAAGGATTGAACTTTCATTCAAAGAACGTTTAGAAATCGAAAGGTGGTATGGTGATGGCTATGGTATACCATTTGAAGCTTCCGAGTTAAGAAATTATTTTGACGAGGATTACATTATTCTTAATGGGTCCAAAGGCGCTAACTCCGTAGAAAAAGGCTACGAAATGATCCAAGGTGATTTCAATGCTCATTTTGAAAACTTAAATCTTGTATCTCCAATAATAGATTTACAAGATAATGATAGAAGAACCCATCTTTAGTATGGGTTTTTTTATACCATATTTATCAAACAAATATACTTTTAATTATTGGCAAACAAAAAAACTACTTTATAATTCAAATATAATTTTAAATATAGAAAAGTCCCATCGTAATGGGACTTCTATTGCATTAAAATTAGTTTATCCTTATCTATATATCAATGATTGTTACATTATATAAAGAAAAAGAAAAATCAATTTTTAGACCATTTATAAAAAATTCTGCTCCTTCGCTGGTAACAATATCACCATTTCTTTTGAGGATAAATGCCTGATATTTTTTCCCTCCAACTTTAGAAGGAGATTCCACAACGACTTTTCCTTTTGCGTTGAAAATAAGTTCTTTTACAAATCCGAATGTTACTTTAAATTTTGGATTTCCTAAATAACTGGTCATCACCACAGTAAGAAGGCTCTCAATGTCAATTTGATCGACAAGGATATAAGTTCTGCATTGCATCCTCTCGTATCCTTCTCCACAGA
>Ga0172379_10003795_pt1 | contig 23402 bp, 13 predicted proteins | sample GrowelOW334metaG_FD_119756 | JGI IMG/M metagenome (GOLD analysis project Ga0172379, IMG submission 119756) | Groundwater microbial communities from an aquifer near a municipal landfill in Southern Ontario, Canada - Groundwater well OW334 metaG | ecosystem: Environmental > Aquatic > Deep...
GAAGTACCTGCGCCACTTCCACGACGAGCATCGGGGCGATCTACCCCTTCTGGCCGATGCCTTAGCCCAAGGAAAACGCGAGGAAGCCGTACGCATGGCGCATACCTTGAAGGGGCTGCTGGGTACCTTCGGACTGGGTGAATTGCAAGCCGAGGCGGCTCAGTTGGAAATGGCCCTCAAGTCTGGGGATGTTCGTGCCGATAGCCTCGTTGTTCAGATGCAGTCCGGGATGGAGTCGCTCATGCTGGCCTTGCGTGACTTAGGCCAAACCGATCAAGCCGTCGTGCAGTCGCCGACTTCTGTGGATAGGGAGGTCTTGCGTAGCCGCCTCGCTGAATTGCGTGACATGCTGGCCAGTTCCGATATCGCCAGTGCGCGCTTGTTCGAGCAGGTGCGGCCGATGCTCAAGGCGGTGGTCGGTGAGCAGTCCGACAAATTAGGTTCGCTCATCGAAAACTTCGAGTTCGAGGAGGCGACTAGGGTATTGGATGGGATATTGGACTCCAAGATGTATCCGAATTGAAATGTGCATGTAATACCTCACAAACTTTCCATTGAATAACGCATTTGAATAACGCATAGGGAATTCCTCTTATGGCCAATCTAACCAACTTTCAAGCCAGACTGTTCATGGCTTTTGCAACCATCCTTATCATGAGTTCACTGACCGTCGGGGTTGCCCTGCTCGGGATCGAGAGGATTCACGCGACGCACGACTCCAATCTCGAGCATAAGGCTCCTGTTGTTGTGGAGCCAATGGCGGCTAGGGGGGATGACATCCACGCCATGGCAGCGACCGTAACCGCCCAGGTCCGCAGCCAAGTATTGGCCATGTTGTTGTTGACGCTAGGTGTGGGCATTGGAGCGGCGTGGTGGATAAACCGCTCTCTACGCCAGCGGGTGGCGGTTCTTGAGGCACGATCGGAACGACTCGCCCGGGGTCAATTCAATGTTGATGAGGGAATACTGGAAAGTAGCAAAGATGAACTGGCCGTTATCGAGCTGGCGCAGAAACGCGTTGCGCAGGATCTGAATTCCTTTGGCAGCCAGATACGCGACCTAGCATTGGCCTCACGCGAAGGCGATCTTTCCAGACGCCTCGACACCGGCTCCCTAAAAGGCGACTGGGGGCGTTTGGCACAGGACGTGAATGTCATCCTCGATGAGGCCATCGGACCGATTTCCGCGCAGGCAGCGGCGCTGCAGAAGATGGCCGAAGGAACGCTGACAGCACGCATCACCGAAGACTTCCGCGGCGATCACAACCGCATCAAGAATGCGATCAACCGCGTCGCCGACATCGCCACCACGGCCATGGTCGAACTCGACCTGATGATCCAAGCTTCGCGCGATGGCGATCTCGACAAGCGCGCCGACGTGCAGCGCTTCGTCGGCGACTGGCGCATCATCATGAACGGCGTCAACACGGTGCTCGACGAAGCCATCGGGCCGGTCAACGCGCAGGCTGCGGTGCTGCAGAAGATGGCTGAAGGGACACTGACAGCACGCATCACCGAAGACTTCAGGGGTGATCACAACCGCATCAAGAGCGCGGTCAACCGCGTCGCCGACATCGCCATGACGGCCATGACCGAACTCGACAGCATGATTCAGGCCTCGCGTGATGGCGATCTCGACAAGCGCGCCGACGTACAGCGCTTCGTCGGCGACTGGCGCATCATCATGAACGGCGTCAACACGGTGCTCGACGAAGCCATCGGGCCGGTCAATGCGCAGGCTGCGGTGTTGCAGAAGATGGCCGAAGGCACGCTGACCGCACGCATCACCGAAGACTTCCGGGGTGATCACAACCGCATCAAGACGGCCGTCAACCAGATTTCAGGCATTGCGCTCGGCGCACTGAACGAGTTCGACGAGCTCATCGTGGCATTCGACGCCGGAGAGTTCGAGCGTCGCGCACGGGCGGAAAACTACCTCGGCGACTGGCAGAAGATCATGGCAGGACTCAACCAGATCCTCGCCAGCGTGCACCGCACGACGCAGCAGGTTCAGGCACAGAACTGGGTCAAGACGGGCATCTCCGAACTTGCGGAACAGATGCGCGGCGATCTGGCGCTAGCCGACCTGGCCCGTCAGGTGGTTGCCTACCTGGCGCGCTACGTCGATGCCCAGGTTGGTGCCCTGTACATCTGGAACGCCGACGAGCGCAGCTTGCAGCTGATGGGCAGCTACGCTTACCAATTGCGCAAGGACACTTCCAGCCGCTTCGCCATCGGCGAGGGCCTGGTCGGCCAGGCGGCGTTGGAGAAACAACTGATCTCAGTGACCGAACTGCCCGACGATTACGTTCGCATCACCTCCGGCATCGGTGAAACTCCTCCGCGCAACAGCCTGGTCATGCCGCTGCTGTACGAGAACGAGATCAAGGGTGTCATCGAACTCGGCCGCGTGCGCGCCTTCGAGCCGTTGACGCTGGATCTGCTGCAAATGGCCGCCGATGCTATCGGCGTGGCCTTGAATACCGCCGAGAGTAGCGACCGCACCCGCGTCCTGCTGGCGCAAACGCGCGAACAGGCCGGGCAACTGCAGATGCAACAGGAAGAATTGCAGCAGACCAACGAAGAGCTGGAGGAGCAAGCGCAAAGCCTCAAGGCCAGCGAAGAAGAGCTCCGGACACAACAGGAAGAGCTACAGCAGACCAACGAGGAACTGGAAGAACGCACCAAGATGCTGGAGACTCAGCGCACCGAAATCAGCCAGAAGAACAACTTCCTAGAACGCGCGCAGGACGAATTGCGGCAGCAGACCGAAGACTTGGCCATCGCCTCAAAATACAAGAGCGAATTCCTCGCCAACATGAGTCACGAGTTGCGCACACCGCTCAACTCCATGTTGCTGCTGTCGCGGTCGCTGGCCGATAACAAGGATGGCAACCTCAGCGAAAAACAGGTCAAGGCCGCCGACGTCATGTACCAGAGCGGCAACGACCTGCTGTCCATCATCAACGACATCCTCGACCTCTCCAAGATCGAGGCCGGCCGCGAAGTGGCTATGTTGGAAAACGTGGCTCTGGACGAAGTGACCGGCCAGCTCGATGGACTCTACCGCCATGTCGCCGAAGACAAGGGACTGATCTTCACGGTCGACGTGGCCGAGGGTCTGCCGAACATCATTCACAGCGACCGTGGACGTCTCGGCCAGATCCTGCGCAACCTGCTGTCCAACGCTTTCAAGTTCACCGCGCAGGGCGGCGTTACGCTCCGCCTGGCGCGGCCTGAGGCCAACATCCACTACCGCCTTCCAACCTTGCAGAGCCTAGCGAATCCGCTGGAGAATGTTCTCGCGATTGCGGTGATCGACACCGGCATCGGCATCGAGATTGAGAAGCAAAAACATATCTGGGAAGCCTTTCAGCAGGCCGACGGTTCCACCAGTCGCCAATATGGCGGCACCGGTCTGGGCCTGACCATATCACGCGAGCTGGCGCGACTGCTCGGTGGCGAAATCCATCTGCAATCGACTGCGGGCAATGGTGCAACCTTTACCCTCTACTTGCCGGTGAGCGGGCCAGCAAGTTCGGCTGAACCTACCATCTCCCATCAAAGTGCCACGCCACAATACCTGTCGTCCAGGATGCCATCTCCGCGCGTAGGTGCGGGCAAAAAGGCGAAGAAGGACATTCGTCACATCCAGGATGACCGGGACAGCATCGCAAAGGATGAGGCGGCCGTACTGATTGTCGAGGACGATCCCAACTTTGCCCAGTTGCTCGCCGACTCATGTCGCGAGCACGGCATGAAATATCTTGCCTCCGCCACCGCCGAGGAAGCCATCGCCCTGCTGGAAAAATACCGCATCCACAGCGTCATGCTCGACATGGAACTGCCGGAAAAGCATGGCTGGGCGGTCCTGTCCAGCATCAAGGAAGAGCTCGACACCTTGCATATTCCGGTTTACGTCATCTCCGCAGATGAGCGCAATCAGCAGACCCTGCAATACGGCGCCCTAGGATTCCTACAGAAACCGGTTTCACCCGAACAGATGCAGACGGTATGCACCACTGTTCGTGCCACCTTGAACAAACAGGTCAAGACCGTGCTGCTGGTGGAGGACAATGCCACCCTGCGAGGGGCGGTGCACGACTTGCTGGATGCGGACGATGTCAGCATCCGTGAGGTCAGCGACGGCGCCAGCGCCCTGCAGGCCCTGCAGGAAGGCGGGATCGATCTCGTCGTGTTGGACCTGGGACTACCCGACATGAGCGGTTTCGAACTGCTGGAGCGCGCCGGCGCGCGGAAGGGTGCCCTGCTGCCGCCAATGATCGTGTTTACCGGCCGCGACCTCACCCAAGACGAATACGAACAACTGCAGCACTACGCCGCTAGGGTCATCGTCAAAGGCGTGCGTTCCCAAGAACGGCTGGTCGAGGAGGTCGCCATCTTCCTGCATCGCCGAGTAGAAAATTTGCCCGAACAGGCGCGCAAGATGCTCACCACCCTGCACGACAAGGAGGCCCAGTTCACCGGCAAGCAAGTCCTGTTGGTGGATGACGACATCCGCAATGTATTCTCGCTCTCTGGGCTGCTTGAAGAGCATGGCCTCAAGGTCGTCACCGCCCGCAACGGCCAAGAGGCGTTGGACCGCCTAGCCGAGCATCCTGATGTCGACTTGGTGTTGACCGACATCATGATGCCAGTCATGGACGGCTACGAGTTCATCCGTCGCACGCGCGCCCAAAAGCGTTACGGCAAGTTGCCGATCCTAGCGCTGACTGCCAAGGCCATGAAGGAGGATCGCGATCTGTGCCTAGAAGCCGGTGCCTCCGACTACCTCGCCAAGCCGATCGATATCGATCGGCTGTTCTCGGTCCTGCGGGTCTGGCTCTACCAGTAAGGATGGCAATGAATGCTCGGGACAAGCACACGATGACCGCCGCCATGACACCGGCCGACAGCTACTGGGGAGAGGATCGCCCGGTGCTGAGCGAATCCCTGCGTCTGCACCACGACGGCCAATTCGCCCAAGCCCTAGCGCTGTATCTCTGGCTGGATGTCCGGCATAGTGACAACGCCGACCTCAAGTTCAATATCGGCGCCTGCCAGCAGCAACGGCGGCATTACTCGCAAGCCGTGCGTTATCTGCGCGCGGCCTTGGCCATCGACCCGACGCTGATCGCCGCGCATACCTCCCTAGGCGAGGTGCTGCGCGAACAGAAACGTCTGCCGGAGGCCGAGGCCGCGTTCCGCCAGGTGCTCGTGCTGGATGCCGGGCACCGGGATGCGTTGTGCCAACTGGCCTCCGTCCTCAAGGCGCAACAGCGCTTCGGCGAAGCCATGACACTGATGCAGCGGCTTCTCGAAAAACAGCCTGATTTCACCGAGGCCCTGTTGTTGCTGGGCACGCTGCATTATGAAATAGGCGAGATCGAGGCTGCGATTGACCTGTTTCGCCGAGTTCTGGCACTGGAGCCGGACTGGGCGCAAGCGCATTTCAACTTGTCGCAATGTCTGCTGTTGCAAGGCGAATTCACTGAGGGCTGGCGCGAGCATGAATGGCGCGGCCGGACTGACGCCTTGGCGGCGCAGGAACGCCGCTTCGCCGCGCCGCCGTGGCAGGGCGAAATGCTCGCCGGCAAGACCATCCTGCTACATGCCGAACAGGGCTTGGGCGATACCCTGCAGTTTGTCCGCTACATCCCGTTGCTCAAGGCGTATGGAGCGACGGTGATCCTGGAATGCCAGCCTCAGTTGGTGCGTTTGCTGGCGAACCAGTTCCAGGTGGACCAGGTCGTCGCCCGAGACGCCCCCTTGCCGACCTGTGACTTCCACACGCCGCTGATGCGGCTACCCTATGTACTGGGTACCAATCTGGCCAGTATTCCCGCGCCAGAGGGCTATCTCAAGCCACCGTTACGGATACCGGCGCGGCTCGATCTGGCCGCCTTGGGCGTACCGGCGGCGAAGCCACGGATTGGCGTGTGCTGGGCGGGTAACGCCGACCACAGCAATGATGCCAATCGTTCGCTGCGTCTGGGGCTGCTTGAGACGGCACTACACCACTGCCAGGGGCAGGTAGCCTGGGTCAGCCTGCAATTCGGCCCCCGCGCCATGGAACGACAAAGCTATGCGTGGGCGGACACCATGTTCGATACCTCGTTGTTGATCGAAGACTTTGCCGACACGGCGGCGCTCATCGCGCAACTCGATCTAGTCATCTGCGTCGACACTGCGGTATTGCACCTGGCCGGCGCACTGGGCTGCCCGGCGTGGGGGCTCCTGCCTCATATCCCAGACAGCCGCTGGCTGATGCAACGCACAGACTCACCTTGGTATTCGAGCATGCGCCTGTTCCGTCAAGCTGCCCCAAGTGACTGGCACCCCACGATGGCCGATCTCGGCGAGCAACTCACGCAGTGGTGCCAGAATGAGGGGCTAAAGGCGGCCAAGCAACACGGACAGTGGTTGCACTAATGGACAAGCTCGAGAACTTCGAGGTCACGCTACTGCTCGCCGCGATCGAACAGCGCTGGGGACATGAATTCAGCGGCTACGCGCCTGCGTTCATCAAACGGCGCATCCGCAAGACCTTAGCTCGCCACCAACTGCAGCATGTCAGCGAACTGATTCCGCGCGTGCTACACGAGCCGGGGTTTTTCCAAGGCATGGTGCAGGACATTTCCATTCCCGTGACCGAGATGTTCCGCGACCCACATGTCTGGCAGGCCCTGCGTGAACAGGTCTTGCCGGTGCTGCGCACCTGGCCCTATTTCAAGATATGGCATGCCGGTTGCGCCACCGGCAACGAAGTCTATTCCATGGCCATCCTGCTTGAAGAAGCCGGCCTGCTGAAGCGCGCCACGATCTATGCCACGGATTTCAACGATGCGGTACTGGCCAAGGCCAAGGCGGGCATTTTCTCGCTCAAGGAGATGCAGGCGGCCAGCCGCAATTACCTCAAGGCTGGTGGCCAGCATTCCCTCAACCAGTACTACCATGCCCGTGGCGATGGCGCGGAGATTAACGTCGCCCTACGCCAGAACATCGTCTGGGCGAATCACAATCTCGCCATCGATCATGTGTTCGGCGAGATGAACCTGATCCTCTGCCGCAATGTGCTGATCTATTTCAGCAAACCCTTGCAGAACCGCGCCCTGGAATTGTTCGCCGCCAGCCTGGCCGAGGGCGGCTTCCTGTGCCTGGGCAACAAGGAGAGCCTAGATTTTTCCAGCGTCAACGCATGCTTCGATGCCGTGGTGCAGAATGAGCGCATCTATCGCCGCGTGCATTGTGGCGTGGGCGAGCCGCTGGCGTTCCGGCAACCGCACATGGCGGGTAAAAAGCAGACCGTGCACCACAGCACGCGCGGCGTGCTGGCCATCGGCTGCTCACAGGGGGGGCTACGCGCCCTGCATACCCTGCTGCCTGCCCTACCGGCAGATTTCCCCCTTCCCATCCTAATCACCCAGCATATTGCCCCCTCGGCCGACACCGCGATGGCCGAGGTTCTGCAACGCGGCTGCCGACTAGCCGTCCACGAAGCCCAGGCCGGTGAGCGAATCCGCCCGGGCCGGGTCTATCTGGCACCAGCCGATTATCACCTGCTGTTAAACGAGGACTGGACTCTCTCCCTGTCAAGCGAGGAGCGGGATACTTTCGCGCGCCCCTCGATCAACCAGATGTTCGAATCGGTGGCGGAGACCTGCGCCAGCCACTCCATCGCCGTACTGTTGACTGGCGCCAACGCCGACGGTGCGCGCGGTTTCGCACAAATCAAGGCGGCCGGTGGCCATACCATCGTGCAAGATCCCCAGGATGCCGAAGCCTCAGCCATGCCCCGTGCCGCGCTGCAGGCTACCCAGCCCGACCATATCCTGCCCTTGACGGCCATCGCAGATGCCATCAAGACACAAGCAAAAATACTCGGAGGTCAGTCATGTCCCTGAAACGCGAACGTGGCGCGCGCGTAGCGCCACCAGCAACCCTGACGCCGATACGTCATAACGCCAAGCTACTCGTCGTGGATGATGTGTCCAGCAATCTGCTGGTGGTTCAATCCGCCTTGGAAGACGTGAATGTCGAACTACTGCTTGCCAACAGCGGCGAGGAAGCACTAGAAATCCTGATGCACGAACATGAGCCGCCGGCGTTGGCGCTGTTCGATGTGCAGATGCCTGGCATCGATGGTTATGAACTAGCGCGATTGGTGCGAAGCCAAGAGCGCATGCGTCATATGCCTATCATCTTCCTATCGGCCTACTTCAACGACATCGAGGGCATCTACGAAGGCTATGACACTGGTGCGGTAGATTGCATAACCAAGCCGTTCAGTCCAACTGTGCTGCAGGCAAAAGTGAAGGTATTCCTAGACCTGCACCGTTATCGGCGCGAATCGATGGAGGCGGCGGAGCAACATATCGGCCTGCAAGATCGTCAGATTCAGGACATCCTGTCGGTCAGCCATGACGGTGTCGCGATCCTGGCCGAGGACCTGCGCATCCTGCGCGTGAATCCGGCACTGCTGCAATTGACCGGCGCACGTGAAAAGGCATTACTCGGCTTGCGCGTGGATCAGCTCTTTGACGACGAGAAAAACGTTCTAGCGCGACTCTGCGCGAAGGCTCCTGAGGATGAGCACGCGATCTTCCGGCTGAAAACGGCCGAAGGAAACAAACTGGTCCATCTCAGCAAATCCGATTCCCCTCATATCGACCAGAGCGCCGGGTTTTCCGTGGCCAATATCCACGACGTCACCCCATTAGTTAACAAGAACGAGGAGATCAAGGCGAAGGCCAAGAGTCTTGAAGAATCCTACGAAATGCAAGGCATCCTCAACAGCGTACTCAACGCCGGGGTGTCTGCACCCTCTATGCGGATCATGCTCAACACCGCACTGAACGTGATACTGCAATTCTCCCTGTTCCCGCGCGAGTGCGTGGGTGGCATCCTGCTCGCTGATCCAGAAAAACAAGAATTGGTACTAGCCACCGATACTCCGCCGGGAAGTTGCCGCCTCGCGGTATCGGACAACCCACCCTATGGCACCTGCGCTTGCGGCCAGGCGGCGTTGCGACGCGAAATGACAACGGGCCAGCCGGACGAGGCTGGCTACGAAATCCGCTCTGACGGCAAGCACTATCGTGCCCATGCCTCCCCCATCCTGCATGGCAGTGAACTATTGGGGGTGCTGTTCCTGTATCTGGAAGCGGACACAGGCACACAGGCACATGAAGGCTTCCTGCAAGTCACCGCCGCCACCTTGTCCGTCATCATCAAACGTCGGCAAGAGGCGCAATTGCTGGCCAAGGCAATGAATGCTGCCGAGGCGGCGAATCAGGCAAAGAGCATTTTCCTCGCCAACATGAGTCACGAGATCCGTACCCCGATGAACGCCATCATGGGATTGGCGCACCTAGTGGGACGCGAAGGCGTGAGCGATAAGCAAAAACAGCAACTGGGCAAGATAGACAATGCAGCACGTCACCTGCTCCACATCATCAACGACATCCTCGACTTCTCCAAGATCGAGGCCGGCAAACTGGGACTGGCGACCGACGACTTCGAACTGTCGCGCGTGACCGACAACGTGACCACCCTCATTGCCGAGGTAGCGCACGCCAAGGCGCTCGACGTCATCGTCGACATGGACGGCCTGCCGCCATTCCTGCACGGCGACAGCCTGCGACTGGGCCAGATCCTGCTCAACTTCGCTGGAAACGCGGTCAAGTTCACACAGCACGGTAGTGTCACCCTACGCGGTCTGGTCTCCCGCCAGGAAGACGAGACATTCTGGATCCGCTTTGAAGTGAGCGACACCGGCATCGGCATCTCGAACGAACAACAAGCCCGCCTGTTCCACGCCTTTGAACAGGCAGACACCTCGACCACCCGGCAATACGGTGGCACCGGCCTCGGCTTGACCATCTCCAAACGGCTGGCCGAACTGATGGGCGGCCAGGTCGGAATGGAAAGCCGGGTCGGTGCAGGCAGCACATTCTGGGTGGAACTGCCGTTCAGCCTCGCCCAGACCCAAATGCAGCACAGCACCGCCTCGTCCGGAGAAGAAAGCCAGGGCACCGTCCGGCTCACAGCGCGCCTGTCTGCCCATGCCGGACGCCGCCTGCTCCTCGCCGAAGACAACCCCCTCAACCAGGAAGTAGCGCTGGCCTTGTTGCATGATGCGGGCCTGACGGCGGACGTGGTTGAGAACGGCGCCCAGGCGCTGCAGGCGGCGAGCGACAACACTTACGACCTGATCCTGATGGACATCCAAATGCCGGTGATGGACGGCCTTGAAGCCACGCGCCGTATCCGCGGACTGGCGGCCTACCACGACACTCCCATCTTGGCGATGACTGCCAATGCCTTCAACGAAGACCGGGCTCTTTGCCTAGAATCAGGTATGAACGACTTCGTGGCCAAACCGGTGGAACCCGACCACCTCTACGCGACCCTGCTGCGCTGGCTGCCGACGCAGGATACGCACGCCGCCCCCCCACCGCCATCGACTCGCCCCAATCCGGACGGCGGCCTGGGCGCCATCCCCGGCATCAACCTCGAACGCGCTCTGAAGGTGGCGAACGGCAAACCCGAGCGACTAATAAAGTACCTGCGCCACTTCCATGATGAGCATCGGGGCGACCTACCGCTCTTGGCCGATGCCTTAGCGCAAGGGAAACGGGAGGAAGCCATACGCATGGCACATACCTTGAAAGGGCTGCTGGGCACCTTCGGACTGAGTGAACTACAAGCCGAGGCGTCTCAATTGGAAATGATGCTCAAGTCTGGGGATGTTCGTGCCGATAGCCACCTCGTTCAGATGCAATCTGGGATGGAGTCGCTCATGTTGGCCTTGTGTGACTTGGGCCAGACCGATCAAGCCGTCGCGCAGTCACCGACCACTGTGGATAGGGAGATTTTACGTAACCGCATTGCTGAGTTGCGTGATAGGCTGGCCAGTTCCGATATCGCCAGTGCGCGCCTGTTCGAGCAGGTGCGACCGATGCTCAAGGCGGTGGTCGGTGAGCAGTCCGACAGATTAGGTTCGCTCATCGAGAACTTCGAGTTCGAGCAGGCGCTGAAAAGGCTCGATGAGATCAGTAAAGATGTGGCATAAACATTCGCGGACAGATCATCGTACCGTTCATAATCAAACAAGGAAGCACCATGCCAAATCATATCGAGATATTCCCCTGGAACGATAACTTCACCACGGGAATCAAACAGATCGATGACCAACACAAACGTCTGGTGGAGTTGCTCAACGTACTGGTTGGTCATATCGCGTTCCAATCGGATGCGCCCGCGCTCAACCGGATCTTCGATGAGTTGAAACAATACACCGTGGTGCATTTTGCGGATGAGGAGCTCATCTGGCATAAATACTTCAACAATGACCCGTGGGAAGAGTGGCACAAGAGCGCTCACTACGATTTCATCGCCAAGGTACTTGAGATCAAATCGAAGGAGACCACCGAGACGATGGATGAGGTCATCGAGGAGATCGTCACCTTCCTGACCCATTGGCTGGCCCTGCATATCATCGAATCCGACAAGCGCATGGCCAAGGTGGTACTGGCCTTGCCTTCCGGACTATCGTTGGAGCGTGCCAAAGAAGTAGCCAATGAAGAGATGACAGGTTCGACCCGTGTCCTGATCGACACCGTGATGGGCATGTACGACAAATTGGCGAACCGCACCATCCAGATGACGCGCGAGATCTCCCGCCGCAAGAAGGTGGAGGAAGAATTGCAGGCGGCCCACACGGAACTCATGCGCCTGCGCGATGAAGCGGTCTCCGCCAGCAAAGCGAAAAGTTCTTTCCTAGCCAATATGAGTCACGAGATCCGGACACCGATGAATGCCATCATCGGCATGAGTCGCTTGGCGTTGAAGACTGAACTGACGCCCAAACAGAAGAACTACATCGAGAAGGTGCATCTTTCTGCGATGGCCTTGCTGGGCATCATCAATGACATCTTGGATTTTTCAAAGGTCGAGGCTGGCAAGCTCACGCTGGAAAGTATGGATTTCGAATTGAGCACGGTGATGGATACGCTTTCCAGCCTGATCGCCTTCAAAGCACAGGAAAAGAACTTGGAGTTGCTATTCCAGATCGATAACGATGTCCCCGAGATGATGGTGGGCGATGCTTTGCGACTGGGCCAGATCCTGGTGAATCTGGCGAACAACGCCGTCAAGTTCACACACGCGGGTGAGATAGTGGTGTCCGTTGCACGCAAAGCACAGGACGCGCAGTCGGTCACCTTGCACTTCCAAGTGCGTGATACCGGCATCGGTATGACGGCAGCACAGATGGCGCGTTTGTTCGAATCATTCAGTCAAGCGGACAGTTCGACCAGCCGTCATTTCGGCGGCTCTGGCTTGGGCTTGGCCATCTCGAAGAAACTGGCTGAATTGATGCAGGGAGAGATCTGGGTCGAATCCGAATATGGCAAGGGATCGACGTTCCACTTTACGGCCAAGTTGGGTTACCAACAGGTGCAACGACCACGTTCTGCCCTGACATCCAAAGAAATGGCCGCGTTGCGTTATCTGATCGTGGACGACAATCCTAGCGCGCGTGAGATATCGCACGCCATGATGGATGGCATGGGAATGCAAGGTGATGCAGCGACCGGTGGCGAGCAGGCCTTGCTCATGGTGCGTCAGGCATTCGAGGCGGCTCGGCCTTACGACGTCATCCTGATGGATTGGCTGATGCCCGGCATGGATGGCATCGATTGTGCTGAAAAACTGGAGCGTGAATGGGGACAGCGATGCCCACCAATCATCCTGGTGACCGGATTTGGCGTGGATGCGGCGGCTGAATTGTTGAATGGCAGAAAGACGACGATCCGTCGTAGCCTATCGAAACCGGTGCAGACTTCGCCTTTGTATGAAGCGATCGTTCAGGTGTGCGGTAAAACGACGGCACTGCCAAGCAATCACAAGAACAAACGACATGAATTGGAACTCGGCAAAGCGAGCTTGAGTGGCGCAAATGTCCTGCTGGTAGAAGACAACGCGCTCAATCGGGAGTTGGCACTTGATCTATTACAGGAGGTCGGAATCACCGCCGACGTCGCTGAGAATGGCGCTGTCGCCGTGGCTGCCGCTGCTGCTAAGGAGTATGACCTGATCTTGATGGATATGCAGATGCCAGTGATGGATGGGCTTGAGGCGACACGTCGTATCAGACAACTACCGCACGGTGCAGGCATCCCCATTTTGGCCATGACCGCCAATGCGTTCGAAGAGGATCAGGAGCGTTGCTTGATGAATGGGATGAACGATTTCATTCCCAAGCCGATCGATCCCGATTTTTTATATGCCACCTTGGCGCGGTGGTTGTAGGATTCTCACACAATAATATCTTTGATCTTGCAGGGGGCGTGGATCAGTAGCCCCCTATTTCTTTTCCGCACTCGGAGTCCAAGGCAGGTAAGCGACGACATGTCTGCCGTTATCTAAGAATTCGACTTTGTCGCACATGCCGAACACCAGCGTCAGGCCTCTGCCGTGTCGCTGGTTGTTTTCCAATTTCGCGCGGCGATACTTCTCAAAATCGAATCCATCACCGCTGTCCTGCACACTCATCTTCAACCAGTTCCCTTGCGAGGATTCGACATGCGCGAGACAGATACGGATGTGCGCATCCTTCAGTTCCTCCAGTCGAGTGACTCGTGCCTCGAAGTAGGCATCCATCCCTTCGTCTTGATGCTTGAGCGCGGAATCCAATTTCAACACCCCGTGATCAAGGGCGTTATTGAACAATTCGGACAAGACCATGAACGCGCCTGCGTCGGTCCCGCCTGCCCCTATCGCCCCCGTGATGTTCATCAATAGCGGTACGACCTCAAGGTACTTCAGTTGCGGAGCCGTGAGCATGATGTCGAATTGCCATGCCATCCCCGAGATCTCATCAGCGATATCGCCTTTCGCCATAAGCTCTTTGCTGGCAGCCTCTTCGTTGGATGAGAAAGCGACTGGATCCTGGTCTTTTGTCAGATCGATCCCCATCAATGCGATGTCGTCCGAGACTTGCTTGCCGCCCACCGCCGTTTCGATCGATTCCACGATCTTCTGAAATCCAAAACCGTCGAAGCGGTATTCCTTCAGTATGGATTCGAGCTCGATGGGGATTCCGTCACGCTCGCTCAGTTCGGTCAGACCGTCCGAATACAGGAACAGTTTGCAACGCTGATTGCCAAAATCGAAACGTTCCTTGGCGTCATCGAACTGTCGTTCAGACAAGATTCCCAATGGAAGGTGGCTCGATGCGAAACGCTTGACGATACCCTTGCCCTCCGCCACCAAGATGGCATCCGGACTTCCTCCGTTCCACACCTCGATGATGCCCTCGCGGGGATTCATCGAAACGATGGTGGCCGTGACGTAGTTGGGCAAGGTCGTGAATTCCTTCACCAGCTTATTCAACTCTCCAATGATGACGGAGATATCCAGTCCTCTTGAGGTCATCGTGTAGAACGGCCTGACCAAGGGGAATATCGACAGTGCCGCGCCTAGGCCGTGTCCGGCACTATCGGTGAGCAAAGCATGGATATGCCCATCGGGTGTCCTCGCGGCCGCCACCAGATCCCCGCCAAAATCCTCCGCGTGTTTCATGAAGAAATTGACGGCGTGATCGCTGAGTTGGTCACGTGCAGACAAACGATTCGCGAAACGAACGGCGGTTTTGCGGTCTTCGTCCAGCCGCTCTTTATGCTCCAACAGCAATTGGTTCTGTTGCGCAAGATTGGACAACAGCCACCTGCGTTCGTAGACCGTCTTGATCTTGGCTTTGAGCAGCTCGAAGTGGAGCGGTTTATGCAGGTAATCATCTCCGCCTGCATTCAGACCGTCGATGATGTCCTCAGCCGCATTGAGCGTGGTCAAGAAGATAATCGGTAACTGACCTTCGGATAACTTCCGCAATGCGCGAACGGCTTCATAACCGTCCATCTCTGGCATCCGCACATCCATCAACACCAGATCGGGATGGTGCTGGATGACCATCTCCACCCCCTCTTTCCCGTTGTGCGCCAACAGGGTCTGGTGTCCCATCTTACCGAGCATGGCCTGTACGACGGCGCAATTCACGCGCTCGTCATCGACGACCAATATCTTTAGCGGCGCTAAAGCGGACAGTTCGATCGTGTTGTTCATCGTACTAGGCCATCTTGAACAATTTATCGAAATTGGCGATCTTGAATATCTTGCGCACCGTCTCAGTCGGATTGCACAGGGTGATGGTCTTGCCACTTGCCTCGGCACGTTCTCGGATCAACATCAACAGCCCCAGGGCAGAGCTGTCGATGTAGATCACACGACCGAGTTCTATCTGGATGGTTTTGACCGCCGCATCGTCAAGCAACGGCAGGTAGGCCGTTCTGAATTCGCGTTGGGAGTGGAAGTCGAAGCGCCCATCCAACGCGAGCGTCGCAGTGTTGCCGGAAATCGTCACGCTGATGCCTGTAGCCATGGTTACACCCTCACCTTCTATGAATTGCTCGATCTCAAACGAGACAGGACGCGATGCGCCATGTCTTGTATACCCACTATCTCATGTACGGCACCGACAGCGATCGCTTCACGCGGCATTCCGAACACGACACAACTCGCCTCATCTTGAGCCAGATTGTATGAGCCCGCGTTGCGCATCTCCTTCATCGCATGCGCACCATCCTTGCCCATGCCGGTGAGCATCACACCGATCGCATTCTTGCCGACCGCGTTGGCAACGGAACGGAACAACACCTCCACCGACGGGCGATGATGATTGACCGGAGCAGACTGGCTCAACTCGGTCACATAGTTCGTGCCATTACGTTTCAGCAGCATATGTGAGTGTCCCGGCGCGATATAGACATGCCCCGGCAACACCCGCTGATTGTGTTCTGCCTCACATACCGTGACCTTGCATAAACCATCCAATCGCGCCGCAAAGGACTTGGTGAACGCTTCGGGCATGTGTTGTGTGACGACGATGGCGGGTGCATCCGCCGGCATCGGCATCAGGAATTCCTTGAGTGCCTCGGTGCCTCCCGTCGAAGCACCGACCGCGATGATCTTTTCTGTCGTAGAGAGGCTGTTCCCCAACGAGGGCAGAGCCTCTTTCGGTGCAAGCGAGGTCATCTTCACTTTCATGTGTGCACGGCTGGCAGCGCGTACTTTGCTCGCGATCTCTTCGGCATAGGATGCCATGCCTTCCGCCACCCCCAACTTTGGTTTGGTCAAGAAATCCACCGCCCCCAATTCGAGTGCATGCAAGGCCACTTCGGAACCGGCCTGAGTCAGGCTGGAGATCATCAGCACCGGCATCGGACGCAGGCGCATGAGTTTTTCGAGGAAGGTAAGCCCATCCATCTGTGGCATCTCGACATCCAGCGTCAACACATCCGGATTGAGCGATTTGATCATGTCGCGTGCCATCAATGGATTGCTGGCCACGCCTATCGTCTCCATATCCGGTTGGCTGTTGATGATCTCTTTCAGGATGCTGCGGATCAGTGCCGAATCGTCGATCACCAATACTTTTATCTTACGTTGTGAGGTAGTCATCAAAATAGCTCCACATCGCCTTGCACATCGGAATTCTTGATGCGCTGGCCATATTGCATCTCGCGTTGCAGGATGGTGTCGTTATGCGCCTGACGCAGTTGTTTGACTAGTGCGCGCCCGGTCGCTGGAAAGAAATATACCTTGCGCGGGTACAAGCCGAGCAGGTCTTCTGCGACGAGGGATATCTGTTCCGTCTGTAGATAGTCGATGACGAACTCCGAGTTGCGTTGACCCACGTTGGCCACGGTGAATCCTCTCAGCACGTTGCCGCCACCGAACACCTTGGCCTCAAGGTTCCTGCGTTTGGCGCCTGATTTCAATAGTTGGTTGATCATCAATTCCATCGCATACGTGCCATAGCGTGCCGATGTTCCCACGACTGAGTTGTCGCTATCACTGCCCGGCAACATGAAGTGGTTCATCCCTCCCACCCCGCTCACTCGGTCTCTGATGCACGCCGCCACGCAAGAACCCAATACCGTGACTAATACCATGTCGCGTCCCGTCACGTAATACTCTCCCGGCAATATCTTCACCGCTTCCGTATTGAAGTTGCGGTCGAAGTAATGGTTGGGGGAGACTACTTCCTCGTAATTATGATCGGACATGGCCCTCCCTAAGCTCCTTTAGGGCGATGCATGCTGGACTTGAACGCGGGTGAAAGCTCATACACCGTCTTGCCGCGTAGCTTGAAGAATTTGTCCGCATGGTGGAAGTTCTCGGAATGCCCAGCGAACATCAGACCGTCCTCGCGCAACAAAGGTGCGAACCGTTTCAGGATCTTCAACTGTGTGTCGCGATCGAAATAGATCATCACATTGCGACAGAAGATCACATCGATGCCGCCCTGAAGCGGCCATCTCTCATCCAACAGATTCAGTTTGCGGAAAGTGACCATGCGCTGTAATTCGGGGCGCACTTTGACGAAGCCGGCATTCTTGCCTTCTCCTTTGAGGAAGAAGCGCTTCAACTTGTCCTTCTCTAGCTTCTCCACTCGCTCCATCGGATAGATACCCTTGCGTGCCGTTTCCAGCACATTGGTATCGAGGTCGGTCGCGATGATGGTCACTGGCGGATTGAAACTACCGAAGGCATCGACAGCGGTCATCGCCATCGAATAAGGCTCTTCCCCAGTGGAACTGGCGGAACACCACAACACGATCTGATGGCCTGCGCCCAGTTTATGCAGATGCTCGGCCAACAACGGAAAATGATGCGGTTCGCGAAAGAAGGAGGTGAGATTGGTCGTCAAGGAATTGACGAAGGCTTCCCATTCCGCCTCATCGTTCTGCGAGAGCAACTCCAGATACTCGCCGAACGACTGCGTCCCCGTCGCACGCAAACGGCGCGACAAGCGGCTATACACCAACTCCTGTTTGCTGTCGCTCAAGGTGATGCCGGCATGTTCGTAGATCATCCTGCTCACGCGCTTGAAATCCTGCGCCGTGAAGTGGAACTCTCTGCTGTTCGGGTCTTTCATCTCAACCATTTTCTCTCACCCGCTCACTTGATATGGCGGCTCGCGTACCCCATACCCATGCTCGACGTATCAGAACTCTTTCCAATCACCGTCCTCTTCATCCCGGCCGGGTGGAGGCAAAGGCTTGCTGGTGCGTCTCACTGGCGATGGTTTGCTGGCTGGCGGTAACTGACGGACCGGCGCGCGCGGCGCAGCGATGGCACGTGCCTGAGTCTCCCCTGCCAAGATGAAGGTGCTCATCAATTGGGCCAATTCTCTCGCTTGTTCCTCCATCGACTCTGCTGCGGCGGCGGCTTCTTCCACCAGGGCGGCGTTCTGTTGCGTCACGTCATCCATTTGCGTGATCGCCGTATTCACCTGCTCGATGCCTTGGCTTTGCTCGGCCGATGCAGCCGTGATCTCGCCCATGATGTCGGTGACACGTTTGACCGCGTTCACCACTTCCTCCATGGTACGGCCCGCTTTGTCCACTTGCTCCGTGCCTGCCGTGACTTTGCTGACGGAATCTTCGATCAGTGTCTTGATCTCTTTGGCGGCAGCGGCACTGCGTTGCGCCAAGTTACGCACTTCGGAAGCGACCACCGCGAAACCACGACCTTGCTCACCCGCCCTTGCGGCTTCCACCGCTGCATTCAGTGCGAGGATGTTGGTCTGGAAGGCGATGCCGTCGATGACGCTGATGATGTCCGCGATCTTCTTGGAGCTGTCGCTGATAGAAGACATCGTCATCACCACCTGATTGACCACCTCACCTCCTTTGGATGCGATGTCGGATGCGCCGACGGCGAGTTGGTTGGCTTGTTTGGCGTTCTCGGCGTTCTGCTTCACGGTGGAAGTCAGTTGTTCCATGCTGGCTGCGGTCTCTTCCAGACTGGAGGCCTGCTCTTCAGTACGCTGAGAAAGATCGGTATTGCCCGACGCGATCTCCTTGGAAGCGGTATTGATGGTATCCGCCGCTTCTTTGATGCGCCCAATGGTCTCGGTCAATTGTGCGACGGTCGCGTTCGAGTCGTCTTTGAGTTGACCGAACGTCCCCTGATAGTCGCCTGTGATCGTCTCGGTCAGATTGCCCTGTGCCAATGCACCCAGCACGCGCACGACGTCATCCAGGCCGACGGCACTGGTCTCCAACAATTGGTTGATGTTCTGCGCCATGGTGAGGAAGAAACCCGTCTTGCCTTCCAATTTGATGCGCTGCGTGAAATCACCACGGGCAGCTGCCGCCACGATGCCGGCGATCTCTTCCTCCACTGCTAGTTCGGCAGTGCGGTCTATCCATTCGACCGCCGATCCAAGATGGTCGCCTCGGTCGTTGATGACCGCGTTCACCGTCAACGCAAAAGTGCGCACGCCGATCTTGATGGTGGCCTTATGCGTACCACGCAGACGTTCCAGTGCCTGCGCCTGATGTGCTGGGTTCTTATGGAACTGGTCGATGTTGGAGCCAAGCAGGCTGTTAGAGTCGAAGTTCGGGAAATCCTTGCGGATGTCTTCCTGCGCGACCCTGAACATCTCGCTGATGGCTTTGTTCATGTAGATGATGTTGCGACTCTTATCCGCGATCATCACGTTGGTGCTGACGTTGTCCAAGCCGATCTTGACGCGTGTCACCTCGTCGGCGATACGTTGGGCGTTGGAGACCTCGAATCCCATGCGGATCTGCATCGACTTCATGGCATACAACAGCATGCCCGACTCGTCGGGATTCTTCACCTCGATCAGATCGTGGTAGAAACCTTGTGAGATCCTGTACAACTGCTCGCGCGCGGTCTTCAGCGCTGCTGCGATATAGGACACCGTCATGTGTCCCAGCACCAGCGTGACCACGATGGAGAGTGCCGCCACCCACATCTGCAGTTGACCGAACATGGCTTGCCCGTTCTCGTCTTTGGCCATGCCAAGGAAGACATTGATACCGAGCGCTGCGATCAGTATCCCGAACAACACATTCAACTTGGTTCTTTCGCTCAAGCCACCGATCTTTTTCAGCAGCGAACCTAGACTGCTCGCCTTCACCGCCTTGCCTTCTTCGATGCGCAATGCACCTTGTTTGCCCTCGCGGAACAGGCGGTAAGCAGCCTCGTGTGCCTCGATTTGGGTACGGTTCGGTTTGCTACGCACCGACATATATCCGACACAACTGCCGTTCTCGAAGATAGGTGTCGCGTTCGCCACCACCCAGTAGTAGCCGCCGTCTTTTCGGCGGTTCTTCACTAGTCCCGTCCAAGGGCGGTTCTGCTTCAGTGTCTTCCACAGGTCATCGAAGGCTTCGACCGGCATGTCGGGATGTCGCACCAGATTGTGCGGCTGACCGATCAGCTCTTTCTCCGTGAATCCACTGGCCTCTAGGAAGTCAGGATTGACGTAGGTGATCAAGCCCTTCAGATCGGTCTTGGAAACGATAGACGAACCTTCTCTCAGTTCGTATTCGACGTTGGTTACTGGCAAATTGGTACGCATATCATTCTCCTCATCACTTTTCTTGCTAAATCAATCGTTAGACCTACCGACACATCGACTCTATGCCGCTGCCACTTCATCTGTCAGTGCCATCTCTGAACTCGACATCAATTGTTCGATATCCACCAGGATCAACATGTGCTCTGCCACCGTCCCTAGGCCGATGATGTAACGCGTATCCAGCGCCGACGAGAGGCCGGGAGCCGGATGGATCTGCTCCGGATTCAGCGTGAGCACATCGGATACGCTATCGACCACGATGCCCACGATGCGACTGCCTAGATTCAAGATGATGACCACAGTGAACTGGTCATATTCGACGGCGGGCATGTTGAACTTGATACGCAGATCGACGATAGGCACGATGGTGCCGCGCAGATTGATCACGCCCTTGATGAAGTTTGGCGTGTTAGCGATGGTGGTCACCGCGTCATAGCCGCGTATCTCCTGCACCTTCAGGATGTCGATGCCGTACTCTTCCTTCCCTAATGTGAAAGTTAGGAATTCGTTATTGGTCAATCCACTGTGCGTTCTGTTGTCTGCCATAGCCATTGTGATCCTCCTTGCCTACCGCTCTCCCCCATTGGGATAACGAGAAAGCGATCCTTTAACTCATGCTGCCAATCTGTTCTGCCGTGACGGAGTCATACTCAACGCCGCCACATCCAATATCAATGCGACCTTGCCGTTACCCATGATGGTCGCGCCGGAGATGCCGGGCAGTTTTCGATAGTTGGATTCCAAACTCTTGATGACCACCTGATGTTGTCCCAACAGATCATCCACCAACAAAGCGACCTTCCTACCCTCTGCCTCCACGATGACGACGATGGATCCGCCCTCCGCCATCTTTCTGTGCGGCAGATTGAACAACTCACGCATGTACACCAATGGCAGATACTCTCCGCGCACATGGATCATCTGACCTTCACCGCTGACACTGCGCAGGTCCGCCTCACCGATGAGCAGCGACTCGACGATATTGGTCAGCGGGATGACATAGGTCTCGCCACCGACATCGACTGACAAGCCATCCAAGATGGCGAGTGTGAGTGGCAAGCGGATGGTGATACGTGTCCCCAATCCTTCCACCGAGCTGAGTTCGATACGTCCGCCCAAGGCAGAGATGTTGCGTTTCACCACATCCATCCCCACGCCGCGACCCGAGACATCGGTGACCACCTCAGCGGTGGAGAAGCCCGGCTCGAAGATGAGCATCCATACTTCCTGATCCGTGATGTCTTCGCGTACAGGCAGACCTTTCTCAAGCGCCTTGCTCAAGATGCGGTCACGATTCAAGCCGCCACCGTCATCCGACACTTCGATCACCACATTACCGCCTTGATGCGAGGCTGCCAGCGTGATGGTGCCTTTGGCGGGCTTGCCCGCAGCGATGCGTTTCTCAGGGCTCTCGACACCATGATCCAGACTGTTGCGCACCAGATGCGTGAGCGGGTCGGCGATCTTCTCGATCAAGCCTTTATCCAATTCCGTCCCTTCGCCCACCGTCTTCAGATCGACCTGCTTGCCCAGTTTGGCGGCGAGGTCGCGCACCACACGCGGGTAGCGACTGAACACGAAGGAGATCGGCATCATGCGTACCGACATCACCACTTCTTGCAGGTCGCGCGTGTTGCGTTCCAGTTGATGCAAACCGACCAGCAGTTTCTCGACCAGATCGTTATCCATTTCCGAGGCGGACTGCGCCAACATGGCCTGAGTGATGACGAGTTCTCCCACCAGATTGATGAGTTGATCGACCTTTTCCACGTTCACCCGTATCGAGGTGTCGGCTGCTGCGACCGGCGCTTTGTCTGTCGCGCGTCTGCCGACGCGGACGGCTTCATCTGCGGCATCGGTGGCACGACGAGCGGGATGCGACGCCCCGCTCTGACCCGCGTCTGATGATTGTTGCGCTGGCAAGGTGGCGGTATCCACCAAGAATCCGTAGCCCTGCTTGCGTTCCTGCTTGGCGATCTCTTGCTGGGCGGGCAGTGTGGATTCGGCAACTAAGAAACCGTATCCCTCTCCCTTGTCTTCTGTTTTTGCGTCTGAGGCGGCGCTGGCTACGCCAGGGGCGTCATCGAAGAAACCGAACGCTTCCTCTGCTACCGGCTTGGCGGGTTCGTCATCGAAAAAGCCAAAAGCCTCTTCCACTTTGGGTTCTGCCGGTGCGGGCGTATCGTCGAAGAAACCGAACGCGGTCTCTTCAGACGATACTGCTGGAGTGGGTTCATCATCGAAGAAGCCGAATGCCGTCTCTTCCTCCACTTTTGCTGATGCGGATGCCACGTGTGCTGCCGGTGCGGATTCTTCCCTGTCTTTCAACTCCGCCAACTTGGCGCAGACGGTATCCACTTCGATCTGTTCGACCTGGCCCTCGCCGCGATGTGCCGCCAATTGCATGTGTAGCACGTCCCCCGCTTCGAGGAACACATTGACCATCTCATCGGTGAGCTGCATCTCATGTTTGCGAACCTTATCCAGAAGGTTCTCCAACACATGCGTCACCTCGACCATGTCATTGAAGCCGAAGGTGCCTGCCCCGCCTTTGATCGAATGGGCCGCACGGAACACCGCGTTCAAGTCGTCGTCACTGGGCGCGGACATGTCCACCCCCAACAACAAGGATTCCATCGTCGCAAGATGTTCCGCCGCCTCCTCAAAGAAGACTTGGTAGAACTGTGAAAGATCGATGCTCACAGAAGATCCTTTAATCGATCAACCGATGCACTTCTTCACGACTTCGAGCAGCTTGGAAGGGTCGAAAGGCTTGACCAACCATCCGGTCGCACCGGCGGCTTTCCCCTGCGCTTTCATCGCATCCCCAGACTCGGTGGTCAGCATCAAGATGGGCGTGGCGCGGTAGCTGGGCAAGCTACGCAAGGTCTTGATGAGCGTCAGTCCGTCCATACGCGGCATGTTCTGGTCGGTCAGCACCA
>Ga0172379_10003796_pt1 | contig 23399 bp, 26 predicted proteins | sample GrowelOW334metaG_FD_119756 | JGI IMG/M metagenome (GOLD analysis project Ga0172379, IMG submission 119756) | Groundwater microbial communities from an aquifer near a municipal landfill in Southern Ontario, Canada - Groundwater well OW334 metaG | ecosystem: Environmental > Aquatic > Deep...
CACTATCGGTCAGTTTGAGTATTTAGTCTTGGGTCGTGACCGACCCGGATTCCTACAAGGTTTGCCGTGACTCGTAGTACTTGGGAACAGAATAGGGTTATCTTGGATTTAAAATACAAGGCTGTCACTTTCTAAGGCCGCTCTTTCCAAAGCGTTTTTTTATCCTCGATAAATCCCATATTATCTGCCCCGCAACACCCTTAACTTGCGTCAAGGGTTTAGACTGTGGCCCGTTCGCTCGCCGCTACTAGGGCCATCACTATTGTTTTATATTCCTTCGGGTACTGAGATGTTTCAGTTCCCCGAGTGCCCTTCTTAAGAAGGAGACTAAAAGGCAGAAGTCAGAAAAAAAATTTCCCCAACTTCCAACCTCAAGTTTCCTTCCTAAGATCCGCTGACTTTCATCAGCAGGGGTTACCCCATTCAGAAACCAACGATTGATAACGTCTATTTAAGGACTCATCGTCGTTTTCGCGCTTAAACACGCGTCTTTCTTCGGCTCAAACTGCCAAGGCATCCACCATTGGCGTTAATCTCTCCCATCTTTCTTATCAGTAAATATTTGTCGAGCTCTTAGATATAAACAACGGACAGTCATTTATAAAATAAGGCTCACTCTTAATGTTGCCTACTTTCTTACAGCCGGATTGTTAAAGTGCAGCGGAACGTAATAGATCTTCGATCTAAACGTTCCTAAACTGCGTTTAAATTTTTCGTTAAAAAAATTTATTACGCTGTGGACCTATGGGGACTCGAACCCCAAACCTTCGGAATGCAAATCCGACGCTCTAGCCAATTGAGCTATAGGCCCAATCTCTAAAAAGCCCAATCACCCAAGATAATTTTCAACAAATCTTAAAGCCACAATAAACTGAAAAATGAAAAATTCTAAATAAAAAATTTGTTTACGTAGGCTGATAGGAGTGCAAGTTGTGCATCCAAAATGCCGTTACGAAAGTTGTCTTATCATTGGTAAAGGAAATAATAGCAAACCATAAATTCTTTGTCAACGGCTATTTATATACTTCTTAAAAAATCCCCTTGACAAAAAAAAATAAATCCTCTATCGTTCTATTTATGCCGATAAAAAAACCAATCGTCTGGTTTGAGGAAGTTGGAAAAAACGATGTTGGTTTAGTCGGTGGAAAAGGTGCCAACTTAGGCGAGATGGTCAATGCTTCATTGCCAATTCCTTACGGTTTTATTATCACTGCTCAAGCATATTTTGACTTCGTAGAAAAGGCCGGAATAAAAAATAAGATTATGTCTTTGCTTACAAATCTAAACTATGAAAATTCTCACGAATTGGAAATGGCATCGAAACATATAGGTGAAATTATAATATCTTCCGATTTACCAAAAAATTTGGTTAAGGAAATCGTTAGTTTTTATGAGAATTTGGAAATTAAAGAAAATAAATATTTCAAAATAGCGGTTCTTTCTTGAAAACAGGAATATCGAAAGTAAAGTCTTTATATCAGTCGCCCTTAGTTGCAGTAAGATCATCAGCGACTGCTGAAGATCTTCCAACCGCCTCATTTGCTGGCCAACAAGACACGTATCTCAACGTCAAAGGCGAAGCGTATTTATTAAAAAAAGTAAAAGAATGTTATGCCTCTCTCTTTACTCAAAGAGCTATCTATTATCGAAACGAGCAAAAATTTGACCATAGCAAAGTTGGGCTAGCTGTCGTCGTTCAAAGAATGATCGAATCCGAAAAATCAGGAGTCGCCTTTTCAATTGATCCCGTTACTAATGATAAAAATAAAATAGTAATTGAAGCAATTTTTGGCTTAGGTGAATATATTGTCCAAGGAAGAGTTACTCCAGATCATTACGAGGTTGACAAAAGATCATTGGTAATTACAAAAAAAGAGGTCAGTAAACAGGATGTCAAATTTGTTAAATCAAATATTGATAATAAAGAAGTCAAATTGGGAAAAGAAGGATCTCAGATCAAATTATCCGACCAAGAAATTTTAAAAGTAGCCATGTTGGTTCGAGATATTGAAAAACACTATTACTTTCCCCAGGATATTGAATGGTCTATTAAAAATAATCGGGTTTATATTATCCAATCAAGACCTATCACAACCACAAAAAATAGTGTCGCCAGTACCATGGGTGCGGACCTTCCTCTACTTTTTTCCGGTTCACCAGCCTCTCCGGGTATAGGTGTCGGCGTCGTAAAAATTATCATGTCTCCTCAGGAGATTGGAAAAGTCAAAACCGGTGACATTTTAGTAGCACCTCAAACTAATCCTGACTACGTTCCGGCCATGAAAAAAGCGGCTGCAATTGTCACTGAAAAGGGTGGTCGAACTTCACATGCCGCGATCGTTTCCCGCGAACTGGGAATTCCTGCCGTCGTTGGGGCCGAAGGGGCCACAAAAATTTTGAAAGATGGCATGGTCATTTCCGTTAATGGCTTAACCGGGGACGTCTTTAAGGGAAAAGCGGTCGCTTCCACATCGACAACGAAAGTAGTAAAGACTCTTAAATTGCACACCGCTACAAATATTTATACTAATTTAGCTCAACCGGACCAGGCGGCAAAAGTTGCCAAGATGCACGTCGATGGTATTGGGTTGCTTCGAGCTGAATTTGTCGTTGCCGAAATTGGCGAACATCCAAAACAGTTTATCAAGGAAAAGAAACAGGATGTCTTTATTAACCGGCTTTCAAAAGAACTAATGAGATTTGTTGGCCCTTTTTCTCCCCGACCGGTCGTCTATAGAGCCACTGATTTTAAAACTAATGAGTACAGAAATTTAAAAGGCGGGAAAGAATTTGAACCTCACGAAGAAAATCCGATGCTTGGTTTTAGAGGTGCGTATCGCTACATCGCCAATCCGGAAGTCTTTGAAATGGAATTGGCAGCGATCAAAAAAATTTGGGAAAAAGGTTACCGAAATCTCCACTTAATGATCCCCTTTGTCCGCGTTCCTTGGGAATTAATTAAAATAAAACAAATTGTTGAAAAAAGTGGCCTATTGAGCTATCCCGAGTTCAAGCTTTGGATAATGGTTGAAGTACCATCTTGTGCCTTGAACTTGGAAGAGTTTATTAAAATTGGAATTGACGGAGTGTCCATTGGAACCAATGATCTAACAATGATGTTGTTGGGTGTTGATCGAGATAGTGAAGAAGTTTCCCGCGTTTATGATGAACGGACACCGGTTGTTTTAAATGTTCTAGAATATATTGTTAAGACTTGTAAAAAATACGGCATAACATGTTCGATGTGTGGCCAGGCACCTTCCGACTATCCGGAGATTGCCGAAAGAATGGTTAAAGCCGGGATCACGAGTCTTTCCGTAACACCGGATGTTATTGATCGCACCCGCCAAATTGTTTTTGATGCTGAAAAAAAGCTCTTCAAGGAAAAATCCAAGAAATAATTCAATTTTTGTTCCCTACCATAACATGATTTGTATTATAATCAAAATATGTCCGTAATAAAAAAAATCGTTGCCAATGAGATCATCAATTCTTTAGGCTATCCAACCCTTCAAGGAAAACTTTTTCTTGATGATAACCGTTTTGTCCTATCTAATATTTCCTCGCTTGACCCGGAACTTAAATTACCTGTTGAAGAGTTAAGGGATAAAGATAAAACTCGTTATAACGGACTTGGTTGTAAAAAAGCCGCTACTTACATCAACGATCTGATTAGTCCAAAACTTGCCGGAGTTTCGCCTTTAAAACAAACCGAGATAGACAATTGGCTCCTCAAAGCTGATGGAACAAAAGACAAAAGTCAACTTGGAGTAAATACAATAAATCTGATCTCAAAATTAGTTGCCAACGCTGGCGCTCTGGTCTCAGGCCAGCCACAATATGTCTACCTGAACGAAAAATTTATTCAGTCATCTCACCTTAGTCTTGAACTCAAAAAACTTCCCACTCCCCTTTTCACATTGTTAACCGGGGGAAAAGGTGGGCAAACCGATCTCGATTTCAAAGAATTTCTGATTTTTCCATCCTCCGCTTTTCCTTACAACCAGTCATACCAAATTAGCGTTGATCTTTATCATAATTTGCGAAAACTTTTTAAAATGAAATTTTTTAATAATTTAGATGCTATTGATGCGATCAAACAGTCTGTCGAATCAATGAACCTTCATTTTGGTCAAGATATTTTTGCCAGTATTAATTTTCAAGCTGATAGATACTTCAACCAACATCGTTATACGGTCAAAGACAAAGAACAACCGTTAGCAAGTGAAGATTATGTTAAATTTATCAAAGAAACCATAAAGAAATATATACTTTTGGTAATTATTGATCCTCTGGAAAAAAACGATCTGCAGGCCAATCAGGGTTTTTTGAAAGATGTTAAGACGGATTTTTATTTGGCCAGCGAAAATACCGGTCTATTCGATAAAGTGACAACAGCTGTTTTGAAATTTAATGAAATCGGTACAATAACGGAATTTTTCGAACAGGTAACTAAATTAAAAACAAAAAATTTAAATTACATTATTTCGGCAGGACACGCTGAGACTAATGATGATTTCGTCGCTGACCTAAGCGTCGCACTTCAAGCCGATTTTATCAAGTTCGGTCCCCCTGTCCATTCGGAAAACGTCACAAAATATAATAGACTGTTGGATATTGAGAAAGAACTAAAACTATCATAATAAACTGTTAAATGTTAAACTGTTAAAACTTAAAAAAACTATTAAACATCAAACTACTAAACGTTTAATACTTAGGTTTTTAAATGTTTTTTTAACTGTTTAAGTTTTAACCGTTTAACTGTTTAATTATATGATTGGCAAACTAAAAGGAAAACTTGTTGAGGTTGACAAAAATATTGGATTAATCGAAACTTCCGGTGGTGTTTTCTATCAGGTTTTTTTGCCTCCCTCACTAGTCACTAGGCATCAGCCACTATCAACTATCGAACTCTATACATATTTACAAGTTCGTGATGACGCTCTTATCCTTTTTGGTTTTGAAACTAAACAGCAACACGATTTCTTTTTACTTTTATTGACCGTTTCCGGAGTCGGGCCAAAAACAGCTTTTTCCGTGATTTCGGCTATCCCATTGGACCAATTAGTCCAATTTGTCCAATCGAACGACGTCGACTCTTTTACCAAAGTTCCAGGCCTTGGCCGAAAAACTGCCATGAAAATTATTTTAGAGTTATCGAGCAAACTTAAAAGCGACTTTGATATGGCTAAAATGGTCTTGTCCGACGACGATCAAACGGCCGTCAGCGCCTTAGTCTCTTTGGGATACAAATCATTTGATGCCAAAAAAATTATTTCCAAACTACCAAAAAATCTAACGGTTGAAGAAAAAATCAAAGAAGCACTTAAAAAACAAGGTAAATCTTAACTATTTTTTAAAGATTTTAGTAATAGCTGGCATTAATAAACCGAAAAATATCATTCCTAGTCCTGTTGCACAATAAACTGCTGTGTTTTCTGGATTAGCACTTTTAAGTGCTCCCACTATAAGTGTAGTCGTTCCAACGATGGTAGAAAAGACTGGGGCAATACATCCAAGACTTTTGATAAAAGTTGGTGTATGTTTATCACCATTATTTTCAATAATCTCTCCTGTCATTCCCTTTCCACCACTTTTAAAACCATGTATGATACTATCTTTCCATGACATTGTTTGATTATACTATAGGTTTTTCAGATTTTCCACCGTATTTTTGCTTTTTTCGTCGTGCTATAATGTTATAATGGCAAACATTAAAAATAAAGAAAATCTCCGTCCAAAATTATTAAAGGACTACATCGGGCAAGAAAATGTTTCAAAGACTTTAAAGATGTTTATTGATGCCGTCAATAAACGCGGCAAACCCTCCGAGCACATTCTTTTCTACGGCCCACCGGGAATTGGTAAGACTACCTTAGCTTATATTGTAGCTAACGAACTTAAGGGCGAAATGAGGGTCACATCAGGAGCAACGATTACCAAAACCGGCGATCTAGCTGCTATCCTAACTAACCTGAAAGATAACGATGTTTTATTTATTGATGAAATCCACCGTTTGCCAAAATCGGTTGAGGAAATGCTCTACCCCGTTATGGAAGAATATTCTCTAGACATAATTATTGGTCAGGGACCATCGGCTCGGACTGTCCGCCTGCCGGTTCCAAGGATAACGATCGTTGGCGCTACGACTAAACTTGCTTTACTTTCTGCTCCTCTCCGTGATCGATTTGGATTAATACTTAGAATTGATTTTTATGATTTAGCCGAGATTGAAAAAATAATAAAAAGATCAGCCAAGATCTTTGGCATTTCAATAACCAATGAGGCGGCTCATCAGATATCTTTAAGGTCGCGCAAGACACCAAGACTGGCAAACAGGATCTTGAAACGCGCTAGAGATGTTTTCGAAGTTGATAAACATAAAGAGATCGATTTAAAATTATTGGAAAAATTATTTGAATTGCTGGAGATCGATGAAGTTGGCTTAACTGATATTGATAAACAGTATCTGGAAATATTGGGAAGGAAATTTAATAATAATCCTGTCGGTGTCGGGACCATCGCCTCTGCTATTTCCGAGGATGTGCGCACCGTCGAAGAATTTATCGAACCCTATCTGTTACAGCTAGGATTTATAAAAAAGACTACAAGAGGTAGACTACTGACTCAAAAAGCTTTAACTCATTTGAAGATTAATAAGAAAGAGGAAAATAGATTATTTTAGATTGCTCTAATTAAAATAGAAAATTATGCTCTCGCGGTGTAAACTCTACCTCTTTTTGCCAGTTGTCCCACATCACTTCTATTATATTTCCAATTTTCTTTTGGATTTTGAGGTTTATTTCTAACTGAAGCAAGCGATTTAATTTCACCTGCTCTTGAACTAGCAGTACAAACTTGTATAACGGCATCAGAAGCTTCCTGTAGTGTGGCAGAACCAAATTCACCAATTTTAGCCCTGTTATCACCACGATAGACTTGGAAAATAACTTCGTTACCGATAGTTATATCCCACCCATTCTTACATCCTTGTGTTCTTAAAGCAGAACAAATTGCGTTAGATAATTCATTTTGACCATTTTTGTCTGATGCGGTTACTATAACTTTATTTTCATCAGAACTTTGAATGTGATCAACATTACATTTCCCAACAGGATATGGACCTTTATTAACATTTGAGGCACTAAAAATTCCGTATTCTTCTTTATCTGGATTTAGATCTGGGTCCGGGCCTGCTGGACTAGGATCTTGTGGTATTCCGATTGGAGGAAATGGAGGCCATGCAGTTGGTGTTTCATTTGCGCCAGCATTTGTATCGGCACTCCCTTGCCCGCCTTGCCCATCATATATGATTGTCGGTGGGGTACCCGGAATTGATGTCTCGGAGTAAGGAGCAGAATCAGTATCTTCTGGAGCTGTTGGTCCAAACAATTTACTATATCCGCTTGACTTTGTTAAAGCATATCCCAATAAACAACAGGCAACGCTGATCGGTATAAATAAAACTAAAGGATGTAATCCTTTCCGACTAACATTTTCAACTCCTTTTATAATACCACTTACTTCTTTTGCTTTTGGCCATATCCTATGAGTCTCCTTAAGAAATGCACTTACACCTTTATTATGAGGTTCTGCCATTTAATAATTATACCCTATAATAAAAATAAATCAATTGCGCTTTTACCTTCAATATTTCAATAAATCTATCTACTGCTTTAGCAATCTCCTCTTCATATTCAAAAAGCTTTAACTCATTTGAAGATTAATAAGAAAGAGGAAAATAGATTATTTTAAATCATATCGCATGGTCTTGTTTCTTTAGGTTTAGGTTTTTTTGCACTCCTACTTAAACAATTATCTTTTTGTTCATCAATTTCTGCGAGAACATCTTCTACTCTTCGAGAGGGTTTCTGCTTATTAGGACTATATTTTTTTTTCATTAAAGCCCAAATGAAACCAATTGTAAATATCATAAAAGCTGCTGAAGGACATAAATAATCTTTATTTGCTAACACTGAATATGTAACAAATGAAAGAGAAGTTGTCAGCAAAGCAAGTTCTGCTTTCGTAGCTAGGTTTTCGAATTTCATGCTCAATTATACTATAGGTTGCTTATATTTTCAATTGGAACGACACGGGGGTCGTTCCCTACCATATTTGTTAAATCGAACATTTATTTTTTGATTTTTTATATTTAATTTTTAATATTTTAAATAGGTTATAATTAGGCATATTATGTTTATCGATGAAGCAAAAATTATGGTTAAGGGTGGACATGGCGGAGCTGGGAGAGTGACTTTTTTTAGGAATAGAAAAGGCCCCTCTGGTGGCAATGGTGGCCCTGGAGGCAATGTCTATGCTGTTGCAAGTTCTAATCTTACTCAACTGGCTACTTTTATTTCAAAAATTAAATATATCGGGGAAAATGGTGGTCCTGGTGGCCCAAATCAACGGACCGGCAAATATGGTGATGATCTACTTATTAAAGTACCCATTGGCACAACCTTCATTGATATTGTTACCAAAGGAGAAATCACAGTGAATGAAAAAAATCCTAAAGTGCTACTCTGCAAAGGTGGCATTGGCGGACTGGGCAATGATGCTTTTAAAACGCCAACCAACCGAGTTCCCCAGCACGCTGAACAAGGACGCGAAGGTCAGGAAAGAAATTTTAAACTTATACTTCGATTGATCGCTAACTTTGGACTAATTGGGTTGCCAAATGCCGGGAAAAGCAGCTTACTTAATAAGCTGACATCTGCCAACGTTCGGACTGCTAACTATCCTTTTACAACCCTTGAACCGAATCTTGGTGTTTTTAACAATAAGGTAATAGCCGATGTCCCAGGACTGATCGAGGGCGCCTCGACTGGAAAAGGGTTAGGTATTAAATTCCTGAAACACATTGAGAAGGTCGATTTGATTTTCCATTGTATCTCGGTAGAGACGCAGGATCTTGCGTCTCAATACAATACCGTTGTTAACGAATTGAAAAGTTATAATCCCCGCCTCCCTGAAAAAAAATCAATAATTTTATTGACAAAAATAGATCTGATCGAAAAAAAAGAAGTAGAAAAAAAAATTAAAGAACTAAAAAAATTTAATAAAGATGTTTTGCCAGTGTCGATTTATGACGAGGAATCTCTGGGAAAATTAAAAAAAATGTTATGAAAACTCCGTTTACAAAGAAGGGTTACGAAGATCTTGTTAATGAACAAAAAGCTTTAAAGATCAGTCGGATAATGGCGGTGACCAATCTTAAGACGGCCCGTGAGATGGGCGATTTGAGCGAAAACGCCGCCTACAAAGTCGCTCGGTCAAAGCTCTCCTCAGTCGATCGTCGACTTCGAATTCTTACAAAAATTTTAGATAACGCCTATATTTATGAAGTAAACTTCAAAGGAATGGTTGATGTCGGATGCACAGTTATTGTCGAAACAAAATTTGGAACGCAGACCTATCAAATAGTCAACAGTCACGAATCAGATATTGCTAACGGGAAAATCTCATACTACTCCCCCGTCGGTAGAGCCTTGGTAGGGAAAAAAACTAGCGATGAGGTAACGATAAGAACTCCTTCAGGATCCGTTGTATACAAAATAAAAGATATCAAACCTTATTGACAAAGTTGTCTCAAAATAGCCAAGAAGGCATTTGACCAATCAAGGGCATTTGGTCTGTGAGCATAGTTGTTGGCAACACAAGCTGCGTCGTTAGGATCGGCACAAGCAATCCTTTTTAAAGTATCTTCAGAAATTCCAGTTAAAGCACCTGTTCCTTCGCCATATCCGATCACCTTGTATTCAATACCATTTGCACGACCCTGAGTCGCCTGGGCGATGGCTGCGTCTTTTGATATTCTTTGGTCAGGGTCACCCGGTTTGACACCGGTCCAGATCCTATTGGCCATGCCATCGGAAAGCAATATAACAACTTTTCTGTTAGTGGTACTTGTAAGTTCACGATTGGCTATATGCAGACCACACTGGATACAAGTACCAGATTGGTTATGATGGATGGCACTGATAGCCGGTAAGACAATACTTGCGAACTGATTACTCAAAGGTGTTTCTAGGATCGAAACATAATTTACTATTGGAAATTGAGTTAAATTACCTAAAACCGGGTCATTCACGTCCCCTTGCCTACCAAAATCTGCAACAGCGATCTTAACGTTTGTCGTTGACGAACCAATCACAGTGTTTACTAACGTTGTCATGGCAGCTTTTGCGTATTCAAGTTTCGTTGTATGACCGGGTATCCCGTCCGCAGGATAAGTCATTGTGTCTGATCTGTCAGTTACAATTGCTATGTCTAAATTATTACAGGTAAGTGTCGGAGTTGGTGTAATTGAAGGTGGTGCCGGAGGCGTCGGAATATTAAATTCTGCGGTGCAAATATCGGTTTCAGGTGGCAAAGCAATCCGAGCTACAGCACGAGAATTTACCAACGATAAATTTTTTTTCTGACTCAATAAATTTGGAAGGGCCAAAGTGGCAACGGCCACAGCAATAACTGCGATCAAAATTAATACAGTTATAATTTGTTTTATTGTTAATGGTCTATTAATAGCAGATATATCCATATTTTATAAATTTATTGATTTAACTTTTACTAAAAAGCTTCCATACGAATTTACTACGTACGAATATGTTGCCACCCATCGGTTATTTTCAACTCCAGCCGGGGCATTGACAATACTTGATGAAACTCCATTTTTAAATATTTCAAAAGTAATAGATCTTACGATTTGACCAGCATAGACCGGAGCATATGCTTTAAAGGTCACCGTATCACCAAATTTAATTCTCGAAAGATTGCCAGTAATATCAACTCCTGCCAAAAAAACGGACATTTGTTGACATCTGGGCACTGGAGGCACGGTCGGTGTTGGTGTCAAAGTTGGAGTTGGTGGACGAACACAGCCAGCCAAACAATTTGCCGTTGATGGATAACAAATTCCGGTAGTTTGTCCCGGAAAAACAGCGGCTATGTTTTGTTCGCAGGTTGCCGACGCTCCACATTGAATGTGAGTGACAGGATTGTATATCGGTGATGTCGGTCGACAAGTATAACTATTATTTGCTGTATAACAATAATATAAAGGTCCGCAGGTTTGAGGTGGAACTGTAGTCAAAGTTGGTACCGGGGTCTCTGATGGTCTGGGTGGATGTACAGGGGCCTTACAATAACCACATTTATAAGTTGCCGACCATTCACAAGTATAATTATCTGGGCATGTTGTTCTATGGCAACTTGGGTTGCCAGGAATTGTGGGGCCAGGATATTTACCATAAGTTGTACACGGAACATTAAAGGCCTCTACTTTTGGTAAATTGAAAAAAAATGATAAAAAGAATATAAAAATGAAGATAAAATTCCTTATTTTACTCATTTTTACTCATTGATTAAAATCATAATAATTATCATAATATTTGTCAAGGCCTATTTTAAGCAGTTTTTCAGAAACTAATTTTAGCGGAAAACTGTTTCACCTTTTTCATTTAGTGTTTCAACATATGATTGTGGCGACCACCTTTCAGCACTCAAAGGATCAGGCTGTTGTTCTTGTACGGGTTGGTCTGATACAGAATTGGAACTACAGGAACATGCAACAGGAAGCATTCCTAGTCCTGCAACTAAATTTGGAAGTTCGAAAATTTTGTGCGAAAATGCTTCATACAAAACAACTACGGTTAAGAATCCTAAAGATGTCGCAGCTCTTAATTTAAAACCTGGTTCTTTTACTAAGTTATTTAAGTGCTTTCGATAATTAGCTATTTGATTAAAGGCTCTATTAAAACCACCTCCCTCTAATTCAAAACAATGTTCAACTCTTCCAATGGCCCGTTCAATGCAGACTGTTCTAGCGCTCATTATGTGATTATACATTTAACCATATATATTTTCAATAAGTAGTTATGTGATGTATTTATAATCAACTACGAAAGATTTTAAAATAAATTAGATTGTAAAAATTTAGTTGGTGAGCCCAGACAGAATCGAACTGTCATCTAATCCTTAGAAGGGATTTATTCTATCCGTTGAACTATGGACTCTTGTACCAGAGCCTGGACGCAGATTCGAACCGCGGACCTGCTGTTTACAAAACAGCTGCTCTACCGCTGAGCTATCCAGGCAATATAGCGCTTATTTTATCAAAAATAATTAAACCAATCCATAGAAAAAGAAATTAAAGTATATCCGTATATCAGGATGAGTTATTATCTGCGGAATAAATAATTCTATCTTTCCTTAAAAATTGGGCAGATCTGCTGATAGTCACAATAATTGCATAAAGAATTGCGTTTTGGTTTTAGATCAATATCATTATTTATGGTTTCAGCAATATCTAATATTTCATTTTCAACTTCGTTTAGGTCATAGCTTGTTTCGTATTTATCAATCTTATTTTCTTTTAAATAGAATAGTATCTTTTTATCTACTTTATATTCAGGATATTTTTTTGTCAGTAAATATTCATAAAAATTAAGTTGAAATTCATAATTACTCTGTCCGTCTTCTTTATACTTTCCAGTCTTATAATCTATCAGGGTTAATTTATCATCAACCAGATCGACCCGATCAAATTTTCCTCCAAGTTCAAGTTCAGGATTCAATTGATATTTTGGAAAATCTTCAGTAACCAATGGCTCTCCTTTTGAAAGTTTATTTTTAAGAAAAGTCTTAAATTGTTTTTTTGATTCCTCTACGTATTTGATAATTGTTTCTTTATTTTTAAATACCTTGTTATGTTTTGCAAAACTATATTTAAATTTTGTTTCAAATAATTTTCGTAAAGTTTCAAAATTTCTGTCTTCCTTTTTTGTTCTTTTGTAGAAATCATTTAGACATCCGTGAATTAAATTTCCGAAAACTAAATCAGGTGTATCTTTTCTATAGGCAAGCCTTGTTTGCGTATCTACCTCACATTTATATTTAAAAGGACACTGTTTATAGTTTGCTATTTTACTCGGTGATAATTTAAGCATGATTTCTCTATTGTTTCAAAACTCCAACTTGAAGTCAAATTTTGAAGACTGTCACCTTTCATCATTCGTAATTATTTTGTTGTTCTAATAATCCAAAAACACACTTTTGTAGGTTATAAGCGGTAGACAAATATTTTTTAAATATTAATATTGAAATTATTATTATAATTTGTTATTTTTATACCACCTATGTTAACGCAAGATGATCTTCAAGCGATTGGTAAAATTATTGAAGTAAAATTAAGCTCACTTGAAGCTAAGCTGACTAACAGAGTCGATTCGCTCGAAGATAATTTGACTAACAGAGCTGATTCGTTCGAGACAAGATTAACCAAGAAGATTGGCGCGTTAGACAATAAAACTAATCGTAGGTTTAAATCCGTTGATAGAAAACTTAATGTGATCATAAATTACTTTGATCACCAAGATATTGATATTAGAAAAAGACTTAATCGTATTGAACTTCATCTCGGTCTGGTAACTTTAAATTCTTAGTTTTAACTCATTGTGCCGCGGGAGGGAGTCGGACCCTCACGACTGTAAAGTCACAGGATTTTAAGTCCTGCGTGTATGCCATTTCACCACCACGGCTAAATCGTTTTATATATTATAGACTATTCGAGGAGGATTTATTAATTAAATTATCCTGTCAACTGCATCGCCGCCCAGATCATGATTGCGACGGAAATAAACCGTATTGCGTAGATTTTTAAAGTATGTTTTTCTAGCAATTTTGGTGCAAAAATAGAAAACAAAAAGGCAAAGATCATTGAAAAAGGCATAACCATTATAAGTGAAGTGATACTGTAATTGCCCTCGTAAGCCTTATTGGCTGCAAAAATACTTATTGTAAAAAATATTCCCATTAATGCAACCGGTGTGATATGGGCCACATCTAATTTTTTTATATCTTTCTTAAATAGAGGTATTGTAGGAATAAGAAAAATAAAATTGATTATTGCAATCCAAAGATTGGTCGTCCACAAACCATTGTTCATTAAAACCGTTTTTGTGAGAGCGCTATTAACGGCAGAAAACAAAACAGTCAATATGCCAATAGCTATTGTAATTTTGAAAAATGATTTTAAACTAAATTTTTCATCTAATGAGGTCAAAACTCCAGCGATGACGATAAGGAAAATATAAAACAATTTAAAAGTTGGAAATCTGTCGCCAAAAAAAATAAAACCAATCAACAGGGTAAAAATATTCCTAAAATTATAAAGAGGCATAAAAACCGAAACATCTAAATTTGCGTTTGAAAAAATATAAAAAATCGTATTAAGGGTTGCAAAAAATGCTGCCAAAATAACCGGCATCCAGCCATTTGGTAAAGTGGCATGAAAATAGATAGCTGGAGGAATCGTAAATAACAAAGTTACTGTCGTCAAAAGAAAGTTAAACAACCAAGGATTGGCGATAGAATGTTTGCTCGTCAGTTTAGCCGTTATGACAAATAGCCCCGATACAACGGCCCCAATCCAAGCATAAATATAAAAAGGCATAACGGTTATTATATCAATTTAAATATTTTTTAATATTTTTCAGATGTTCTTCGTATGTTACCGCACAATGAATTTGCTTTAAATGATCATGTAGATAAAATAAACAGTCGGTTTCTTCCGGATTTAAAGCTGCTTCAATATAATCAATATTTGGACTACAGATTGGTGTTGGTGGTAAACCTTTATGTAAGTATGAATTATAAAGTGACTCATTCTGTTTTTCATCAATAACAATCGATCCCCACCATTTACCTTCACTATTTTTTCCCAGCGTGTACTGCATCGTGGCATCAATTTGAAGAGGCATACCTTTGTCCAAGCGATTCCAAATGATTCCGGAGATCAGGTGCATATCAGATTTACCGGCCGCTTCACGGGAGATCAGCGAAGCAATTTTTAAGCCTGTTACCCAACGAATGTTGGCCGCTACATATTTATCGGCAAAAGGAGCAAACTTTTCATTAAATCGATTAATTAACCTTTTAGCTACCTGGTCACCTTTTTCGTCAACGGGAATAAGGTAAGTGTCTGGGTAATAAACGCCTTCAAAATATTCTGGGAGCGAATTGGTGTAGACGGTATTCCATTTTTCCAGTTCATCGTTACTCCACCCCAAAGCATCAGCTAGGATCTCCCCTATCTGCTCTTTTCTCAAACAACTTGACCAACTTACCCAAACAAGGTCTGGCTTACCGCTTATCTTTTTAAAAATATCGAGTGCCCACATATTACGACTGATCTTATAACCGCCAGACTTGACATCGGCAAAAAAAACAAATGTATTGAGGTAATATTTAAGAACTATATTTTTTTTGATGTAATTCCCCTCTTCCAATTTTTGCACCAAATTAAATCCATCCAGATTTTTAGGGATAATAAATATTTCTGTTTCTTTCGATCCCCCTACCGGTCCAAAATAATACCAATAAAACGGCGAGATTATTAATACAACAAAAAATAGAAAAATAAATAATTTTTTCATCATTTAAAGTAGGTACCGAGTTGAATAAACGACTGACTTGGCACGTCAAACCAGAAGGATGCTTTTTGCTCCGAATCTTTTGCCTTAGTGTTGACAATAAGAAGATTCGGACCTGCCCACCCGGTCACGTCCTCTATAACATAACTTGGTACGTCCTTTCCAAACAGTTCTTGGATAGAGACAAAAGGTAAATTATTTAAAAATAAAGTTCCTGAACTTTGGAAGACAAAATAATTTTCAATCGACGGTTCTTTTTCTTTCAAAAAAATATAGACGTTGTCCGGTGACCATGTGTTATAAGGTATCTCAAGTTTGATCAAGTTTGATATTTGTTTTTTGTAAATTTCAACTCTTTGTCCGTCAGGTAACGACGAAACAAATAATGACTGCGATCCATTTTGTTCCTCAAGAGTAAGTGACTTTGTTCCGTCTGGAGAATCCATAAAACTAGTCGCTATTGTTGGTATGGGAGTAGCCTCTGTCTTTACAACTTCGGCGGCGGTATACAAGGGTTGGCTCTTTTTATTATTTTTTTGGACGAAAATAAAAACAGTTATTACACCAATTAATAGAATAAAAAAAATAATTTTATCTTTCATTTTATTTTTAAACAGGTTGGTCACCGTAAATAGTAATTATTGTTCCTTGATTGCCATCGGCCGGAGCATCTGCCCATTCAAATATCTTGGCTGCATCGGTCGTCTTCATATTGACACATCCGTGACTCATTGAATGACCAAAATTATTATGCCAATAAGTACCATGTAAACTAAAACCGGCGCTGCCGGGTACATCATTATTACCAAAAAACATAACGTAGGGAACGTTGGGAAGATCGTAATAATCCGCTCCACTTCCTCCGCTCATTCTCGTCGCTCTAAACTTTGACCAAATAGTGAAATCACCTTTTGGCGTCTTTCCCCAGAGTCCCGAAGAAATAGGAGTTTGTAAAATAAGAGCGTCGCCTTCGTAGGCAGAAAGAGTCTGTGTAGCTAAATTAACATAGATGTGTTTTTCCCCCAATGTAGTTTGAATACCTAAAACTGGATTGACATCTTCATTTTTGGAAATAGAAATATTGGGAACAAATACCGGATGATTATTATATATTCCAGTGACATTGGTTTCGACCTCAAACTTTGGGGGTTTTTTGCAACTGATCGAATTTCCACATGGTATATTTTTTGAAGTTACAAACGGATATAAAAAAATTACAAATAAAATGACAGCCAAGGTACTTAGCAAGTTGTAAAATAAAGTAGATTTGCGTTTTGACTTAGATTTTTTCTTCACTTATTCATATTAGCAGTCTCGACTCGTATAGTCAAAGCTCTTTCTTTATGAACAAAAATAAATGACACATCGTCACTTTTATTATTTGTGATATAAAGATTTTGTAAAGTATTTTCGGAATAAATTGACACTCCGTCCTTTTTTTCGATATTTGGAATGACAGCAAAATCATGAGATGTTGGTGCTTCAACCTCAAGACCGGCTTCTTTAGCAACCACATACATAAATGAAGCTAAATGACAGACTCCGTCCCCAATCAACCAACCATCAGATTTAAAGCCTTCATAAGAGTTAAAATGGGCATTGGTGGTCTTGGCAACTTTATTCTTATATTTATCCAAAACAGCGTCATGAAAGGCAAATGTTTCTCCCGGTTTTAAAGTAAATTTTTCTTCCCAATCGGACTCAATTTTATCCCATGCGATTAAATCGCCTTTCTTGACCTTTCCACCCAAATAAGCTATGGTTAACAAAATATTATCTGAAAATACGTCGTTGACAAAGGTATTTGAATACCTGTTCGATAGTGAATACGTCGCCTGTGACAAGGTTTTAGGCGCAGCACTACCCGTAAGACTGGTTAACAGAATTGTAGCCGCGGCGATGATGTTCGTTAGGGTATTATCCATAGATTTAAGTCCCATAGTATATCATACTATAGGGTAGTTGTCAAAGTAGAAAGAAGGCTTATCGGATATTTTTTCGTTTACGGATGTAGAGATAGATGAGAAGTAAGGGTACCCAAATAACACCAAAAACGGCAATCCAAATAATCAAAGTTCCTATCCCTAAGACTACAGCCGCCACCGTCCTGGCCGCCTGCTTGAAAATAACTCCAGGTCTCCACGATCCGGTTGGAGCATAAGGAAGAGCTAATTCATCAGTGGAAAGATATAGAGTTATTTTAGCCATTTCAGCGTTTTTTACAAGATAGTCCTGTTGACCTTTTATTGAATCAATTGAGGCTTGAACATTGATAATTTCCATTTGAATTTGAAGTATGTCTTGAACTATCGTTGCATTATTAAATAAATCTTCTAACTTTGCTTTTGTTTTTTCATAGGTTTTAAGTTGTGTATCAAGATCAATATATTGATCCGTGACATCCTGACCTTGAAGATTTTCCGAAACAACCTTTAGTGATAAAGAGCGGTAATATCCTAGTGCGCTTTCTAGTTTTTTAGCCGGTATTCTGACTATTATTGTTGCTGAAGCTACATCACTTGGGTCTGTAACTAAAGTGCTAACCATATATCCTCCTAATTCCTCAGCTTTTTTAATTATTGATTGTTGAACTTCATTTACTTTTAAAACTTTAAGAGATAAGTATGAGTCTTTTATAACTAGGCGGTCTTTAATGTTTGCAACGGGTGCTGACTCATATACTGGCACAGGTGCAATGTTTTTTGCAGAGAACAGCATTTCAGAGCTCTGACTCAAGCGAGGTACGGATGATGTTCTAGATAGCGAAGTTGAATTTTTGTTAGCAAGTAGATATAAAATAACGACTATAAGAAGAATGATGAGCTTATGATTCTTTATCCATTCCCAAATCCCTTTCATACAGCTTTATCTTACAAATTTCTAAACTGCCTGTCAACATGTAAAGGTATGAGTGAACCCTTGGGGTCTGGAACCCAATCGTCCTTATAGCCTCAATATTGACCCTGAGGTATAAATAGATCTTTATTGTCTAATCTCCTGTGTTTAAGTCCTGTAGTCGCATATTTAAGTGTTCCAATCTGAAGCTAAATGGTACAAATGGTACAGTATAAAAAAGGAGTGCCCCATTTTGAATGATGATGTAGTTTGATATATTATATCCAGCTCTGCGTATAGCTATAATAAATTAGGGAAATCATTCTGGCTATAATTTCATCAACAATCTCAAAAATAACATGCTCATGGGATTCATAATTATGACCAGTAAAATTCCTAACACAAGTAGTGATTCGGGCATTTATCATATTTAAATTATCACCGCTAGAAATAGACTTTTTAATTTTTATTTCTAACTCATCTAGATCTTTTGCGTATGTATACTCCCCCTTTAAATTATTCATTTGTCCTATTTTTAGATCCATAAAATTTCCCAACATTCCTTGCAAAGAAGGATCTTTTCGTTTTAATTCATCCTCATACCATAAGGCTAATTCTGATAAAGACCTTAATATTTCTCCCCGGCTTATAGGATTACTTAGTTCTTTATTTAATTCATAGGAAAAAGAAAACCTATACAACGTTACAAATAACAATATTTTTTTATCGGGAGATAAATTTAATATGAATTTTTTAAAATCTAGCTCTGACAATGGATTTAAAAAAGTATGAGAATAGTTCCTGATTACCAAACCAAAAAGTCGTGAAATCTGTCTATTTTCAAACTGAGTATACAAAATACTCTGAGCTAGATCTTTATTAGGATTAATAGTTATCTCTTTAAGATGAGCTAAACTATTCTTATCATTATCATAAGCTTTATAAAGATTAAATAGTCCTTCAATAACCTTTCCTTGAGCTATTTGTGATACTCCTTGATTAGCTAGTGATATACCTCTATTAACATTCCTATTGTTAGTTTCATTAAATAATATAATTTCGTCATTTATTTGTTTCCAGTATTCTTCAGATATGGTATATAGCCCTCTATTCATAAGGAACACCCCCATTTGACGGACTGTTTGAGAAATTGACTTATTCTTATCCTCATATTTTTCAATAATAAAATCTTTGTCTTTCAAATTTCTAAGATGTTCTCTTAAGCTAATTCGACCAAATTCCACTAGATAGCCTATAAGTCTATGCACTCTATCTACGATGTCTGAACCATTGGCGGGAGTAGTCTCTAAAAAATCTAATTTAGGATTTAATTTATTTTTTTCATCTTTTTTATCTGAAGATTTTATATTATCAATAGCAGATTGCGTGTTTTTGATGGTTTCTTCTATATTGGATTTATTTTTTTCTACTGCGCTTAGAAAATCGTTAAGACTAAAAATTAGAGGAACAGTAAAAATAATATCGAAGTTACCTAAAATTCCACTTGGAGTAATTAAAAAAATTATTTCTTTATTATTCTTATTTTTAATTGGAATCGAGTTAAAAAAGAAATAACAGGAAAGAAAAGCTAAAGGAACGGGATCACTGCTTGGAGCTATGTTTTTACATCTTTTTGCAATAAATAAAAATGAATCTTTTAAGTGGTCAGTTTTCCTAATTGCATCAGTAATCCAGTTCTTATATTCTTCAGGGTTAGAATAATCAAACCCTCTTAGAGGAATTCCAAACCTACTTCTAAAATCTGCAACTAAGTTTTGGAATTCATCAATTTTTACAAGTCTATTAAATGATGTTTTTATATTGTCGTACATATCTGCAGTTTTACACTCCTTTCTGAAAATAATTTTGTCTTATTGGGTAATATACTAGCTTCAACGATTGAAGTTTCAGGTATTTTATACTCTTGTGCAAACGCTTTTTTTAGACCGTTTAACAATTTAAGTTTATTTTTTTCTCGAGTGTAGTAAAACAAATGGTTGTGATGAGTAGTGCCCAAAATAGAAATTTCGTAAACCTTGCCAAACTTACCTTCCTGATCTGCGCGACCAATTTCAGATGGATCATATATATCTATAAGAAAAAGCCCCTTAGCATATTGATAATATTTTAAAAGAATACTAGGGGCGATTGAATCAAAGTTAGCACCAGGATAGCGAGCGTTACTAGGGATAGGAAACTGATTTGGGTATCTCTCGACTTCGTCAAATAAAGACGGATGAGCAATATCGCCATATGTAGACCTATCGTCCCAAAAATCCTCAATTCGCTTCTGTTCTACTGGGGTAATTCCAATTTTAATAACAGCTTCTGCTAATCTTTTTTTAAATTCACGTTTTTTTGATAATGAATTAATAATAATTTCAATTGATTTAAAATGATCTAAGGCTATTTTTTCCTCACTATCTAAAACTAAATAACCAATCGAAGATCTATAAAGATACTTAAGTGCTCTTTCAAATATTTCATCATGAAAGTTATAGATTTCATCTAAAAATACACCTGTTCCAGAATTTCTCCATTCTGTTTGTTCGGGTCTGTTAGGAAGATATATATGCCCACTTTCTACCTTAAACGCAACATCTGTTTCATTGCTTTTTTCATCAAGTAAATATATCTTGTTAACTTGATATACATACGGCTCAAAGCTACCTCTGTTTCTTCCAAATTTTCTTTTTACATCTTCTAAACAAGCTAATGACAGAAATCTAGTAATTCTATCGATTGTCTTAATTGTTCCTCCCAATGCGTCTCCTGGCTTATCTTCTTCAATATCACAAATAATGACGTATTCCGACTTTATTTTTATCGGATCTACGTAACGAAGTGAGGTTACATAGGTCTTATGATAGTCAATCATTTCGCCCTTGGCGAATACACTTTGAATTGGAGAGAATTTTCTTTTTTCTTGCTCCCTAAAATCCATCTTTTTGATTTCACACTCAAATATTTTCCCTTCGGGTAGCGTCTCACCATGAATTAAGGCATAAACTCTATATTTAGACATATGACATTTCTCTCAAATTATAATTCAACTTTTCTTCCTTTTGGATCAATATATTCTACTTTCATCGCAGGTTTTTTTGGGACGCTTTTATAAAAGTTATTAATTTTCACTAATAAGGCATACCGTATGATAAGTCGTCCCGTTTAGGATGATGGTGTAGTTTGATATGTCAAAATAATTCTTTACCAAAGCGTATGTTCGCCAATCTATTTATCTCACGTACAAATGCAGTATAAAATCTTTTTGAAGCTAAATAATAATTTTTGTAATATTCATAGAATAAAGATTCATTTACTTTAGAATCAAGAAACTCTAAATCTCTGTAATTAACTTTAATTCTGTACCAGTAAAAAAAACCTATCAAGGATATTTTAGTATGATTATAAAAAAGACTTTTATTTTTTCCGCTGATTGTTCTTTTATTTCTTCTTCTAAATTCTTCCTTTGAATAATTTAATAGCTTTTTAACTATTTGTTTATCTCTATCTATTTGTAAAACTGTTCTTAAATTATTTCCTGGTTCAAATTTCCATTGGTCGATTTCTGCTGCTGTATAAACTTGGTTAAAACAACTTTCAGAAAAAATTAATTCTTTGCTTATGATTCTGTTTTTTAGTTTATTAAGAAGACCCTGATGCGATTCTTGTTTTAAAACATTTCCATCACCTGATATTAAATATTCTAAGATTAATGATAAATTAAAAAATAAATAATAACTTTTAACAGGTATCCACGATGAACAAACAACTGCATAATCTTTTAGCTCTTCGATTATTTCCATTTCCTTTTCAAGGTTCTCCATAGTTAGAAATGATAATCGAGTTTTACTTTTTAATAATGGAGATTCTGATATTTTGCTTCTTATATTACAACTCACTTTTATTTCTAGATTTTTTGATTTCATTCGAATAAATTCAATGTAGTTTTCGTGAGTTAGAAAGGATGGATCAATTGTTTCGTATTGTGATAGGTTTATCATATTATTTTACAAGACCAACTAAATCCTCTTCTCTTTCATAAGCCTTTAATCTTCCGGACAAAATTCCGAGTCGATAATATATTCCATCGCTCATTAATCTCCAACTTGTATTTATAAGAGCTTTATCAATTATTTTTTTCCACCTAAAAGTGAAACGGCAAGCGTTCTAAGTGGTGCATATTCTTTTGCGTATTTGAATAAGTGACTCTCTAAATATTTTGTTGCATTTGTATACGACACATTAGGCATAATATTAAAGCCATTTGATGATAGATCATAAAAACATGCGAGTGCTTTTTCTGACGCATCAAGTTCAGCAGAATATTTATTTTGAGCATTTTGATCAACATGAAAAAACTCATGAAGAAATTCAATTGGGGCGTATTGGTTTGCAGGTGAACCTATAGGATTAGAATGTATTGTTGAAGTGCCCGCATCATTATTAGTGAAAAAATTTGGTTTTTCTTTGGATTTTTGAGAATAAAAACGCACAGATAATTTTCGCGATGAATGTCCAGTTAAAACAATAGATTTGCCTTCAGACGATGATATGGCAATACCATCAATTGAAAACCAACTCCGCGAATTAACTCTGTTCAGATCCGTCTCAAAATCATGATTCTGAAATAACTCAACAACTGTTGTCGTTCCAACTTTTGACTCTACTGCAAAGTGATTTTTACTTACCATTCGAATAGTTGAAGTTGGAGGATATCCAAAATTTTTTAGAAATGATTCAAATTTTTTATTTTCTAATTTTGGCGAATCTTCATAACTACTGGAAACATTTGTCATGTTAGCAGTATGCCTATCAAATGCGAGTTCATCAAGCATACTGTTAGTTGCCTCTTTTTGACTTTCAAACTCTTTCCAATTTTTATCGTAGTCTATCCTTTTGGGTTTTTGAGATTTATCAATCTGATAATACATTTCAGATATTCCAAAGTCTATCATTAGCTAATGATACCAAAAGTCATTGAAGTAATTAAACAATAAAACTGGGTGGGAATTTACAACTTAGTACGAACTCATTTTATCAAAAATTCTTAAGTCAAACAACCAGACTTTTTTTTAAACGGTTGTGACACTTCGCTTGGTCTTTTGCGACATGACGAGCCTTAAA
>Ga0172379_10003797_pt1 | contig 23399 bp, 22 predicted proteins | sample GrowelOW334metaG_FD_119756 | JGI IMG/M metagenome (GOLD analysis project Ga0172379, IMG submission 119756) | Groundwater microbial communities from an aquifer near a municipal landfill in Southern Ontario, Canada - Groundwater well OW334 metaG | ecosystem: Environmental > Aquatic > Deep...
TAAGCTCGCCCAAAACTTCAAAATAACTTTTTTGTTCAATATTCAATTCTTTGGCAGCCGCGCGTTCGGGATTTTCCGGCGGGACGGCCGCAGAGTACACAAACAAATCCGCATCCGCGGGAACATTTTCCGTTTTTTGTTCAAAATAAATTTTAACACCGCCGGCGACAAGTTTTTCCGTAATTTCAGAACTCTCGGCATCAGAGCCAACAACTTCGATTCCTCGGGAAATAAAAAATTTGGCAAGGGCTGAAACGCCAATACCGCCAATTCCCGAAAAATAGGCTTTTTTTATTTTAGATATATCCATAATTATACTTTACCGAACGCTCGTTCATCTGACTCTTTAATAATCACTTACACATCAGATTGTCTTGAACCCGCGGTAACGATTGAAACCCAAGTTGTTTCTCAAAATTAGTATTGGAATGAAAAAGAATAACTTCAACCGCAACCGTGACCAAGATGAACACTGACGCGAGTAAAACACCATTGATAATATTTTTCGAATTTGCTTTTTGTTCACTGAAATCTTTTTCGAGCGACGCCAATCTTTTTGATAAAGTATCAATACTTTCAGCTTCAAACGGGGCAAGCGAAACTGTTTGTGGCTCGTTTCCTGGTTCAGCCATATCAACGATAAAAACCTTGAATAATCAATACACCCTCTTTATTTTCCGCAGCGATATCTAAATATTTAAACAAATGAAAATCGATTCCTCCAAAAGTTAAACCGGTATTAAAGACAACTCCTTGTCCAAAAGTGATGCCATTGACATTAATGACTCGCTTCGGACTAAGAGCGCCGTTTGGATGTTCGGCAAAAACTTCTAAAAAAGGTATTTTTTCCATGAGTGTATTTAAATTACTTTTCCATGATTATTGTACCGCAAACGGACATTATTGGCAAAAAATCAGGCTTTTTTCACTGCAATCGTCACAATATTATGAGATTTTCGCCAATTTCCGATTTCTCCGTTTTTGCTGAAATAATTTTGCGCCACGGTGAAATTATTTTTTTCCAAAAGCGCGCGCAACTCGCCTTTTGTAAAAGCGTAATAAAATAACGGCGCTTTTTTCACGCCACTTTTCCAAACAGTCATAATGCCCTTTAATCCGGAAACATGTTTGCCGTGCCAAATATTTTTTTTGCCGGAAAGTTTCCACATATTCCAATTGATCATAAAAAGTTTTCCGCCCGGTTTCAATATTGAGGAAACTTTTTTCACTATTTCTTCGTGATATTTTTTCGGGAAATGATTCAACACCGACAACATAAAAATCACATTAAACTGTTGTGGCGTATTTAAAGTTAAAATATCGGCCTGAACGAATTTTTTGCCGGGATAATTTTTTTTCGCTTCCGCGATCAGTCCGGCGCTCCCGTCGACGCCGATGTATTTGGCATTTGTTAATCCCGCGAGCAATCGGCCGTTGCCGCAACCGAGATCCAAAACAGAATCAATGTCTTTCACTTCGGAAATCAAGACTTTTATATCCGGATTCAAAAACTGCCGCGTTTCGGAAAAATCATCGGCAATCATTTCATAACTTCGCTTGTTTATATCCAATATTTCTTCTGCTTGCATTTTTTTGGTATAATTAATTAACGATTAAACTAAATCAACAAATATGAAAAAATTGATCGCACTCATCGCCATTATCGCATTTTTCCCAAGTTTCGCAAGCGCCGCGGCGCCTCATGACGGCCGAATTTACCTGCAAGTCGAAGAAAAAGGCGAAGCGTGGTATGTCAATCCGCTCAACGGCAATCGTTATTTTTTGGGAAAACCCGACGACGCGTACAATCTTATGCGAAATCTCGGACTCGGCATTACTGATGCCAACATCGCCCAAATACCGGTCGGACTCCTCGCGAGCGACTCGCAAGATTCAGACCAAGACGGCTTGTCCGATTTGCAGGAAACCGCGCTCAACACAGACATGCTCAGTCCGGATTCTGACAATGATGATTATTCCGACTATGCGGAAATTGAAAACTGGAAAAATCCGAACGGTCTTGGTGCTCTCGCCAAAAACACCACGCTCATCAATCGATTGAAAGGCCGAATTCTCCTGCAAGTGGAAAAACACGGTGAAGCTTGGTATGTAAATCCAGCCAACGGCAAACGCTATTTCTTGGGCAGAGCGTCAGACGCGTTCGCTGTGATGCGCGCGCTCGGCATCGGCATTACCAATGCGAATCTTGCAAAAATCGAAATGAATTATGTTTTGATTCCATTCCAAAACGGACAAAATTATTCAATTAGCTATCCGACGACATGGGTCAGAGATGATAATGCCGACAAACTCGACAGCTATATGACAATGCCGACCGTGGATTATCAGACATTTACCGTCCCCGGCGAAAACACATTTATAAAAGTATCGGTTTTGATTCCGGAAAAAGCGTCAACTTTGCAATCGCTGTATATTAACTCACGCCAACAAGCAAACCCAACCGTTGATCAAGATATTTATATCGGCGTCAAACCGGGCAAGCGCCAATATTTCAAATATCCGCAACCAGCAACCGTATTTGTCTCAAGCATGATGAAAGATGTTAATTTCAACAAAGGCGCGGAATTCTTCGTCAATATAATGATTTCCAATCGAAAATTCGTCCACATTTATATGGCAGTACCTGAGGAAACGGATATAGCCCGTTATTCAAAAATGCTGGATCAGATGTTAGCGACAATGAAAGTCTACGAATAAAAAAATAATTATAAAAGCTCCGACGCTTGGCGTTCGGAGCTTTTTGAGACAGCTTACTCGGAGTCGGAGGACTTGTTTCTGTCGTTGTTCCTGTCAATCCAATTAAGAATCTGTTCAAAGCCAAAATGCTTATTGCTACCCCGAGACTGCCACTTGGACTGATTTCTAGTGGCCATGTTGGACAATACAAGAGATACCTTGTCACGCTTTTTCCGAGAAGACAACGTCAACTGCTCCAAGAGCAACTGAATAGATCGGGAATGATCATTCAACACGATGTCTTGAATAACGCAAAGCCAAAAATCTTCAAGGGAATAACTGTTTTCAATGTCATCAGTGACTGGAATCAACTCCTCGCCTACACACAACGGATCAATAACTTGAAAACAACAAGAGACTGGCAACACCCCATCACGGACACAGGATCTCCAACAAAAGAGCGTCGAGACATACGCGCCAACACCGGCGATATACTCCTGAAAAACTCCATACTCAACAAAGTTCGGATCACTGGGCAAGGTAATTCTCAAAAAACTGCCACGCGTAAAAATATCCTCCATTGAGGCCTCCTGGCAACCACTGTTGCGTCTCGTGGTGAAACTCATTTTTAGCGCAAGGAAACTCTTTTGTCAACGATAATTCGTTCTCCGCTTTCAACCAATAACGATGACTTTTATATCAATTTGGACAAAAAAAGCTCCGATGCGTTACTACACACGGAGCTTGTACGCCTAATCTTCAGCGAGGGCCTTGAGGAGGTCGTTCCCCTGGTTTCCATCATCGAAATTGCGACTCAACCACGCGTTGATATCGACGTACGAGGTGGTGGGATTATCCGGGTCTTCCCGACAAGCCTTGACAATGGCACTCAACTGCTTCTTGACATATTCGGTGGTTGGCAACAGCTCAAGCAACCGATCGACTGTCCGGTTATAGTTCGGATCGTTGACAACATCATTGATCACGCAAAGGAAAAAATGAACGAGCTCGGGATCTTTTCCGCCAATATCATCGGATTCGTCCGGCGGATCATCATAGCCAATCCACTGGAACCCGCAATCATAACCGCGAATTGCACATCCCGGCTCCCCCCGACGCCAGGAAAAAAGACAACTCAAGGAAACATAGCGCTCATGATGGCGATAGAAAATCCCGTATTCCAGGAAATCCGGAAATCCCGGTTTTGTGATTCGCAGGAAATCACCGTCTTCGAACGCATCAGCGGAGCCAACTTTTCCCTCAGACATCTCGCCTCCTGAACGCGCATTTGCGCTTGTGGGTGAAACTAATATTTATCACAAAAATATTAAGGTGTCAAGCCATCTTGTTTTTCGACATATATTCGGTTATAATTCAAATACATCTAAATTTACTCATGAAAACCATAAATAACGACGAACTTATCGCAAAATTGATTGACCTTAAACTTAAAACCGCCAATCAATTGAACAAAACCAAACGCGCATTTGCGAACGCGCTGAAGTCCGGCATGCCAACCAATGCCGAGCTTTTGAGTGCGTACCGCGAAATGGTCAAAACAAAACAAATACAGACGAATGATGATTTGGAGAAATTACTGATTAAAAGAAAAGTGCGCACCATGTCCGGCGTCGCGCCGGTCGCGGTTCTGACAAAACCGTTTCCTTGCACAGGGAAATGCGCGTTCTGCCCGACAGAAAAGAAAATGCCGAAAAGTTATCTTTCCAACGAACCGGCGGTCATGCGCGCCATCACTCTGAAATTCGATCCGTTCAAGCAAGTTGCCGAACGAATCAAGTCACTCGAAGCGAACGGCCACAGCACCGATAAAATCGAACTTATTGTCATGGGCGGCACTTGGTCTTGCCTGCCGAGAAAATATCAGGCGTGGTTCGTGAAAAGATGTTTCGATGCTTGCAACGGTAAAACTTCAAAAAAAATTTTTGAATCGCATAAACTCAATGAAAAAGCGAAACACCGAATCGTCGCGCTGACTTTGGAAACGCGACCGGATTATGTCGATCAAGACGAAGTGGATTTTTTTCGCACGCTCGGCGCGACAAAAGTGGAACTCGGCGTGCAAGCGATTGATGATGAAATTTTAAAATTGAATAAACGCGGCCACGGCGTAAAAGAAATCATCGAAGCGACAAAACTTTTCCGTTCCGCGGGATTTAAAATTTGCTATCACATCATGCCCGGACTGCCGGGCTCAACGCCGGCAAAAGATTTGCGATTGTTCAAAAAAATGTTCAGCGATAAAAATTTTCAACCGGATTTTTTAAAAATTTATCCCACGGTTGTTACGAAAACCGCGGAAATTTATAAATGGTGGAAAGCCGGAAAATACAAACCGTATTCCGAAAAGCAACTTTTTAATTTGCTGGTAAAAATGAAACAAGCGGTGCCTGACCGAGTGCGGATAATTCGCTTGATTCGCGATATTCCAAAAGAAAGCATTGCCGCGGGAAATATTATCACCAACTTGCGCGAAGCGTTGCAAAAAAAACTGATTGAGCTCAACACGCCGTGCAAATGCATTCGTTGCCGCGAAGCGCGGGAAAATATTATCGATTTAAAACAAGCGAAACTTTCCGTGGAAAAATATTTGGCAGCCGACGGCACGGAATATTTTTTGCAATTCACTTCAAACGACAAAATAAAATTATTTGCGTTTTTGAGATTGCGTTTGCCGAAATGCACGCGGACCCACGGGGAAGTCCGCGGTAATTGCGCAAATACCGCAATGATTAGAGAAGTTCACACTTACGGCAAATTAGTGCCGATTAACGGAAATAAAAAAGGCGGCGCTCAGCATCAAGGACTCGGCACCAGATTGACAAATGAAGCGGAAAAAATCGCGAAACAAAACGGTTTTTCAAAAATTGCGGTTATTTCCGGCGTGGGCGTCAGAGGATTTTACCGCAAGCTCGGTTATCGCTTGTCCGGCACATACATGGAAAAATCTTTGGCAGACTAATTGGAATCAGGTAAAATACAATTATCCAATCGACTAATCACCTAACAACTTCACTCAAATGCCCTACTACGGATACTCTTCCCACAATTATTATAAAAAACCATTTTACAAAACAAGAGGATTTTATATTTTGCTCATTTTATTTGTGGCGATTTTAAGTTTTGTCTATTGGTCCATCAAACGCGCGCCCGAAGAAACGATTGTCTTGGAAGATGCGCCGACTCAAAATAACGCACAGATTATTTCCAAAATAATTTCTGTCGAAGGCTCGGTAAAAACAAAAACTGAACTCGATACTTGGCAAGACGCTCCGATTGATACGCTTGTTTTAAACGGTAGCTCCATCAAGACTGAAGCCAAAAGTCGCGCCATTATCGAACTGCCGGATAAAAGCCAACTGCGACTTCAAGAAAATTCCGAAATCAGATTGAACGAAGCGACGCTTACGGACATAATCATTGAACAAATTTCCGGTACGACCTTCAACCGAGTCAAAGAAGAAACTTCCGCGATTTATAAAGTGCGTCTGGCGAATATGGAATTCACCGCGCTCGGCACCGCTTTTAATATTTCCGGCAATTCTTCCTCCGTGGATTTGACGGTAACAGCCAACCAAGTAAAAGTAAAAATTTATAAAGGCGATGACATCATCAATATTCGGACCGTTGACTCCGGCACAATCGCCACCATCGAACCGGGACAAACCATGGATAAAATGATCAGCGTCAAAGAAACCGCGAGTGGCGATTTGCTCGAAAACGACTGGTTTGCTTGGAATCTGGAAAAAGATCGAACGCTCGAAGCTTATCTCGGTTTATTTGAAAAAGCGGTTATGCTGGAAATTTCAGAGCCGGCAACGACCGAATATAGCACTGACGCAGAAAAACTGACGATTAAAGGAAAGACCGATCCCAAAGCGGAAATTTTTATCGACGGCAAAGAACTGGACAACACCGATGGTAATTTTCAAACAATGGTCGATCTGAAACCCGGCGAAAATCAAATCAAAGTCGCGGTCAAAGTCGATAAAAATAAAAATCAAAAAACTTTAATTGTCACAAACACAAAAAAATCCGCACAAATATCTCTAACCGCGGAAAAATCCGGAGACAACAAAGTAAAGCTATCATGGAAAACCACTGATCTGAACAATGTTTTAAAATTCGTTTCACTTCAAGGCAAACAAACAACGCTGGATTATCCGCAAAACGCGTTCCACTTGATCGGTTCAGGACAATTGAATGATGAGTGGAGTGATTTGGACGCCGGACAGCAATATTTTCGCGTTTGCGCGATTTTATCCGGGGATAAATGCGGCGCCTGGAGCGATGTGGTCAATATTGATTTGGCACAAGCGTCGGCCAACGAAGACGCGAAACTGGCGCTCACCGCGACAAAACTCGGCGGGATTGTCAATCTCAAATGGACGATCAGCGGACTGACGGATTTCGATGGGTTTAAAACAGTTGTGGCAATCACGCCAGATCCGATATTCCCGGGCAGTTCCAACCACTCGTTGACACAAGGCGCGAGAAGCGATTCTTGGAAAAATTTATCAGCCGGTAATTATCATTTTCGCGTCTGCGCGACAAAAGAAAATCAATGCTTAAAATACAGCAATGATGTGCCGATATCTGTCAGCGATGAAGACAAAAATTCCATTATTTTAAACGGCTATTCGGCCGGCGGTAAAGTGAATTTATCGTGGCTTTCCGGATTTTCTTCGGAAAAAGGATTCAAAACCATTTTATCCGCGCAACCGAATGTGCAATTTCCCGGAGACAGTCACCATTTGCTCCTATCATCGACAGCGTCCAACGATTCTTGGGAAAATCTCGAAAAAGACAAAACATATTATTTTAAAGTTTGTGAAAATCTGGGCAATTCGTGCGGCACATATAGCAATGAATTAACGATTGTTGTACGATAAATTCAGTAATTAAATATCTCAATTACCTAATTACCTATAAAAGTATGCTCGAAATATTATCCCAAAAAGATCCGCAAATTGCCGAAGCGATTCAAAATGAATTAAAAAGACAGCGCGATGTCATTGAATTGATTCCATCGGAAAATTTTTGTTCGACCGCGGTCCTCGAAGCGTTAGGCAGTGTTTTGACCAATAAATATTCCGAAGGTTATCCGGGAAATCGTTATTACGGCGGAAATGAATTTATCGATGTGGTGGAAAATTTGGCGATAGAACGCGCCAAAAAATTATTCGGCGCCGAACACGCCAATGTCCAACCTTTATCAGGCGCGCCGGCCAATATCGCCGCGTATTTCGCGCTTCTTCAACCCGGCGACACGATTCTCGGCATGGACTTATCGCATGGCGGACATTTGACGCACGGCTCGCCGGTTACCGCCATGTCCAAAGTTTTCAATTTTATTCGCTACAAAACAAATCGCGAGACAGGACTGATTGATTATGATGAATTGAGAAAAATGGCAATCGAAAACAAACCCAAATTGATTCTTGCCGGTTATTCCGCATATTCCAGAGAAATAGATTACGCCAAAATAAAAGCGATTGCCGATGAAGTCGGAGCATATACGATGGCTGACATCGCGCACATCGCCGGACCGATTTCCGCGGGCATAATGAATAATCCGGTTCCCCTCTTCGATGTCGTAACGACAACCACGCACAAAACATTGCGCGGACCGCGCGGCGGACTCATTCTCTGCAAAGAAAAATTCGCCAAACAAATTGATAAAGCGGTTTTTCCCGGACTCCAAGGCGGCCCGCACGAAAATAATATCGCAGCCAAAGCGGTCGCCTTTGCCGAAGCGCTCGAACCGGAATTCAAAGACTATGCCAAACAAATTTTATCGAACGCAAAAGCGCTCGAATTGAAACTCAAAGAACACGGATTCACAATCGTTTTCGGCCAAACAGACAATCATCTTTTGCTTTTGGATTTAACCGATAAAAACATTTCCGGAAAAATCGCGCAAGAACTTTTGGACAGCGTCGGAATTACCTGCAATAAAAACATGATTCCAGATGATCCGCGAAAACCGCTTGATCCGTCGGGCATCAGAATCGGCACGCCGGCGATGACAACTCGTGGATTTAAAGAAAAAGAATTTTCCCAAGTTGGAGAATTGATCGCAAAAGTCTTGAACAATCCGGAAAATTCCGCTATATTGGAAAAAGCGCGCGCCGAAGTAAAGGCGTTAACATCGCAGTTTCCGTTATATCCTGAATTATAATATGGACAAAATAATCGACGGCAAAAAACTTAGCGAGGAAATTCTCGCCGAAATCTACAAAGAAGTGCGACTCCGAAAAACAAAACCGGGGTTGGCCGCAATTTTAATTGGCGAAGATCCGAGTTCTCATTTGTATGTCAAGCTAAAAAAAACCGCTTGCGAAAAATGCGATATTCTTTTTCACAAATATTTATTTGAAGATGAATACAAAACAGAAGACATTATTGATGTTATAAATTTTTTAAACAAAGATGAAGAGACTCAGGGAATTTTAGTGCAATTGCCACTACCAGCCGGTTTGGATACCGATAAAATCATCAGTTCGATTGACCCAACCAAAGATGTCGACGGTTTTCATCCGGAAAATTTAAAAAAATTAAAAACTTGCAATCATAAAATCGCGTCACCCTTAATTCTTGGCATAATGGAATTGATAAAATCAACCGGCGAACAAATTGAAAACAAAAACATTTGCATTTTATGCAATCATAAAATTTTTGGCGAACCGTTTCATTGTTTTTTTTCTAAGAGCAATACGATAACCATCGTTACGCCGAAAGACAAACACTTCAAAGACGCTGTAAAAGGCGCCGATGTCCTGATTGTGTCCATCGGCAAGAAAAAATTCATTAATAAGGAAATGATCAAAGAAGACGCAATAATCATCGATGTCGGCATCAATAAAACGAAAAACGGCGTAGTCGGCGACGTTGACTTCAAAGATGTTTTAAAAAAAGTAAAATTTATCACCCCTGTTCCCGGCGGTGTCGGACCGATGACTGTCGCTATGTTATTAAAAAATCTGGTATTACTCTCTTAAAAATCTGTGCCGCAGACAACGGCACTTTTTTAATAAAAAAAAATCCCGACTTGATGCAAGTCGAGAATGAGCTCCGCGGAGGCGGGGCGTGTCTACTTGTGGTGGAGTAGAACAGTTTTGGCGCTTATGAAAAACGCCAGGCTGGCAACGCATTGCTGAGTGTACCGGAGGGATCCGATAGCCCGCCACCCCGCCTCCACGGAGTAATGCGATTGTATGCAAATCGCGCGCAAATGTCAATTGAAGTGTCCTCTGACTGAAGTTGGCGATTGTTTTCTGGGGGTCGTCGGTTTAGCCATACCTTCAGCCAGAGGACTAACCTTTTTAACAAATGAATAAACTTCGGTCAAGCGCCTCGCGACAATCGCAAGTGCATTCTCGGACAGCCCCGGAGAGACGAACATGCCGACCCAGCCTTTTTGCCAGTCGAATGTCGCGACTCTGAGTCTTGTCTTTCTTACGATTGCCGCGAGGCATGTAAATTCTTCCACAAAAAATGGATTTTGGCAAGTATTCACCCACATCTTATCAACTTGTGGTTGACTGACAAATATAATAAAATGAGTTCATTATGACAGAAGATTTCAATAAATTGCCACCGCAAAACATTGAGGCGGAGATGTCCATCCTCGGCGGCCTTTTGATTGACAAAAACGCGTTTGACAAAGTCGCGGACATTGTAACTCCGGATGATTTTTACAAATTATCGCACAAGCTGGTTTTCGAATCCATGATCGATCTTTATTCCCGACAAGAACCGGTCGATCTTCTAACTTTGGCAAATTTACTTGAGGAAAAAGGCGCGCTCGATCGAGTCGGAGGCCGCACCTATCTCGCGACATTATCCAATGCTGTGCCAACTTCGAGTCATGTCATTCAATACGCCAATATTATCAAAAAGAAGGCCACTCTCCGCAGATTACAAGACGCGGCGCTCGAAATCAGCTCACTCTCTTTCAATGAAAATGAAGATATCGACAAATTACTGGATGAATCCGAGCAAAGACTGTTTTCCGTTTCCCAAAAATTCCTAAAAAAATCTTTTGTCCCCATCAACAGTATTTTAGGTGAAACATTTGACCGAATTGACGAATTACACCGCACCGGAGGCAAATTCATGGGACTACCGACCGGATTTACTGATTTGGATACTCTGCTTGGCGGATTGCATCGCTCGGATTTGATCATACTCGCCGCTCGTCCAGCTTGCGGTAAAACTTCTTTTGCTTTGGATATTTTACGCCAAGTCGCGGTCAAAACCAAAGAACCGGTCGGTATTTTCAGCTTGGAAATGTCCAAAGAACAACTGGTCGACAGATTACTCTGCGCCGAATCCAATGTCGACTTGTGGAAACTTCGCACAGGACATCTTTCTGACAATGACACGGACGATGATTTTCCTCGCATCGGACACGCCATGGGCGTCCTTGCCGAAGCGCCGATCTATATTGATGATTCAGCTTCTTTGAATGTCATGGAACTGCGCACAAAAGCCAGACGATTAAAATCCGAAAAAGGCAGTCTAGGTTTAATCGTTATCGATTACCTCCAACTTATGGAAGCACGCGAAGGCGCGGAAAATCGCGTTACCGCTGTGGCTGAAATGACCCGCGCGCTCAAAGGTATCGCCCGTGAATTGGATGTACCGGTCATCGCGCTATCCCAGCTTTCACGCGCCGTAGAAATGAGCAAGCCGGCAATTCCAAAACTTTCCCACTTGAGAGAATCAGGTTCCATCGAACAAGATGCTGACATCGTTTTGTTCATCTACCGCAAAGCCGCGGACCGCAATTACCGCATGGAAGAATTAACGGCGCAGGAACGATACATGGCCGAAATCCATATCGCCAAACACAGAAACGGCCCCACCGGCATGGTCAAACTGTTCTTCGACGAAACCAAAGCCAGTTTCAAGAATTTAGAGAAAAATTTTGAAGGCTAAGTGGAGATGAAGACGGATGTTTCTTTTTTCATAGCATTACTTTTTGTTGCGCTGGGAAGGGTTACGAATTTGCGAATCCTCTACAAATCTACGAATGTACAAATTATACGAATTCGAAAATATTCGAAGAGAAGATAAAGACGGGAGTTCTTTTTTCATAACATTACTTTTTGTTACGCTGGGAAGGGTTACGAATCTCCGAATCCTCTACAAATCTACGAATGTACGAATTATACGAATTCGAAAATATTCGCAGTATTCGTAGATTTGCAGAGGATTCGCAAATTCGTAACACTTCCTCCCGACTAAAACCCCACAAACTAAAAACCAAATAACTAACCGTAAAAAAAAATCTATGTTCGACCAATTGAAGATGTTAAAACAGGCTCGTGATTTACAAAAAAAATTAGGCGATATCAGTATTTCGGATGAATTTAAAGGAATCAAAATAACTATCAACGGCAAGCAGGAAGTCCAGTCATTGGAAATCGCTGAGGAAATGCTTCAGGATAAAGAAGACCTGGAACGAGCGATGAAAGATGCGATCAATAATGTGATGACCAAAGCCCAACGCGAAATTGCGACAAAAATGCAGGGCGATATCGGCAGTTTATTGGGAATGTAATACAAAATGCCTCGTTATCCCAGAACAATCGAAAATTTAATCACATCGTTCTGCCAATTGCCTGGCGTCGGCCGAAAAACCGCAGAGCGATATGTTTTTTTTCTGTTAAAACAAGATTCCGAATCATTGCACTCTTTTTCTCAAAATCTTTTCAATTTGCGCAACAGCAATTTCCTCTGTCCGGACTGTTTTAATTTTTCCGAATCCGGAAATCAATGCGATATTTGCGCCAATCCGAAACGCGATCATTCGATAATTTGCGTGGTTGAAGAAATCCAAGATTTATCCGTCATTGAAGGCACTGGCGAATACAACGGGGTTTACCATGTCCTGCACGGCAAATTGGATCCGATTGAAGGCATGACTCCGGAAAAATTAAGAATTAAAGATTTGGAAAAAAGATTATTCACTTCGCAAGTCGCGGAGATAATTCTGGCGCTGAATCCCGACATTCAAGGCGAAGGTACTATAATGTATCTAAAAAACATTTTAAAAGATTACCCCATAAAACTTTCTGTCTTAGCTCGAGGCCTGGCTGTGGGTTCTGAAATTGAATATGCCGATGATGCCACAATTGCGAACGCATTACGCGGAAGAATTTAGCAATTTCAAAAATTTAGAAAAAGAAAAGCCGTCGAACGATGTCGTTCGACGGTTTTGAATTCAGCAGAATCGACTCAGTTCCCTGACGATTTCTGCCTTGGTCCAACGAGTTTCCTCAACCCACTGCCCATCACGCTTGAGTGCGGTGAACTGGAGAAAGTGAAGAGTGACCAGCGTATCCACATCCTGGTGAGGCTGACACGCGAGCTGTGAGCTCTGCATATCTTCCACATACACCGAGCCATCTGGGAATCCGTAACTGAAGAGCATCTGCTCCATTCCGGGCATGTCATCACTGAGAAGCGGACGGCCGGGCAACTTCTCGGGCGGAACTTCCACTTCGCGTTCGAAGCGCTCTTCCATGCCGGAATCCAGCCAAATCCGAACGCCGACTTCGCGACAACGCCGAATACCTCGCTGAAGCAACGCCTTTCCACGAGCGTTCAGTCCGATGAAATGCACCTTGCGTTCCTGTTCGGGCCTGCTCTGGTGTCCCAATGTTACCTCCATTGCTTGTGATTGACAACAAAGACTAATTATAAATATTTTTATTAAATTGTCAAGTCTAAAACAAAAAAAACGAGCCGGTTAAGGCTCATTTTTGAAATAATTTAGTTGGATAACTCACCGGCAACCGCCAAAACTTTTAATTTTGTAAATGGTTGTCTGTGACCGACTCGTCTGCGGTATCTGGTTTTGCATTTGAATTTCACGACCGAAACTTTGGCTGCTCTGCCCTGTTCGACGATTTGCGCTTCCACTTTTTCATTTTCCGCATCTTTGCCCAAGACAACGGCTGAACCGGATTCATCCGCAAGCATAAGCGTCAACAAATCAATTTTGTCGCCGACAGCACCTTCTAATTTTTCGACTTTAAATTCTTTGCCAGCTGAAACTTGATATTGTTTTCCGCCGCATTTAACAATTGCGATTTTCATATCTGTTCCCGATAAATTTTAGATAGCTATATAATAACGCATTTTTTTCGCTAAGTCAAGGCCTTTTCCCGTAACTTTTTCGCCCTATAAAGATAAGCCGTAAGCATCATGAAAACCATCAAAGCAAAGCCGCCGGCGACGGCAAAGGTCAGGTGCAAATCTTGAAGAAAATAAGCGGCCACACCAAAAACCAAAACCACGGTATATAGAATTAAAACCGCTTGTTTTACGCTAAAACCAGCGTCCAGTAAACGATGATGCAAGTGCTTGCGATCCGGTTCGGAAAAAGATTTGCGCTCCATCAAACGCCTGATTACCGTCCAAATCAAATCAATAACCGGGATACTCAAAATCAATAAAGTAACACCGACTTTACTGCCGGACGCAATTGACAACACCCCGAGCAAAAACCCGGCAATCGTACTGCCGCTCTCTCCGAGAAAAATCGTTGCGGGATTAAAATTGTAAACCAGAAACCCCAGAAACGCGCCGGAAACAATCATCGCAAGCATGGCAACATCGGTTTGCGCAAAATCCATTTTATTCAGTGCGGTAAAAAAAATAAAAAAAGCGCCAATGACAGTCGTGCCTGAAACCAAACCATCAAGCCCGTCATAAATTTTTGTTGTATATGTCAGGGCAAACAGCCAGATAAAAGTGAACAGGTCAGCCAGTAAAGTTATTTTATAAGGGAATCCGTCATACCAAAACAATATCTTTTGATACTGATCCAACCTGATCATTCCCGAACCAAACGGATTTTGAACAAAATCAATGCCAATGCCGGACACAATTACCGCAACAATCGCAAGAATCGGAAAAACAAGTTGATAACGCGCTTTTAAATTGTATTTATCATCCAGAAATCCGCCGATGGCGAGAATCGCCGTACCGACGCAAACACCCAAAATGTTTTTCAACCATAAAACCTGACCGTTCAACGCATCAGAATAAAAAATATAAAGCAAAACCACAAAATTAAAACTGATAAAAACAGCCAATCCGCCCAGCAGTGGAATCGGTCTTTTGTGAATTTTCCTAACCGCGTCTGGATTGTCCACTATTCCCAATTTTTTGGCTAACCAACCGAAAATTGGAGTGGCGATAAGACACACCGAAAAAGAAATCAAAAGCGCGAATATAAAATCCAAATGACCCATACTTTTTAGTTGATTTGTTGATTAGTTTATTGGTTTATACGCCTAGTCATAAATCAACAAATCAACTAATCAACGAATCAACTAATCAACGAATCAACGAATCAACCATGTCACGATTCGTCTATTTTACCTCAAAATTTACTAAACGCCAAATTGACTACCGGCCCCCACGAGTGCTAATATTATATTGGCCAAAGGAGGTCGCTATGCCATACAGACAACTGCAAAAAGATGTCGAACTGCTTACCAACCGATTTTTAGACCAGCATAATTCCCACGAGAGTCTTTCAAGAGCGCTGGTCAGTGTGTTGAATGCGGAAATATTTCTAATCCAGACGCTACTTAGCGACATTGATCGATCACAACAAACAACATTGACTCAAGCATTTCTTCGTGAAACCGTTGACTGGCACCCAAACGGCCACAGTCGCGATACTCTTTCCATTGGAGAATTTGAAACCGTGATTCGCGCCAAAACACTGGCGTTTGCCCAAGAAAAGCCACTGACTCACGAAGTGCGCAAGGCCGCGGCCGGATTTCACAACCTCGCGGATGTGATTCTCCAAAAATGCGCGTCAATCACGCGATAACAAAAGCTTCACCGCAACTGTGAAGCTTTTTCTTTTTTCAATTATAATTGTTCGGCTTTTTCGATTTTTAAATTTCCGCCGACTTGTAAAATCACTTTGTCGCGTCGCGCTATTTCTCCGGCCAATAAATGTTCGGCCAAAACATCATCAATCCTCTCCTGAATCACGCGACGAAGCGGACGAGCGCCGAATTTCGGATCATAGCCCAATTCCGCCAATTCGGAAATCGCTTCATCATCAACAGTAAACTCAATCCCCTTTTCGTCCAATCGTTTAATGATTTTATTCACCATCAATCTGGCGATTTTCAAAACATCCATCATTGACAACGGTGTAAAAACAACAACACCATCGAAACGGTTGATAAACTCCGGACGAAAATGGACTTTCAGCTCTTCGTTAATCAAATTGTTTTTTATTTGTTCAATCGACTTTCCCCCATTGATCTGATCTTGAATCGATTGCGCGCCGGCATTTGAAGTCATGATAATAATCGTACTGGTAAAATCAATGGTTTTTCCTTGCGCGTCGGTCAATCGGCCATCATCCATTAATTGCAAAAATAAATTTAAAATATCAGGATGCGCTTTTTCCACTTCATCGAATAAAACCAAAGAAAACGGTTGCTTGCGAACTTTTTCCGTCAATTGTCCGGGCGTCTTGCCCACTCCAATCAATCTGGCAATACTCGCTTGATCCTGATATTCAGACATGTCGAAACGAAGCATATTTTCTTCTTTGTTGAAATACACTTCTGATACTGTCTTGGCCAATTCGGTCTTTCCAACACCGGTCGGTCCGAGAAATAATAAACTCGCGATCGGCCGTTTGCCTTCTCGAAGCTCTGCTCTGGCTCGACGCAAACTGGTTGCCACAATTTTGACGGCCTCCTCTTGCCCCACCATTCTTTCATGAATTTTTTCTTCGAGGTTGAGCAATTTATGACTTTCATTTTCGGAAACTTTTGTCAGCGGAATATTGGTCATCGCAGAAATAACCGCGGCCACATCATCGCCGGTGGCAATTTGTTTTTTGCCGCGCTCGTTTCGCACTTTGATTGCGGTCTGCTCCAATATTTCAATGCCTTTGTCAGGCAAATAACGATCATGAATGTAACGGGAAGATAACATCGCCGCTTTTTCAATCGCGTCGTAGGAAAAAAATATTTCATTGGTGTATTCGATCGGCCCGCTCTTGGCTTCAAGCACGCAAATGGCGCCGTTGATTTCCATTTCGTCGACTTTGACGACTTGAAACTCAGAACCCAAATTGCCATTTTCGATAAACTTCACATACTCATCCTGCGTCGCTGTGGCCAAACAATGAAACTGATGTCTGGACAACAGTTGCGCCAAAACTTCCGCCAAATCAAGACTGCCTTCGGAACCGCTGGAAATACCGGAAACCGCGGATAAATTTTCAATCACCAACACAATATTACCGGAGTGAATAAGTTCGCTCGCAATCGCAAGCATTCTTTGCTCAGCCTCGGCGGGATTGACGCCGGCCAATAATTTGGCCAAATCCAAACTAACCAACCGTTTGTCCTGTAAAAGTTCAGGCACATCTTCAGTTACCATTTTCTGAGCCAAACCTTCGATAATGGCGGTTTTTCCCACACCTCTCGGCCCGATCAGCAACACGCCTTCGCGGCTGCCCTCGAAAATTCTAAAAATATTTTCAAATTCTTTTTCTCTGTCAATGCATGGGAAAAGTGCGCCGTAGCTGGCGCGTGAAGTGAGATCCTCACTGAATTCATTCAATAACGGCGTAGCGGTCGCGGTCATCGCGCGATCGAGCGTATTTTTCGGTTTGTATCTAGACAACGCGCGAAAACGCAAAATACCTTCACGGAGTTCTTCCTGAATGCGAATCCAATCAACCGCATTTTTCATTTTTTGATAATTCAAAGACAAATCGATTAACAATTCCTCCAATAAATCAGTTGATTGCAAACCGATTTTTTCCGGACTGGCGAGGGCGTACATGATTTCGGGTAAATCCACTCGCTTTTTGCCGTGATCGAACGCCTCCATGTATGAGAGCAGTAAAGTCTTTTGAATTTCCGCGGATAAAATCGGAATGCCGCCGCGATTGATATGATCCTTTGTCAGCATGCGGGAAATTTTCCCTTTTAATTGGTCGAATGCCACGCCCAACCGACCAAGGATAACGGCGGACTTGTTAAATTGCGGCAAAACGCCGCAAATATGCAATCGATTAACCTCCGCGTGACCGAAAATTTTCGCCAATTCCCAACTTGCCATCACGGCAGTTGCCGATTGTTCGGTAAATGAAACTGAAACATCCAACATTTTTTCTTTTTTCAATTTCCAAATGGTCGGCCAATCCAGAAAATCCACGGGAGTGGAATATTCCTCGTAAACTTTTGTCAAAACATCAAATTTGCCTGAGGACTCTTGCTCCAAGCGATAATACAAATATAAATCAACAAATAATGTCAACCAAAAATATAATTTTTCCGGCGACGGAGTGAACCAATATTTTAAAGATAAATAAGATTCAAAATTATCCTTGTACCCAAGATAACCCATGAGAATCAGACCGCTCACACCGATTAACGCCAAAGCGATATTGACTGCGATCTTCACCCTGCGAATCGTCTTGTCATAAATAATATTGGCCGGATCATAAATTTTCCCCCAATATAAAATGCGGTCATTCAACGACAATCCAACACCAACCCCGCGGCAAGACTGGCAAACCGCGCCATTTTGATGCCCCACACCGGAGCAAGACGAACACACTATAAAATTTATTTTGGAATTGTGCATAAACGGTTACAAGACAATAAAATCAACACTGAATAATCCGATATTAAAAAGAATTTCCGTAATAATAAAAAGCGGTAAAATAAGCCAAGCGCAAAAAATCATGAAAGCGAATAAAAACCAAGCGCACACCAATAAAAATCGAAAAATAATCTGAACCACTCGCATAAAAAAACTCATCAACCGCCCCTGCCAATCATACTGTCCGAACATGGGCTTGAAAATACTTTTGACCCAAACCGAAAGCGCCATTTCTCGATCAGCTTGACGAACGGTGTCCAGCATGCGAAAAAAAGATTGTTTCAATCCGGTCGTATACCACCAAATCGGAAAATATCCGAAATCCGCGATGATATCGATAAAAATAAATTTAAATGATTTTACCGCAACATTTTGTTTTAACATATTTTTTGTAAACGCTAATATTATACCATAATTTTTTAAGGACGAGAACTTTTGCACAAGCGTAATTATATTTACGCAAAAGAAAAAGGCGGAACGACTGTGAAGAAGTTCCGCCCACCGATGCGAGAGGAGTTGTGATCCTCGGCACCTTCTAATCTTTTTTCCAGCACTCTCCCAGAATATGGCTTGCCGAAGCAAGTTGGTTCCGAGAGTTGTCCCGAAGAGATGCGTGTTTCGCGCGAGCAGACTTCACAGTCGCAGTTCGAGTGGTTAGCTCGATGATTGCTACTGAGAGTGTCATACTCAAATCTTAGACTCCCGAAGGAATCACTGAACTCCCGAAGGAGTGCAGCACGGGCAAAATCCACTAGGGATCGTCCGTTAAGACTTATTGCGATAGCGCAAATCTTTTCGCTTGCGAGAAATCCCGAAGCTAAGGTTAGCCGAGAGCCGAAGCTCAAGGTTGGCCAAAGCGTTGGGAAAACAACTGGGCTTTCGCTTTGTTGCTTGTCCTGTTAAGGACTTTCTCTGAAGGATTTTGTATCGTCCTCGATTTTGTATGGCCGAAACCACACTGGATCGAGAGCGACATCACTCAGTTGGAAGCATTGCCGAAGCGTTGCAACCAAGATGAGAGATTTTCCTTCTGAGCGAGGACTGTGCGTAGATTCCTTCTGTCGGCTGTGTTGCCACAGTACGATGAAAGAACCTTGGAGCGGATTTCGATTTTTTGCTTGTTTAAGGCATTGATCTGATCCGCAAGATTTTGAAAGTACTTTTTCGCGACGGTGAACTCATAATATACTGGATTGAAAAAAGCGTCAAATGACGCTTGTGGATAACTTACAAATAATTGACGAAATACCAAATCCGAAATCCTAAACAAATAATTGTCGGACTGAGCCACGCCGAAGGCCGAAATCCCAAATCCTAAATCACAAACACGACACACACAACACGAAGCCCTGAGGCACCTCGAAGGGCTACTTCAAATACGGCTTAATCGCCTCCTCAAATTGTTCAAAATCCAATCGATTGTCTTTCAAATCCAAATCATCATAACTCAAAGTAACAATTTCAGTGCCCCGAAAATTACCAATCCAATCATCGTACAAATCATTCAAATCCGAAATATATGACGGTTTTATATTTTTTTCAAATTCCCGACCTCTTATTTTTATTCTATCCATAATCTTCTCCGTCGATGCTTTCAAATAAATAACCAAATCCGGCGCCGGCAAAAGTTTTACAGTGGTTTTGTAAATTTGCTGATACACTTTCCAATCGCGCTTGTTGATAAATCCGCGATTGTACAAATTTCTGGCAAACACTTCCGCGTTTTCGTACAGAGATCGATCTTGAACCACTGAATGCTTGTCATTGACGAGCAAATAATGATCCTGCAACCGTTTGCCCAAAAAAAACATTTGCGAGTGGAACGCCCACTTTTTCATATCTTTATAAAAATCCTCCAGATACGGATTTTGCGTCACCGGCTCCATGTACGCTTTCCAACCGTAAGTCTGCGACAATTTTTTCGTTAAAGTCGATTTTCCTACGCCGATGTTCCCGGCAATGGCAATAAAGTTTTTCATATCAAATTTATTATAACACCGTTACTTCTAAATTTTAATCGTACTCAATCACAACCTCGTCAGGATCTTCGTTTTCCCAATAACTCGCGCCCTTTTCCACCATATAAATGGACGGATCGAGCTCGCGGATAAACATCGATGGCTTGGAATAAACTTCGCCGAATTTGTAACTGAACGAACGAATCGGATAAAGCATATTCAATTCATCCTTTGCCCTGGTTGCGGCCACATAAAACAATCGGCGTTCTTCTTCGATATCTTTGGGATTTTCCAAACATTTATGATGCGGGAAATGACCGTCGCGAAGTCCGGGAATAAATACCACCGGCCATTCCAATCCTTTTGACTGATGAATCGTGGATAAGACCACGACATTTTTCCTGGTTGAATTTTCTTCCGCGAAATTTTCTGACAAAGTCAAATCAGTCAAAAGTTTTTCCAAATCTTTATACATCGCCACAAAATTAAGCAACTGACTCAAATCATCGAGCCGGTCGCGATAATTTTCATACGCGTTTTTCAAATATTCTTCATAACCGCGGTCCATGATTGTCTCAATCGCCTGCGCGATAAATCCTTGCTCACCGGAACCGAGACTGAGCAATGTTCGAAAAATATCCAAAACTTTATTCCAGCTCTCACCCGCTTTCCCGGAAAATGCGACTTGCGCATTGATCACTTCGGCCAAGGTCGCGAATTTCTGAATTTCTTTCCAAACCGAATCCGCTTTTTTCTCGCCGAAACCGTCATACAAAGTCAACATTCTTTTCCACGCGAGTTCATCTTTGAAGTTCGACAATATTTTCAGATAAGCCAAAACATCTTTCACATGCGCTTGTTCAAAATAACGCATTCCCCCGCGCACAACATAAGGCACATTTCTTTTACTCAGCTCCATCTGAATATCCGCGGATTGATAATTCGAACGATACAAAACCGCCATATCCGCGTAATCTTTGCCGTCTCGATACAATTCCATAATTCTTCGGCAAATCCGACTCGCCTGCTCATGCTCATCTCTCGTGGGAATCAAACTCGGCAAAAAACTGTCGCCGCGTTTCGCACACAATTTTTTTTCAAACTGATTGCGATTATTGCCAATAATTTCATTGGCCAGACAAAGAATCTGCGGCGTACTGCGATAATTTGTTTCAATTTTATAAAGTTTCGCGCCGGGAAACAAATTGGGAAAATTCAAAATATTTCGGACATCGGCCGCGCGAAAAGAATAAATGCTTTGCGAATCGTCGCCGACAACTAAAACATTATTGCTCGCGCCGGCTAGATTATGAATGATTTCCGCCTGAATATAATTCGTGTCCTGATATTCGTCAACCAAAATATATTGAAATTGTTCATTGAACTTTTTTTTCACCTCTGGAAAATTTTGCAATAAAAGCAACCAATTATTCAAAAGGTCGTCAAAATCCATGGCGTTCGCGTTTTTCTTTTTCTTTTCGTAAATTTCCGCAAGCTGAACCAATTTATCCGCGATGAAATCCGGATAAGCGTAATTATCCATTGCGGTTTGTTTCAAATCGCCGTTTGTATTTTTGGCAAAACTGATAACCGAATGAACCACGCCGGCCTTGGGAAAATTCTGACCTTTCAAATTCAATCCGAGCTCACCCATCGCTTGCTTGACCAAGGATTCACTGTCATCCGAATCAAGAATTGAAAAATTGCGCTGATAACCGAGTTTGTCCGCGTATCTTCTCAAAATTCGATTGCCGATATGATGAAAAGTCCCGCCCCAGAATCCTTCCGGCTCAAATCCGAGCAATGATTTCACGCGCTCCATCATTTCCTTCGCGGCTTTGTTGGTAAATGTGACAAGCAAAATATTTTCCGGCGGAACGCCCTTTTCAATCAAATAAGCCACACGATAAACCAGCGTGCGAGTCTTTCCGCTCCCCGCGCCGGCAAGCACAAGCGCCGGTCCGTCCGCTTCCGTCACGACTTGGTATTGTTCGGGGTTTAATTTTGATTTGTAGTCAATATTCGACATTTTATTTTAAGTTTAATTTATTTTAACTTATTCATTCATTACTACCGGATTGAAAACTCGCAACCGCAATAATTCTGACGATGAAAATTTTCTTCTTTGGCAAGTTTGACTGCTTCTTTGCCGCCGTTCTGTTCGCGCCAAACGCGGTCGATGAATTCCAAACCGTAAAGCGCGGCCACTTCATGACCGATTCGGTTGATTGTTTCCGCGGATTTAAGCGGACTCATGGTCAATGTCGTAGCCAATGCGTCCACGCCCAATTCACTGCCCTTTTGCGCGGCTTCCGCCAAACGATGAGCAAAGCAAATTTCGCAGCGTTTGCCTCGTTCTGGTTCTTTTTCATAACCGGCCACGCTTTGACGCCACAATTCATGATCAGCGTCGCCGACGATAAATGGAATTTTATATTTTTCGCAAAAGCGTTTCATTTCCGACAACCTCAAATCATATTCTTCTTTGGGGAAAATATTGGGATTGTAATAATAAACGGAAACATCATTGCCTTCGTCAAACAATTTTTTCGCGACAAACGCGCCGCACGGCGCGCAGCAGTCATGCAATAAAATTTTCATAAGATTCTTGATAAAAAACAGCTTCCTAAGTATTTATCTTACAGAAGCTATTCTTTTTATTCAATGGGCACTATTTCCTGTTTTTTGAGATCTCGGCAATCGTTTGCTCCACCCAGCCGTATTCATCCAGCGCATCCAGAAAATAACGGACTTGTCTGTTGATATGGCGACGATTTAAAAGATAGATAATCTTCGCGATCCAATAATATAAAACAATGAAAACCAACAGCAAGTAAAAAATCCACCAAAACCAATTGTTGGACAAAGACCAAAACGCGACATGCAATTTGACTTTGTCGTATTTTACATTGCCGAATTTGTCTTCGACTTTGACGCGGATATTGTGGACGCCGCTGGTAAAAAAGTAATGCAGTCTTGGCGCGGTGAATGATTCCAGACTGTCCACTGTCCATTCGACATTCAAATCGCCATTATCAACCAAATTGGTAATCA
>Ga0172379_10003798_pt1 | contig 23388 bp, 27 predicted proteins | sample GrowelOW334metaG_FD_119756 | JGI IMG/M metagenome (GOLD analysis project Ga0172379, IMG submission 119756) | Groundwater microbial communities from an aquifer near a municipal landfill in Southern Ontario, Canada - Groundwater well OW334 metaG | ecosystem: Environmental > Aquatic > Deep...
AAAGCGCCAGAAAAAGTTATGCGAGCAATATTAGAGACTCGGTAACGAAATTTTTTATCACAGCGGGGACCCCTAACCCCGAAAGTGAAAAAAATTCCGATTACCTCGTCTGCTTTAGAAAATAAAAATATGAAAATTAAAATTTGTACACCAGTTATAGGAAAAACTTTAAAAGAGTTTTTGAACAATCTTGATCAAGTTCAGGAGATTTCTGACATGGTCGAATTACGAGTTGATGAAATAAAAAATTTAACTGGAAAAGATTTGAGATTAATTAAAGGTAAAACAAAAAAGGAGGCAATCCTTACCAGTAGAAAAAAAGAAATAATTTTAAAAGCATTTGAAATAGGGTTTGATTATGTTGATATTGATTTGGAAATATTAGAAAAAGAACCCACCTTCGCTAAAGCTATCGTGGGCAAAAAAACTAAAATAATTTTGTCTTTTCATAACTTTATAAAAACGCCAGAAATTAAAGAATTGACATTTATAGTCAATTGCATGAGAGATTTAAAGGTGGAAGTAATAAAAATCGCCACTATGATTAACAACGATCAAGATATTAAAAATTTATTTAAAATATTATTAAGCAAAAAAAAAGATGAAAAAATGATTATGGTCGGAATGGGGGAAAAAGGCCAAATAACTCGAATTTTAGGACCATTATTAGGCTCATTTTTAACTTTTGCATCAACTGAATATGGAGAGTCGGCTCCAGGACAAATCGATATTAATGAAATGAAAAGAAATTATAAATTACTAGACACTAATCACTAGTTGCTAGTCACTAATTTTATGGCAGGAAATACTTTCGGACAACTATTTAGGGTGACGACTTTTGGCGAATCCCACGGTGGGGCGGTTGGTTGTGTGGTAGACGGTTGTCCTTCTGGTTTAAAAATATCAATTGAGGATATTCAGAAGGATTTAGATAGACGACGACCTGGACAAAGTAAAATCACCAGTCCCCGCAAGGAAGAGGATAAAATCGAGATTTTATCAGGCGTTTTTGAGGGGAAAACTACCGGAGCTCCGATTATGATGATGGCTAGAAATAAAGATGCCCGTAGTCAAGATTATGAAAAATTAAAAGACGTTTTTCGACCATCGCATGCCGATTTTACCTACGAAAAAAAATATGGTTTTCGTAATTGGCAGGGTTCAGGACGGGCTTCAGCCAGAGAAACTTTGGCACGAGTGGCGGCTGGAACGATCGCAAAAAAATTCCTTAAAGAAAAATTAGGAGTGGAGTTTCTGGCGTTTGTTGAACAAGTAGGGGAAATAAAAACAAACCTTAATTTCGATAAAGTTACGTCCGAACAAATTGAATCAAATATTGTTCGTTGTCCTGACAAAAAGACAGCGGCACGAATGATTCAATTAATCAATAGATTGAAACAAGAGGGGGATTCCATTGGTGGGGTTATCCGTGGTATGATCAAAAATGTTCCAATTGGTTTGGGTGAACCGGTGTTTGATAAATTATCAGCTGATTTGGGAAAGGCAATGTTGTCAATCCCAGCCGTCAAGGGGTTTGAGATCGGGTCAGGATTTGATGGAGCCAAGATGAACGGCAGTCAACATAACGACTCATTTATGACAGATAAAAGCGGTAAAATCGTAACTAAAACAAACTTTTCGGGGGGAATACAGGGTGGGATTTCAAATGGCGAGGACATATATTTTCGAGTAGCCTTTAAACCGGTTTCAACAATTAGAAAAGAGCAGTCAACAGTCAATTTAAAAGGCCAAGATGTTAAGCTGGAAGCGACTGGCCGTCACGACCCCTGTGTTTTACCAAGAGCGGTACCTATTGTTGAAGCGATGGCGGCAATCACGATTATGGACCATTATTTGAGAAATAAAATTTATAAATTATGAGACTCGGTAACGAAATTTTTTATCACAGCGGGGACCCCTAACCCCGAAAGTGAAAAAAATTCCGATTACCTCGTCTGCGAGTAACAAAATTATGAATAACAAATTAGAATCTTTTCGAAAACAAATCGATGAAATTGATGAGTCGACAGTTAATTTATTGGCCGAAAGAATGAAAGTGGTAAGAAAGATTGGACAGCTAAAAAAGAAAAATAATTTGCCAGTCCTCGATAAATCACGCTGGCAAAAGATAATCAAATCAAAAAAGGGTTATATCAAAAAAATCTGGGAAATAATTCATGAAGAAGCGTTAAAAATTGAAAAAAGTTAAACAAAAATACTTTAATTAATTAATATTAATAATATGAAAAATATAGCTATCGTTGGCTTTGGCCGGTTCGGTCAAACACTGAAGAAATTATTAGGAAACGACTTTGAACTAATAATTATTAACAGAAATAATCCCTCAGACATTGCAAAAGCCGATGTTGTCTTTTACTGCGTTCCAATCTCTAGTTTCGAATCAGTAATTAAATCTCACAAAAAATATTTTAAAGATTATCACTTATTGATTGATGTTTTGTCAGTAAAAATGCATCCGAAAAAGATTTTTGAAAAATATCTAAAAGGTTTAAAAACGCAAGCATTATTAACTCATCCGATGTTTGGACCAGATAGCAGCAAAAATGGTTTTAATACTTTGCCGATCATCATTGATAAATTCAAAACAAGTGAAAAGAACTATATTTTTTGGAAAGATTTTTTTGTGAAAAAGGGGCTGAAAGTTATTGATATGACGTCACAACGGCATGATCAGTTGGCGGCTAATTCTCAAGGATTGACTCATTTCGTCGGTCGATTGTTGGAAAAATTTGAATTAAAACCAACAGAGATAGACAGTTTAGGAGCAAAAAAACTGCAGGAAGTGATGGGGCAGACTTGTAATGATACCTGGCAGTTGTTTAGCGATCTACAAAATTTTAATCCGTATACAAAAGCGATGCGGATAAAATTAGGACGGACGTATGATTTATTGTACAACCAACTTTTACCAAAAAGAATTGATCGAAAAAAAATCATTTTTGGAATTCAAGGAGGAAAAGGCAGTTTTAACGAAGAGGCCGTCATATTTTATATTAACAAAAACAAAATAAAAAAATTCCAAATTAAATATTTGTTTACAAGTGAAAAAGTTCTTAAAAACCTACATGAAGGTAATATTGATTATGGTTTATTTGCTATTCAAAATGCCGTTGGGGGAGTAGTTGAGGAATCGACTCATGCGATGGCTAGATATAAATTTAAAATAGTTGAAGAGTTTCAAATATTGATCAGTCATTTTTTAATGAAGCGGAAAGATGTTGGTGTTAAACAAATAAAAACAATTATGGCCCATTCACAAAATTTCCGTCAGTGCAAAAACAATTTAGAAAAAAAATATCTAAATTTAAAACAAATAAGTGGTAATGGTGATTTGCTTGATACAGCAAGATGTGCTGAAGCTTTAACAAAAAATAAAATTGACAAAAATACGGCTATTTTGGGACCAAAAATATTAGCTGAAATTTATGAACTGGAAATTATTGCCGAAAATTTACAAGATAGTCAAAATAACCTGACGACATTTTTTTTAGTTAGTAGGTAGTATAATAAAATATTAATGTCATTCCCGCGAAGGCGGGAATCCAGACTATAACAGCCTTATGAATATTCAAGACCGTTTAGATTTGATTAAACAGGTTGGGGAGGAGATTATTCAGGAAGAAGAATTGAAAAAACTTCTTGAGAGTGGGGAAGAGCTGATTGCCTACGATGGTTTTGAACCTTCTGGACAGATTCATATTGCCCAAGGAATTGTCAAAGCAATCAATGTCAATAAAATGACAAAAGCCGGTGTGAAATTTAAGATGCTTGTTGCCGACTGGCACGCCATGGCCAATAATAAAATGGGGGGCGATCTGGAAAAAATAAAAATCGTTGGAAAATATTTTATAGAAGTGTGGAAAGCTTCTGGAATGGATTTATCGAATGTTGAATTCGTATGGGCCTCAGAAATGAATAAAGATCCAAACTATTGGAAATTGGTTCTTCAGGTTGGAAAATCAAATGCTCTAAAACGGTTTATCAGAACAGCCGAAATGATGGGAAGAGAAGAATCTTTGGATAAGCTAACCGGAGCACATATTATCTATTCCTGCATGCAGGTTACCGATATTTTTATGCTTGGAGCTAAGATCACACAGCTAGGGATGGATCAAAGGAAGGTCAATATGTTAGCGCGAGAAGTTGGCCCGATGTTAGGTTATTGGAAACCTGTTGTTGTCTCACATCATATGTTGATGGCGCTACAAAAACCTCCTCATTATGCTCATTCGCATGTAGGAAGCCCATTAACAAAAGATACTGAATCGGCTATCCAAAGAGCAATTGCCTTAAAGATGTCTAAATCAATTCCTGATTCAGCTATTTTTATGACCGATACGACCGAAGATATTAAACGAAAAATTAATAAAGCCTATTGTTTGGAAGGGGATGTGAAAGAAAATCCAGTCCTTGAATATTATAAATACATAATATTTGAGTCTTTTGAGAAATTAGGAATTAACGAATTAAAAATTGAACGACCTGATAAATTTGGCGGTAATATTTCTTTCAAAACTTATGCCGAACTGGAAAAAACTTTTGCCGAAAAAAAAGTTCATCCAATGGATTTGAAAGCAGTTTTGATCAAATACTTAGATCAGTTAATCGAACCGGTTCGACGCCATTTTGAAGAAAATGTCGAGGCAAAAAAACTATTAGAGCAAGTAAGGAGCTTTCAAGTAACAAGATAAAAATATGAGCAAAAAACTTTTTGTCGGGAATTTGGATTTTGATGTTCGCGATATTGAATTGGAAGAACTGTTTAAAACGGTTGGAAAAGTCTTAACAGCTGAAATTGTCCGTTTTTTTGATAAAAAATCAAAAGGATTTGGGTTTGTGGAAATGGAAACGGTTGAAGAGGCAAAGGTGGCGATAGAGAAATTAAATGGCTATGAATTTAAAGGAAGAAAAATTGTTGTCAGTAAATTTAAGATTCAAATTTAATTTGAGAATCCAATTTTAAGATTGAACTCTATAGTTTTTGTGTCCAGCATTATAAATAGCAGTATGTAAAAATGCCAATCTTGTCCAATTTAATATTCTAATATTGCGCGTGATCTCTCTATCTTTATTTTTATCTGAAAAACCATCACTTTTCATTTTTTTTCGAGTGTTTTGACTGATTCTTAGCTCATTCATTCTATTAGCAATATCGAATTGCATTTTTGGAACAAATAAAGGTGAAAATGCAGCAATAGACCAAATGCCTAAAAGAGCGACTTCGGTTATTTGTAGAAATTCCATACCTATAGTATACAACAAAAATTTTATATTACATTGTATCCTATTAAGGCAACACCTTTTGATAAAATAATTTTCATCAAAGTTTTATTCATCACATTACTGACCCCTCTTGTTGATCCAAAAAAAAGTGTATCATCGATTAATCGATAAGACAGTCCATCAGTTGTGATTCCTTCTAATTTCTCACTGATGGGAATAATAGAGATTTCGTCACCGATTTTGCCATTTATAATTATTTCTTTATTTAAAACAAATATTTCTTTTTTTCCTTCAATAATTTTGATTTTGATTGTCTGATTTTCGGTTTGGATTTTGGCAATCAATAAAATATTGGCAAGCAAGTGGTCGATCCGATCGCCCAAAATACCAAAAATAATTATTTCCTGATATTTTTTGTCCAAACAATAATCAATTGCCAATTCAAAATCAGTCTTGTCCTTTTTCCGTGGATGTTTTATTATTGTAGGGAACAAAGATTTTTGTTCCTTACCCATTTTTGTATATTTTTTCAGCAATTCAGGTTTTATCGAATCCATATCACCAATAACAATATTTGGCGTCAATTTTAATTTTTTAAAATAATTTGCCCCACCATCAACAGCAATTAAAAAATCTTCTTTCTTGATTATTTTTTTTGCCCGACTAACATCTGAGAGGTTTCCATTGGCAAAGATAATGACACGTGTCATATCAATATTTATAAAAACTTTCAACAATAATTACAATTTTTAGAATAAAAAAACTGAGCAATATCGTCATAAAAATACTGGCAAAAACCAAAGCAATCGAATAAGAATTGGCCGCTTGTTGCATATAGACTCCCAATCCTTGGTAACCACCAATGAATTCACCAACGATGGCCCCGGCCACACTGTAGGTGGCGGCTATTTTTAACCCGGAAAAGAACGACGGAAAACTACTTGGTAACCTCACTAAAAACAGCCCTTGGAAATATGATGCATTCATACTTTTCAGCAATTTAGAATATTGTTTTTGTGTTTGGGAAAGTCCATCAACTCCGGCAATTGCAATCGGGAAAAAACAGTATAAAACAACGATAATAATTTTTGGTAAAATCCCGAATCCGAACCACAAAAGTAATAATGGCGCCAAAGCAATAATAGGTACAGTTTGTGAAATAACCAGAATGGGGTAAATGGTTTTATTAAACTGCGGCGAAATATCAAGAATAATTGCCAAAGTAAATCCAAGAACTGTGGCGATTAGAAAACCAACAACAGTTTCCAATAGCGTTTGTAAAACATGGGGTAATAGATTGTTCCAGTGGGAAAAAAGGGCTTCAAAAATAAGGCTTGGAGGTGGTAATATTCTAATATTTATTTTCCCCGCACGGACATAAACTTCCCAAAAAATAAACAAAAATAATATCAAAAGAAAAGATAATCGATATTTTTTTATCATATTAATTTTTTTTCAATTCAATAATTCTGTCCGAAAGTAATTCCGCTTCATGAATATCATGAGTAATGAACAACGTTGTTGTTTTGAATTTTTTCAAAACTTGCTTGAGCCACAGTTGAAGACTGTGACGAGTAATTTGATCTAAGGCTCCAAAAGGTTCATCCAATAATAAAAACGAGTCGTTAAAAAGCAATGTTCGCAGGAGAGCAACCTTTTGTTTCATTCCGCCTGATAAGACTGTAGGGGATTGATCTTTGAATTTTTCCAAATTAAATTCTTTTAAAAGTGTTCGGGCTTTTTTTAAAGCCATTTGTTTTGGCACTTTTTTAATATCAAGTCCAAGGATTAAATTTTCTTCGACGGTTCTCCATGGTAAAAGCAGCGGTTCTTGGAACATATAACCAAACTTTCCCCGTCGGGAATTTTCAACATTTCCATTCAGAGATATTGTTCCAGATGTCTGTTCATCAACTCCCGCAATAATATTAAAAAGAGTAGTTTTTCCACAACCGCTTGGTCCGATTATTGAGACTAATTCTTGTTTATAGACCGATAAATTAAATTTTTTTAAAGCAATAACGGTCGTGTTATTTGATAGAAAATATTTTTTTGATAGATTTTTTATTACTAACTTCGGAGCAAGCATTAGGGTAGAAATTGATTGGTAAATAATGCGTTAAAATCGACGGTTTTTACGGGTTTGTCTTTTGCGTCAAGAATAGCGTTTGAGTTAAGAATAAACTGTGGGTAGCCGGTCCAGGATTTTTTGTCTTGGACACCCCATTGCTTGTTTTTGTCAGCATAATTTGCGCTCATAAAATCTTGACTGGCAAAGACAAGACGCGGATTTGGAAAAGTATCTTTAGGAGTTTGATTTATTAGAATTTGAGCCGATTCTTTAGGAAATAGGCGGGCGTATTCATAACCTTGAGCAGTTGCTGTCATGAATTTTTTCAGTAATTCTGGGTTGCTTTTTATTTTATTTGGTGTCGCTATAAAGACCGCGGTTGGAGAGTCGGGGATACCGTATTTAGTTAAAGGAAAATAATTAAACTGTATGCCATCAAGTTTTGCCTGGACCAATTCCCATCCGGAAAAAACCCAAACAAAATCAATTTTTTTTGTTTCCAATGCTTGCATAGCTCCAATTTCCAAAACAACATTTTTAAAATCACCTGTGCCGCCGTCCTTTTTGATGATCTCGGAAATAATCGGATTTTCAAAAGGTGAGCCATAGCCACCATAAATTTTTCCATCAAGATCTTTTGGACGATTAATCCCTGAGCTTTTTAGAACGATCAATCCGGAAGTGTTATGTTGTAAAATGGCGCCGAGAGAAACAAGAGGATTATTTTTGGCGGTTTCACCGACGACATCTTCGATAAAACTAACACCAACGTCAGCTTTTCCGCTGGCAACAAGAACACTTGAAGAGACGTCGGCAGAATAGGGAAGGATTTTTAAATCAAGACCCTGTTGTTTATACCAACCCTTAGCTAAAGCTACATAAACGCCCGTGTGATTTGTGTTTGGTGTCCAATCAAGTGTTAATATAATTGGAGCCAACTTGTTTGATTTCTGAGGGATTTTATAAACAAAAAATCTCCAAAAAATAAAAACAATTAATACAAGAAGAAAAACGAGCGAGAAATTTTTTTTCATAATCTTTTCCCTCCGCCGGCATTATCCGGATCAGGTTTTTTGTGGGTCCCTCGCTCAGCGAGGTTCTCAGCCTGTATCACAAGCTCCCCTAACTTATGTCAACATTATAACAATAAATAAAATTTTTTTGTCAAGGAATATTGAATCGAGGGATTTAGATTGATATAATAGGCAAATCAAATTATGATGAATTATTCGAAGGAAGTAAGCGCTGGCTATTTGTTTAACGGATCTAAGAACGATCCTGTACATCGTATATCTTCTATATTCCAAATATCTGATGGACTGATTCAAAAAAATAAAAATGCTGTTGATCATACATTGCGATTTATCAGAACTAACTGTCCCATGTTAGATACTTTCTTAGACAAATTGATTGGTAGTCCTCAACAAACCGACGACTTTGTACCTTCAACTGCCGCAATCGTAAATTTAACAAAAAAAATTCATGAAGAAGATAGAAGAAAAATGACAAATGAAATGTATGTTAAACATCTTTTTTATACAGCATATTTAGTTGATGAAATGAATGAGGAAAAAAATCATACTCCTAATCAAAGAGATTTAATTACTGCAGTAGCGTTTTTACATGACACAATTGAACTAAAAAGAAAGAAAGTTGATACGGCAAATTACGAGGCAGCAGATTTTTATAATCTGTTAATGACTACTGAAATAGAGGGCTCAACAGTTTTAAAAGATTGGGACAATAAAGATATTAAAAAAATTGCTATTATGGTTTCTTTAATGACACCGCCCGATAAATCAATAGAAACACCTGCAGACGAATGGCACAAGATAAAACGAGAAGATTTTTATTTTCTAATGGATATAACAAAAGAGCAAGTACGGGAAAGAAGCGAAATATTAGATCTAGATAGGATTCAATTGAGTGAAAATGACTTTGAGGAAATGGCACAAATAATCAGAGATGTGAAAGTTGCCGAAGTTTTAGCTAATCTTCGGGAAACTGCAGATGATGTTATGTGGTCAAGAGATGGACATAATAACCCAAATATGAGAGATTTTGCTGAGAGATATAAAATGTTTACAGAAAGAACGGAATACTTTAGATCATTATCTTTAAACGAACTATATGTGGCGCAGATGGAAGCAGATATGCAAATCCTAAATGATTTTGTAGGGAGTTAAGAGCTTGAATTTATTATTAAGCATTCTACTAATTATTTTTTCCGCATTTTTAAATTCTTTTTTTATCAAATTAATATCTTGTCCACGATCGTGATATAGATAGAGAACTTGGTCTGCTTCTTCGTAGGTAAATCCAAAATCATTTTCGTCCGTTTGACCGTCCCAAAGCCCGGCAGTCGGGGGTTGATCAATTATTTCTGTAGGTACTCCCAAGTATTTTGCCAATTGGCAAACTTGAGTTTTATAAAGGTGGCTTAAGGGTTCAATATCTGAGGCGGCATCACCAAAACGGGTAAAGTAACCAAGTAAATTTTCTGATTTATTTTCCGTGCCGCAAACAAGACAATTAATTTGTTTAGCAAAATCAAAAAGCATAATCATTCGGATGCGAGCCATAATATTACCCAATCGTTCCTTTGCTAGGGGTTCGTTGTCATTTTTAAATAAATCAACGACTTTTTTTATAGGTGAGTTAATAACATTAATTCCATTTAGATCAATATTCAATTTTTTTCGGGGTTTATAATCCATTTGTACGGCAAAGATATTTTTAGCAGGCAAAACTTTTTTTAACAAATAAAGAGCGACGGTTGAATCAATTCCTCCAGAAAGTCCAAGGATAACTTTATCTTTCTTTTGTTCTTTGATGGTTTTTTTTAGAAAACTAATTATTTTATCAGCCTCGAGTTTTGGGTCGATTATTAAAGGGTTTTTCACATCTGTAGTATACTATTTACAAAGAATTTTTGAATGCAAAACAGTTAAGTATTAAACAGTTAAAACCTAAAAAAACAATTAAACATTAAACTTATAAACAAAAATCTGTTTAATATTTAAGTTTTAATAGTTTTTTTAACCATTTAACATTTAACAGTTTAACCGTTTTATGCAAAAAACTGCTCTCATCGTCGGCCGTTTTCAACCCTTTCATAAAGGTCATCTTTTTTTGATCAAAAAAGCCTTAGAGGAGGCAGACAAAATCATAATTGGCATAGGCAGCGCCAATATTGGGAATGAAGATAATCCGATTGACTACGAAACGAGAAAAAAAATTATTAAAGCAGTATTTTACAAAGAAAAAATAGAAGAGAGACTGATAAAAATCGTTCCACTCAACGATTTTTTTGATGACAAGAAATGGCTGGCGAATTTAAAAGAACAGGTTGGTAATTTTGATATAGCTTTGGGAAACAATGACTGGACCAATAATATTCTAAAAAAAGCCGGTTATAGAGTTTTAAAAGTAGACTATTATAAAAGGCCATTGTATGAGGGCTGGAGGATCAGGAAATTGATTAAAAAAGGTAAAGATTGGCAAAGTAGAGTCCCCGATTATTTAATTAAAGCAATCACGGATTATGGTTTGAAAATGACGAATTTTCAACATGTCGTTTTGGGTGGAACGTTTGATCACTTTCATGCAGGACATAAAGCCCTCCTTAAAAAAGCTTTTGAAGTTGGGAAAAAAGTGACCATAGGAATCGCCACAGAAGAACTTTATAAAAATAAATTGCTACCCGAAACAATTGACTCGTTTGAAGAGAGAAACAAAACAGTCAAAAAATTTGTAAAGAAATATTTTATCCACGATCGTGAGATAGATGTGATTTCCTTTTCTGAATTTACGGGAGGAGCAGATAAAAAGAAAAATATTGATGCAATAGTTGTTTCAAAAGACACCTATAAAAATGCTTTAAAAATTAATCAGTTAAGACTTCAAAATAAACTTCCTATATTGAAAATAATAACAGTTGATGATGTTTTGGCAGAGGATGGAGAGCTGATCAGCTCGGAAAGAATTAGAATGGGGAAGATAGACAAGGAAGGAAAGAAATATCAAATATCAAATATCAAAAATCAAAAAGAGATAAAAATGCCGGAGAATTTGAGACCAACATTACAGAAACCGTTGGGGAAAGTTTACAAAACTACAAAGCAATTACTTCAATCGATTAAACGATTGAAGTGTCCATTCATAATTGGGGTGGGGGATATCATCGTTGATTCGTTGTTAAAAGAGGGAATGGATCCGGACGTGAAGGTAATTGACTTCAAGTCTCGTCGCGTAAGGACGGACCTTTTTGCAAAACTTAAGCACGTTCAAAAAGGTCCGTCCTTAAATAACAACCCCGGAACTATCAACCTAAAAGCGGCTGAAAGACTTAGAGATTTGATACGGACTGCAATGTCATTCCCGCGGAGGCGGGAATCCAGTGACTCTTGGTTAGTCGTCGACGGTGAGGAAGATCTTCTGACTTTGCCGGCGATTTTATTCGCCCCACTAAATTCGCTGGTTTTGTACGGGCATTGGAAGCTTGGAATCATCGCTGTTGAGGTGGATGAAAAAATAAAAGATAAAATAATGGAGATTATTAAGAAATTTAATTAATATTTTTGCTATAATTTTAGCCATGACACAGATGTATCAACCATCGGAATTTGAGAAAAAATGGGTAGAAGATTGGGAAAAAAATAAAGTTTATTCAGTAGGGACAGGTCTAGACCTGTCCGTACAAAAAAAACAATATGTTTTAGCAATGTTCCCGTATCCTTCCGGCGCGGGGCTTCATGTTGGTCACGTCCGTAACTATACTGGAACAGATGTTGTAGCTCGCTATTTTAGGATGAATGGTCATTCAGTTCTTCATCCAATGGGCTGGGATGCGTTTGGATTACCAGCAGAAAATGCGGCGGTCAAAGCCAAGAAAAATCCGATGGACATGGTGCCCGAGCACATTGCCACTTTTAAAAAACAAATGATGTCACTTGGTTTTTCTTATGATTGGGGCCGTGAATTTGCAACGACCGATCCAAATTATTACAAATGGACCCAGTGGCTTTTTATCCAATTTTATAAAATAGGTTTGCTTTACAAAAAAAATGCCCCAATTAATTATTGTCCAACTTGCAAAACTGGGTTGGCAGAAGAAGAAGTTCTACCAGATGGAACTCATGAAAGATGTGGAACTAAAATTGAAAAACGGGATCTTCCTCAATGGGTTTTTAAAATCACAAAATACGCCGATCGTTTATTATCTGATTTAGAAGGATTGGATTGGCCAAAAGGGATTCTTGAAATGCAGAGGAATTGGATAGGAAAGAAAGAAGGAATTAATATCAAGTATAAAGTAAAAAACAGCGATGAAATTATAACCTGTTTTACTACAAGACCGGATACAAATTTTGGAGCAACTTTTATTGTATTGGCACCAGAACATGAATTTGTTAAAAAAATTAATAAAGAAGATGTAAAAAAATATATTCAAGACACCGCTTCGAAATCAGAACAAGAAAGATTAAACGAAAATAAAAAGAAAACTGGTGTGTTCACTGGATTTTATGCAATTAATAATTTAAATGGAAAAGAAATTCCTATCTGGGTTTCCGACTTTGTTCTCTCCGGTTTTGGAACCGGGGCAGTTGTCGGTGTTCCTGGTCACGATTTAAGAGATTACGATTTTGCTAAAGAATTTAATATCGACATTATTCGTGTAGTTGTTGGCAAAGATGGAGATAAGTCAGAAATAATTAAAAGAGAACAAGTACAGGAAGAAGAGGGAATAATGATTAACTCTGAATTTTTAAATGGCCTAGAAATCCATATTGCAACAAAAAAAATCATGGATTATCTGGAAGAAAAAGGCTGGGGGAAAAGGGTGACAACATATCATTTGCGTGACTGGATTTTTTCCAGACAGCGATATTGGGGTGAACCGATTCCAATGGTTAATTGTGAAAAATGCGGATGGCAACCAATTCCTGAAGATCAACTGCCATTAAAATTGCCTTATGTAAAATCATATGAACCGACTGAAACAGGAGAATCTCCTCTTTCCGTTATCCCAGAATTTGTAAATACCAAGTGTCCAAACTGTGGAGGTCCAGCTAAAAGAGAGACTGATACGATGCCCAACTGGGCCGGTAGTTGTTGGTACTTTATTCGCTTCGCTCAAATGAAAAATGAAAAATTAAAAGTGAAAAATTTTGAAGAGGAATGGTTAGATTTAACTAAAAATAATAAACTGTTGCCAGTAGACTGGTATTTAGGAGGAGCTGAGCACGCCGTTTTACATTTACTTTATTCCCGTTTCTGGGTCAAAGCTTTGTATGATCTAAAATTATTAGATTTTAAAGAACCATTTTTACGTTTAAGAAATCAAGGAATGATCCTTGCCGAAGATCATAGGAAGATGAGTAAATCATTTGATAATGTTATTAATCCTGATGTTGTGATCAATGAATTTGGAGCCGATGCATTGAGAGTTTACGAAATGTTTATGGCCCCATTTAATCAGGAAATTTCCTGGGCAACGAAATCTTTGCAAGGCAGCTACCGCTTTGTGAAGCGAATTTGGGACTTGTTTCAGGAATATAACAATGAAACAATGGAACAATCAAACAATGAAAATCAACAATTGGTTGTAAAATTACAAAAGACCATCAGAAAAGTAACGACTGATATTCCTGAAGTTAAATTTAATACTTCAATTGCCTCAATGATGGAATTTCTAAATGATTACGAGAAGAATCCTTATGGCTTATCAAAAGAAAATGCGAAAAAGTTTTTGCAGATCTTGGCTCCATTTGCCCCATTTATGACCGAAGAGATATGGAGAAATGTTTTTGGAGAAAAAGAATCGATCCATCTGTCTGCTTGGCCAAAAATAGAGGGTGAGATTGTTGAAGAAGAAATAGTTTTACCGATATCGATCAATGGTAAATTACGAGACACTATTAAAATCCAAAGCACAAATGTTAAAAACCAAAAAGAAATTGAAGAATTAGCTTTAAAAAGTGAGAAAGTGAAGAAATATATTGAGGGAAAAGAATATAAGATTATTTATGTACCGGGGAAAATATTAAACTTTATTATTATTTAGAGAACATTTTATTTGTCATACTATTTTCTCTAAAAAATATTTGGCAACCACCTTCTTTATGAGGGATACTCATAAACCTACAACCCAAACAGCCAACAGCAATTATTTGTGGCTGTTGACCATTTGTTTCGTAGACAACAGCTTCTTGATCTGCTCGTAACAAACAACCGACCACACCGGTTTTTAGCGTAATTATTTTATTTTCAAAAAATAATTCCACCTCATCACTCTTTGTGGCTGCAAACATGCGTCCGACCTTTTCTAAATGTCTGATTATTTGGAAAATTCTAGCATTATATACTGTCATAACAGCCTATATTATATCAATTTTTAATAAAACTAAATTTTTTGTGATAAAATAATATGTTATCCGTTAAACATTTATATAAATGGAATATTCAATAAGACAAAAATACGTTGATGCGTTAAGAAAACAGTTGGAACCAAATATCTTTAATCATTCTTTAGCTTTGGAAGCTTGTATGGGAGGAATTTATGATTATTTTCAACAAAATAATTTGTTAGTCAATGAACCGTCAAAAGACGATTGGATGTTGTCAGGATTATTACACGATATCGATTTTTCCGGAGAATTTAAACCAGAGCATCCAAATCATACCTTGGATGCTTTAGCAAAATATGATCTCATTATTTCGGAAACTGTTCACAATATAATCAAAGCCCATGCTCCGAGCCATACCGGATACCAACCTAAATCAAAAGCAGAGTGGTCGATATTTTGTGCCGACAGTTTGACAGGTTTAATTATGGCTGTTGCTTTTGTCTACCCTTCAAGAAAATTGGCTGACGTTAAATTATCATCGGTCGTCAAAAGATTACTTAAGGAACCAAAGTTTGCCGCCGGTACACGTCGTGAAGAAATAAAAACGTGTGTCAACCCCGAAGGTTTAAATATCCCAGTCGAAAAATTCGTTGAAATTTGTTTGAATTCCATGAAAGCCATTGCGGGGGAGATTGGGTTGTAGAGAATAAACAATTTTATTTAGTTGTTTTGAAAGGAAAAAAGCGTATAATCTCTTTTTAATATGGTTGAAGTTACGAGAACTTATTTACCAATATTTAATAAAATTGAAGGGGGCATGCGGTTTTTAAGATCACACTCTCTCCCCTATAGAAGTCCAATCGAAAGAACGCTGTGGACTGGGATGGATTGGACTGATCGTTTCGCATTAAAAAAGAAAAAGATATGGAATGGAAGAGCCAAAGATATTTTAAATTATATTAACAAAAGCCTAGAAAATAAAAAAGAATTTTTCGAATGGTTTAAAAAAAGAAGCCCTGAAGTTCAATTTTTTACCCTTGAGTTATTGTCTATTTTTTCTCACGAAAATATTGCAGAAATTGGTAAAAAATCAAATTTAGTAAGAGAAGAGACGAATTTCAATATATCAACAATACAACTAACATCTGACTTATATCTAGCTTTATTAGAGGATTCGTTAATAAAAAATAAAACTTCAAAAAAATCAAATGAATTTTTGACTAATCTGGACGATTTATGTATCTCTAATTTATCAAAAAGAAAAGCTTTAATATCTTTTATTAAACTATTACAAGTAAATACATCTGCTGAAGGTGAATTAAAAAATATTTTTTTGGTCAAGAAATTGATACTAGCTTATTTAAATACTATTCCCAATCATTATGAACGATATTTATTTATACAACCATACGAAGAAATTCTCAAAAAAATAGGAATACATATTTCTATTAAAGAAGTTATTTATAAAAGATTAGTATTAGGAAAATATATAATTGAACATAAAGAAGAATTAGTTTTAAATTGATTTAAATATCAATAATTCCGTTTTAATCAACAGATTTTCCGACGTAAACTGCAGGGGAGATTGGATTAGGATTGGTTTCTATTTAACTTTCTAGCTTTAACCATATTCCTACATTTTATCGACTCGCTGTATAAAAAAATTGCCATGTTTTTGTCTTCAAAAGAATGATCATTGAGATATCTCTGTTTGTATTTAAACGCTGCGTTTTGATACGCATCTGCAGAAATCATTAATAATTGAGCTTTATAATGAGGATTTTTTATAAATTCTGGTATTGGGATATCAGAAATTTGGTGATTTAATAATAAATAAAATGATTCGAAATTTCCTGCTTGGGCATGATGTTGAAGATATTTTTTTACATCTATCCAATTCATTTTTGATTTATGCATTTCTTCATGAAGAATATTCTCTCTCTCATTAAATTCTTCAACTGAGATATTTAGTTTGGCGTCTCTAGTTGGTTTAATCAAATTAATTAATTTTATCGGAGATCTTTCTGGAAAAGACATATAATTGAATAATTATTTAAGGAAGCGCAATTATAGTCCAAAGTGGTTAAAGATGTCAAGAATTCCGTTCTCGTCGACGGATTTGCCGACGTAACCATTTATTCCTTTCGACAAAACTAATTTTTTAAGATCACTAGTTGCATTTCCCATCGCTCCGGCGTATCCGCAAACACCAATAAAATCCCAATCAGTCAAACTATCACCAACTCCCAATATCTCTTCAGTTTTTATTTGGTATATATCAACAATTTCCAAAATCGATTGTTTTTTGGAGATCCCTTGTGTGGTAATATTGCCAAAATAATAACCTTTAATAGCCGGGTGAGTGCTCCAGCCGATAACTAATTTTTCTTTATAATCCAAAAATATTTGATCAACGATTTTTCTTTCTTGATCGGTTTTTGTCACCGGTAAAATCTTGATAACTTCACTTTTATTTACTTGCCCAACCAGATCGTCAACAATGATCGGTGCAAATGAAAGGGTAAAATTATGGAGTTCAGTAACCTTACTTTCCTGACCTTTTTGAATATAATATTTATCGGTCGTATAAAATTCGGTATAGATATTATTTTCCAATAATTTCTTAATTAAACTGATAGCAGTATTATTATCAACGGTATGTTTTTTCATAATATTACTACTAAGAGGGTCAATTAAAATTGCTCCAGCCAAAGCAGTTTGAATATTATTTAGATGAGCGTCATCAATAATTTTTTTGACGGAATAATAAGGCTTAGCACTGCATAAAATAACATAAATACCTTTTTCTCTAATTTGTTTTAACTTGTCAATAACTTCCAGAGGAGGGTAGGGAGCATTAAAACCTCTTTTATCGCCGACGATCACTCCATCGACATCAAGAACAATGGCTTTAATTTTGTACATCAGTGAGCCCACCGGGACTCGAACCCGGAACCAACAGCTTAAAAGGCTGCTGCTCTGCCAGTTGAGCTATAGGCCCTGGCTAATTAAGTTACTAATTGTATCAAGTTGGGGTAATTATTTCACCTGCTTTTCCAAGGCTACTTCGCCTTCTGCTTCCATTTTTGCCAGTCTAGTATAGTAATCAGGAAATTCATTGAGGTGAGCAAGGGCAATCTTTCCTGTCTTCAGCGGGTCATCATCAGTTACATTTGTTACAGGATCAATCGTTCCATGTTCTAGTTCCACATTTATTCCCATCAAGAATTGTTCGACGCCAAAATTAATCCAATCGATTCCCAATTTTTCTCCAATTACTTTTGCCTCTTCAGCGGTAAAAGATTTTTTCATAATTGATAATTTAATTGTTAATAACTCATTATAGACTATTTAATTTTCAATTTTTATTTCTCATTTTTCAATAGATAAATAAACAAATGAAAAATCAATGATAAATGAAAAATTCAAAATGAAAAATTTGTTACAATATCAAGATATGTCTTGGATGTTTTATGCTTTTTTATCGGCAATTTTTGCGGCGGCAACAGCGATCCTGGCTAAGATCGGAATAAAGGATATTAATTCCGACCTGGCAACAGCAATTCGCACGATCGTTATTTTATTTTTTGCTTGGGGAATCGTTCTTTATAAGGGTTTAGGTAAACAAATTTATTCAATTTCTAGATTTTCTCTAATATTTTTAATATTATCCGGAGTCGCTACAGGTTTATCTTGGCTTTTCTATTTTAAAGCCCTTCAGATGGGGGAGGCGTCAAAAGTCGCACCTATTGACAAATTAAGCCTTGTTTTTACGATTATTTTAGCAGCGATCATTCTTAAAGAAAAAATAAACTTCGCAATTGTTGTTGGAGCTGTTTTGATGTCTGCCGGTGCAATAATTATCAGCTTTGCTAAATAATCTATGACTTGGCTTTACCTATCTTTAGGAGTTGCCGTTTGCTATGCGTGTTTAAATATATTTTCCCGGATTGTTTCCGTTGACAGCAAAAACCCCAGGGCCCTTTCAATAGCCTTTAATCTAGTTTCAACAGTGATGGCAATCATATTACTATTGTTTACCGGTTCTTTCAAAAATTTTTCATTACCAAAAATAGCAGATGCTTGGATCTATTTATTAATTGCGGCTTTTTTTTACGGAATATTTGAAAGGCTAAGATTTTTTGCCACAAAGATGTTGGATGCGTCAATATATTCGATAATCGGCAATACGTCATTGATAGTGGCTTTTACTATTTCGATATTTTTATACAAAGAAACGTTAACTATATCAAAACTGACCGGGTCCTGATTGATTTTGGCATCGCTTTTTATGGTTGTTGACAAAAAGAAATCAAAAGTTTCGATTAGGGGGGTATTAGTAGGATTGACAGCCTGTATCGCGGTTGGAATAGCGGCGGGGTTGGATAAGAAAGGTGCAATTTATTTTAGTCCGGAAATATATAATTTATTACTTTGGGTAGTCCCCCTGATAGTCCTGTATTTTCCGGGAATCAAAATTAAGGAAATCATAGATCAATTTAAGAAATTTTCTTGGAAGATAGTTTTACTGGCATTTTTTAATTTTGTAGGTTATTATTTGGGTTTAAAAGCATTTCTTTTGGCCGATGCAACCAGGGTTTTACCAATCATTCAACTGTCAACGATAATGACCGTCATTATAGGGATTCTCTTTTTGAATGAAAAAAACCATATGTCAAAAAAAATCCTAGCCGGAATAATTGCCGTAGTTGGGGTATTTTTACTCTGATATAATGAACACCTATGCATCCACAAACTATCACTCTCAAAAACGGTCTTCGGGTTATTTTTGTTGATACGAAAACCTTCCCGACATTGACAACCCTTCTTTTGGTTGGAGCTGGTAGTCGCTATGAAAACGAAAAAAATAACGGGATTGCTCACTTTTTGGAGCACATGTTTTTTAAAGGTAGTAAAAAATATCCCAATCCAAAAGTTATTTCCCAGATTATTGAGGGAATGGGAGGATATTGGAATGCCTTCACCTCAAAAGATTACACGGGTTATTATATAAAGGCGGCGACTGATCATTTTCCAGAAATTATTGACATTCTCTCCGATATTTTACTTAACTCCTTATTTGAGCGCCAAGAAATCGAAAAAGAAAAAGGTGTCATTGTTGAGGAAATAAATATGTATGAAGATACGCCACAACGAAGAATTGGAGAAATATTCGAAAGTCTGATGTATAAAGGTAGTCCTTTGGGATTTGATATTGCCGGTAATAAAAAAACCGTTACTTCTTTTGATAGAAATACGTTCGTTCATTATATGAATAGCCTTTATCATCCAAATAATGCCGTGCTTGTTGTTGCCGGTGGATTAAAAACAGGTGAAAAAAATTATTTACAAATCATTGAGGAAAAATTTGGTAATTGGAAGTCTAATACGAAATCAGATTTTATAAAAGTTCAAGAAAAGCAGGATAAGCCACGAATATTAGTTCATCATAAAAAAACCGAACAAGCTCATTTTTGTCTCGGCTTTCCCACTTTCGGAATTGATGATAAAAGGCGTCGCATTTTAAGTGTATTGATAACAATTTTAGGTGGGGGAGCTTCCTCAAAGTTATTCCAGGAAGTAAGAGAAAAGAAAGGCCTATGTTATTACATTAGCACAGGGGCTGAGCAATATAATGAAATAGGAAGTGTCGTCACTCAAGCTGGCATAGCCAAAGATGTTGAAAAAGTCAAAGTGGCCGTTGCAGCGACCTTGGCTGAGCATGAGAATATGGTTAAGGGATTATTTAATAATGACGATATTAATCGAGCCAAGGAAATGCTTAAGGGGAGATTGCTTCTTTCCATGGAAGACTCTTTTAATATTGCCCACTTTTTTGGAAATAAAAAATTGTTAGAGAAGAAAGTGGAAACTCCCGAAGAGATTATTGAAAAAATTCTTTCAGTTAAAAAAGAGGAAATCGTTGAGTTGGCCAAAGAAATTTTTACTAAAAATAAAGTCAATTTTGCTATCATCGGCCCCTTTGAACAAAAAGACTTTCATGAACTACTAGTTTAAAGCTCGACACTAAATTTTATTGCTCCGTTGGAGCCTCTTCGCAGTCGCGAAGTCCAAAAGTCGCAAAAAATTAAGTGTCTCGCTTTAGCAAAACATTAATTCTTAATTTTTAACTTTGAAGTTGCATATCCCCAAGCCGCTCCAACATTTATGAACTGATATAAAATTATTGAGACAGGAATAGAGTATAAGAGGAATAAAAACCCTTTTTTTTGGAGGATAAATCTCCAAAACTTAAACTCAAGATAAAAAAAGATAATAAATAACAAAATAGCAGGGAAGAGGAATAATCGAAATAGAATAGAGATAAAAATAAAAAATATTATAAACGAACTAATGATTGACTTGAATGCCTCGCGTTTAGATGTGGCGACCGGATCAAATTTAAAGCGCTTTAAATACAGCTTTATCCAATCACGGCTTCGTTTATAATATTTAACTGCAATCGGTAAAAAATCTTCAAATTCATGATTAACGACGACATTCGAGCAAAATTTTATTGAAGTTTCTTTTTCGATCCGATAGGTAAATTCGATATCTTCGACAGTTGGCTCTTTATAGTCCTCAATAAACCCATTCAATTTATGAAAAAGTTTTTTTTCAATCCCGGCGATCCTAGTAGAGAAAAGATAGTAATGGCTGTATTCTTCACGTTCGATAAACCAATAAGACCAGTCTCGAAGAGCCTTGAATTGTGGAAAAAAATTGGTTGTTTTTTGATGGTAGTCCCAAATTCCAGTAAAAGCTTTGACTTTGCCGTTTTTGATCGTTTTAAAGACGTTATTGAGCGTTTGTTTCTTTAATTCAACGTCTCCATCTAAAAATAACAGGTAGTCACCTTTGGCCTTTTTGGCACCAAGATTACGGGCTTTGGCCGGCCCGACATTTATTTGAGAATTAATAATTAAAAGTGAGAAATTAAGAGTTTTTTTTACTCTTTTTATTACTTTTAATGTATTATCTTTAGATCCATCGTCGAAAACAATTACTTCCAGTTTTTTAAAATTAACGGACGAAGAATTATTTATCGATAATAATAATGGTTCAATCGAATTTTGGCTGTTGTGAGTAGGAATAATAATTGAAAGGATAATTTTGTTCATTGCCTTGTATTGTATAATAAAAAACTATGGATGTAAAAAAAATTTATGAAGCCAGATTTGTCAACATCGAGGAAAGAAAGTCGATCTGGAAAGTTTTAGTAAACGATTTCTTCCAACATTTTATTAAGAAAAATGATGTCGTCTTGGATGTCGGTTGCGGTTATGGGGAATTTATTAATGAAATTATTTGTGGCCAAAAACTGGCGGTTGATTCGAATAAGGCAGTAAAAAAATATTTAAATAAAGGCATTAGGTTTTTCCCCGAATCTTCAACAAAAATGTCTCATATCAAAGACAGGTCTGTTAATAAAGTTTTTGTCAGTAATTTTTTTGAACACTTAAAAAAAGAAGATATCGTCAAGACAATTAAAGAATTCAAAAGAGTTTTGAAAAGTCAGGGTAAGGTTTTGGTCTTGCAACCAAACATTCGTTTTTGTGCAAAAGACTACTGGATGTTCTTTGATCACATTACCGCTTTGGACGATCGGGTGTTGGAAGAAGTTTTTGCTATCCAAGGATTCAAATTAAAAAAATAATCTTAAAATTTTTGCCTTTTACGATGAAAAGCGTTCTGCCTAAATTGCCGATCTTTGTTAAGTTATATTTAAAACTACCATTTGTTTGGCAAATAATGGGTAAGCAGAGCTTTCTGATATTTGAAAAATTATAGTACTTCAAATATTTTGACTCCCTCTTTGTCATAAATTACCCTCAAAAACGAATACTTGTCGAGATTTTGCGTCTGATAATTTTCCATAAAAGTTAAGAAAACAAATCCAATTTTATTATCACTAAATAACTTTTTAGCTTCAGTTTGGTCCATGTCACCCCGAAAAAACTTATCGGCAATATTTGACCTATTTTCAAAATCAGGGGTGAACACCGGTCTGGCAATATAAACGTTTTTATCAGCAAATACAGGAACAACTGCTCCAAAATATTTATCCGGTGAGGTCAAGACGGCACTTTTTTTGGGCTGATTTCCTAAAAATTGCATGCCGCTATAAATTGAGTTAGGTAGATAACTGGTTTGATCGACAGGTCCGAACGATAAGTAGATTATTGATGTTACCCAAAAGAAATATATCAATAATAAAAGTATCAAAGATGTCTCGACCATCCTTTTTCCTTTTCCAAACCAATGCCCGATTTCAACTATTCCCAATATAGCCAGTGTTCCAAATAGGATATACACCGAAGCGGTTAAAAATCTCGAATTAAATGTCCCAAAATAACGGGCTAAAGATGTAAAATAGTACAAATAACTAAATATCACGTAAGAAAACAGTAACCATCTGATATTTGAAATATTTTTGAAGTAACTACGTAAACCTACGATCGAAAAAATTAATATCGGGCCGGTGGTGAGAATGATCGACAAGAATTCCGGGTGATTTTCTTGAGACATTTCCCAAGCATTTATCCGTTGAAAAAGGCTGCCGCCATCATGGGATATTTTGATGAATAAGGCGGTTGGGAGAATAAATAAAACGATTAATATTAAAAAATAAACCAAATTTTTTGGCAACCGATTTTTTAAAGCGAAAATAATTCCAACAAGGAAAATACTGGAAATAATATTAATTACCTGCAGTGGGCCGAA
>Ga0172379_10003799_pt1 | contig 23387 bp, 23 predicted proteins | sample GrowelOW334metaG_FD_119756 | JGI IMG/M metagenome (GOLD analysis project Ga0172379, IMG submission 119756) | Groundwater microbial communities from an aquifer near a municipal landfill in Southern Ontario, Canada - Groundwater well OW334 metaG | ecosystem: Environmental > Aquatic > Deep...
AAAATCACCGGCAATGCCCGCACGAGCCAGCTCGCCCTTTCTTCCAGCGAAGGGGTTATCAAGCTGCGGCTCGACTATCTCAGTAAAAAAGCCACGCTTAAAGGTGTTTTTACTCCGGCCAACATCAAAATGGCGTCGTATCTTGTTGTTTTGGATCAGATTGCCGATCTGTAAATCGGAAACGTAAGTTTTTGAAAAGCCGCGGACAATTTTTGTCCGCGGCTTTTTATTAAGCGCACCTTTGGCAGTTGCAAAAGACTGGTTATACTGCCAAAGACCAGTCTTTTAGGCAGGACGCAAGAAGGGGACCGAGTTATTGCGTGCTTAAGGTCTGAAACAGGTTTGCGCGGAGTATGTTTTTTGGCATTTGACGCCCGCGTCAACTTTGCTAGAATGCCAGCACAAGGATATTTATGAAAAGCAAATATTTCAAACTCAGAGTTCCTCTCACGTTGGCGGCTGCCGCAATATTCCTTTTCCAATATATCTCTTATGCCGCGCCTGCTCCGGAAAATCTGAAGGCGTTCAACGCGCTTTCCGCCGCTGCCGGCGCGCAGGCCGATTCCGTCCGGATCTCCTCTCTTGATCCCGCGGTGTTGATAAGCACGCCTTTTGTACGGGCTGATGACCGGCATGTCCTTCCAATTAACGGCAGCACACCCGGCAACCTGTGTTCTCCTGACGATCCGAATTTTAAGGAATACCGGTATCAGGAACATGTCGCCTATTGCAACCGTTATGTCACGCGCACGATGAAAGTGCGCATAGCCGCCAGATACAATGTGCCGGAAAGCGAATGGCCAGATTATGAGTTTGACCATCTGATCCCGCTCGGTATCGGAGGCAACAGTTCCGACGATAATATCTGGCCCCAGCCGCGTTCGCTTGGCGAAAGCGCGGATAAAGACAAGCTGGAGAATCTTTTGTACAGGCAAATGGCTGCCGGCACTATTACGCAGGCCGATGCCGTTAAGCGGATGTACGCCTGGTTTTACAGCAAAGACGTGAACGTTTCTTCCGGCACTCTGAGCCATAAAGTGGAGCCGGGTAAAAACCTGTTTCCTGAGTTCAGCGATCCCTGCCGCGTAACCGCGATTCTGGGCCTTGTTTCAAAAATATATTATGGCGAGCCGTTCGATTATCCGCAGGATGGAACCGAATATCTCAATGCCGAAAAGGTCCTGCCCGCAGAACCTTCCGGGTACTATCGCCAGTACACAGTGCGGCCGGGTCCGGACGCCGAAAAGGAATTTACCCTTGGGGAAGAAACGATAACGGTGTCACCGCCACAGGGTGACGGCGGCGCCGAGCGCATAATAACAGGCACGTGCGGCGAGATTTATTATTCGCCGGATTACGGCGGAACTTTTACCCGGATATACGTGGTCAAATAATAAGAAACAGAAGAATGTGAATTTTTTAACGGGGCTCCGATTTTAACCGGGGCCCCGTGTTTTTTGGTCGGAAAGCGGCGTGGTGTCACTTTACAATTGCTTGAGATTGTGGATTGCCGTCGTGTGCGCGGGCGATATTTGCAGGGCTTTGTGGTAAGCGGCGCGTGCGGCTTCCTTCTCGCCCTTAAAAAGGCAGAGATTGCCGTAATTTACAAGCGCGTCGGCATTATTCGGGTCAAGCTCGACAGCCGCGCGGGCAGACTCCAGAGCTGCGGCTGTATCGCCGTTTTTGGCGAGGCTTGCCGCCATATTGGAATGAAACATAGCTGATTTTGGATCCAGCTTGATCGCGGCGGCGAAGTCGCGCACGGCTAAAGCGTAGCGTCCGGAATTTGAGTAGGCGAGTCCCCTGTTATTCAAGGCGATCGTGCAGGACGGATACCGGGCCAGAACGCCAGACCACAGGGCCACGCTGTCGCGCCAGGAGAAACAACGCGCCATGGCGCCGCCCCCCAGCGCCAGCAGGTAAAAGGCGCAGCAGAACGCCATAATTTGTTTGCCTCTGCCGGACAGCTTGTCGCTTTGGCGCCAGAACGCGTCTGCCAGCGGAATCAGCAGGCCGAGGTAGGGCAGATAGGTGTAGTGTTCCGCGGCCAGGCTGAACCCGACCGGAACAAGCTGGAGGCAGGGGAAAATAGTAACCGTGAAAAACGCAATACCCCAGCCGGCAAGGGGTGTCGCTTTTCTGCCGAAATGCCATAACAGGAAAAGCGCGGCGGCCAGAATAAACGGCGCGGGATAATAATGCGCGGGCACGGAATAGACCCCGTTGCCTGGATAAGGGTAGAAAACCGACAGCCGGACCGGCGTTACGAATTTCCAAAAGTAAAAAAGCATGTTGCCGCTCGCTATGCAGATGCCACCTGTTAATTTTTGCAGCGAGAACGCGGCGATGTAGCCGGATTTGCCCTGCGTGTGGACCGCCAGCAGCGCGAAAATAAAAGCCAGCGCGGCAAACGGTACTTTTTCCAGAATGCGGCGCAGCGTAAGTTTTTTCTCGCCGAGATAATCCAGAAACAGCAGCGCGAACGGCAGCGTCATCGCCATGGCCTTTGCCAGCAGCGCGCAAACAAACAGTCCGGAAACCAGCGCCAGCGCCGCTAGTCTGCCGCGCGCGGGAATTTTTTCAGCCGCGCAGTAGCGCGCGTAAAGCGTCAGGGCGGCGAGATAAAAAACGGAATAGAGAACGTCTTTGCGTTCCGCCACCCAGGCCACCGATTCCACATGCATGGGGTGAATGGAGAAGAGCAACGCCGCCAAAAACGCCTTGCGCCTGTCGGAAACAATAATTTTCACCAGTTCAAACACCAGCACGGAGTTGATGAAATGCAACAGGATGTTTATTAAATGGGAAACCGGCGGATTGGTTCCGAAAACGGCCCGTTCCAAAATAAAAGAGAGCGTTGTCAGCGGCTGGTAGTGGCCTACCACAAAGGATTGAAAAACTGTTTTTATCCCGGACCAGGACAGGTTTTGTGTCTGCGAATTGCCGACGAAAATCTGGTAATCGTCCCAGTTGAAATAGTCCGCGCGCAGACAGGGCCAGAAAACAGCCGCCACCGCCGCGGCCAGCGCGGCATAGGGGGCACAACGGGTAATCTTATCGTTCGCGAGCAGGCGCCGCATAAGCGATATTGTACATTTTTACGCGGCGGAGGATTGCCGGCCCCGCCGGCGGAAATACTTTCCTGATGGCCGGGTTGATATCTCCGGTTTTCAAACGGCAGAACGGGTTAGCGGGAGCGTATCGGTTATTCCTATATTCTCCAGGAATTTCGGGTCGTGCGAAATGACGATCAAGGCCCCTCTGTAATTTGCGAGCGCGCTTTCCAGTCTTTCAATGCTGTCTATGTCCAGATTGTTGGTAGGCTCGTCTAGCATAAGCAGGTGCGGCGGCTGCGTTCCCGACAGGACGCAGGCCAGCGCGGCCCGTATCCTTTCTCCGCCGCTGAACGTTCCGGTTTTCCGCGCAGCTTCCTGTTCGCGGAAAAGAAAGCGCGCCAGGCGCAGTCTGCGGTCCGGTTTGCGCATGTCCGGCGCAAAACGCGTTATGTTTTCAAGAAGGGTCAAATCATTTTTTAGGAGGGCCGTTTTCTGATCCAGACAGGAGACCCGCGCGGTTTTTACCGAGAGTAAACCGCACTGTTTCCCGTTAATTTGTCCGTCATTGCCTAAAGACAGGATAAGTTTCAATAAGGTGCTTTTGCCCGAACCGTTCACGCCGGTTATAGCCAGCCGTTTTGGTCCGGCGAGGGAAAGACTTAACGGTTCGGCGAATAAAAATCCGCCTGCGCCGGGATAGCGGAAATTGAAGTCTTTCATTTCTATCAGCAGCTTTCCGTCCGGGACGGCGGTATCCGGCATGTCCACGTTTATGCTGTTGCGTTCACGCGCCAAAGCGCGGACCGAATTCAGTTTTTGTTCGGCGCCGCCGAGCACGTCTTCATGCGTGTTTTTTACCCTGCCCATGGTTTCCTGGGCGCGCCGTTTTCGCGCGCCGGCGAGTATTTTCGGGATGCCGCCTTTTTTGGCTTTCTTCGTGCCGCCAGCCATGCGGCGGGCCTGCCGCGCAAGGCTTTTGCCCAGTTCCCGTTTCTCGCGCTTCACTGTTTCCCGGGCGGAGGTGATTTGCCGGTCGAGCGCGTTATCCTCCGCCTGTCTGGCGGATACGTAAAACACATAATTCCCGCCGTAAGACGCGAAACCGCGGTTCGACAATTCCAGTATCCTGTCCGCCAGAGAAAGCATTTCCCGGTCATGGCTGGCGACGACGGCGCATTTCTCCCACGACCGCAGAAAGGCGGATAAAACACTCCGTCCCCGCGAGTCCAGATTGTTTGTCGGCTCATCTAATAGCAGGATGTCTGGCTTTGCAATGAGCAAACCGGCGAGGCGGATTTTCATCGCTTCGCCGCCGCTGAGCGTATCGAAGGGTCGGTCAAGCGGAATCGCCAAATCCATGCGCGAAAGCGCCTGCGCGACGGTTTCCCGCAGATCCCAGGCGCCATCCACGCGGTCGAGCAGTTCCTGTGAGATATCTCCGTCAGCTATCCGTTCCAGGGCGTCAAGTTTATCCGACACGCCCAGCGCGTCCGCAACGGTGGAATCGCCGGAGCCGAACGCGTCCTGTTCCAGAACGGCGATTTTACCGACAGTTGTTATTTTGCCGCCGGAAGGAGCAATTTGTCCGGCGATGAGTTTTAAAAGGGTGCTTTTGCCTGAGCCGTTCGGCCCGACTAAGCCGGTGATGCCGCGCTCCAGCGAAAAGTTTAAACCGCTAAAAAGAGTCTTTCCGTTCGGGAAGGAACAGGCCAGTTCGCGTGCGCTGACGAAAATTTTTAAATCTGAAGACATGAGATATCCTATGAAGAACGTGCTTGTAAGAAACAAGCGCGCTGCGGGGGCAGCTGATTGTGCGGCGGGGATTGGGGTCAGCGGGTATGGTTTTCCATAGGATGCGCGCTTTGCGGCGCGCATAAATATTATACCACAGCGTCGGTGCGCGGATTGCGTTCGCACTCTTTTCTTGTGGGGAGCGGTATTTTTTGTAAAATGGTTCCATGAGAACCATATTATTTTTATTGCTGGCTCTGTGCGCGTGCGCGCCGGCGAGTAAAGGGGGCGGTATGAAGCGGTTTCCTGAAAAGGAAGGGTATATTTCGTTTCGCGGCTATAAAGTCTGGTACAAGATAGTGGGTGAAAAAGAGGAGCCGGGCAAACTGCCGGTTATCTGCCTGCACGGCGGGCCCGGGACCAACCATATTTATCTAAAGCCGCTTGAGGCGCTAGCCGCAACCGGGCGACGGGTTATTTTTTACGACCAGCTCGGCGGCGGGAATTCCGACCATCCGAACAGGCCGGAGCTTTGCACAATTCCTGTTTTTGTCGAGGAATTGGGCGAACTCAGAAAACAGCTCGGTATCGAAAAGGCGCATATCTACGGGCAGTCCTGGGGCGGTATGCTGGCGATGGAATATGAGTTCACCAAACCGCAGGGAGTCGCCAGCCTTATATTGAGCGACTCTCTGGCAAGCACTGATTCCTGGATGCGCGAGGCCAGACGTTTGCGGTCCGAGTTGCCGGCGGATTTGCAGGCCACACTGAAGCGGCACGAGGACGCCGGCACTACCGACTCGCCGGAATATCAGGAAGGCATGATGGTTTATTATAAGCGTCATATCTGCCGTTTGGAGCCGTGGCCTGATTTCTTAAACCGCAGTCTCGCCGAATTCGGGAAAGCGCCCGAGGTTTATCTCACCATGTGGGGGCCGAGCGAATTTTTTGTGACGGGTACGCTGAAAAACTGGGATATCCGCGGCCGGCTTGGCGAGATTGACGTCCCGACTCTTATCTTAAGCGGGCGGTATGACGAATCCACCCCGCTTGTTTCCGGCGAACTGCACAACGGGATACGCGGTTCCCGCTGGGTGATGTTTGAAAAAAGCGCGCATATGCCGCACGTGGAGGAAACGGAACTTTATATGAAAACGCTGGGGAATTTTCTGTCCGAAGTTGAAAAACATTGATAATTTCCGGCAACGAATATAGGTCAGTAAAAACCCCCGCGTTTTGCGCGGGGGTTTTTGTTTTCTTTTAATTATTTACGGTGCCGCCGCTTGATCCCCTGCGGTTCCAGACACAGCTTTTCGCCGTTGAGCAGACCGGCCACGCCTTCCCTGGTTTTATAGCGCGGATCCCGGCACAGATCGCCGCAATGCGATTCGTCGGAATAAATGTCTTCCGGATGAGTGTAAGTTGTTATCACGCCCTCGTAATTGCGCAGTACCACTTTCCGGTCCGACATGGAAATCAGGTAATTCGGCATGACAGGGATTTTCCCGCCGCCGCCCGGCGCGTCAACAACATAGGTGGGCACGGCCATGCCCGTGGTGTGCCCGCGCAGGGCCTCGACGATTTCTATGCCTTTGGAAACGGCTGTGCGGAAATGTGAGATGCCCTTGGACAGGTCGCACTGGTAAATGTAATACGGTTTCACGCGCGACATCAGTAGTTCATGCACGAGTTTTTTCATGATGGGCGCCTGATCGTTTATTCCCTTGAGCAGGACGCTCTGATTGCCCAGCGGAATACCGGCGTCGGCCAGCTTCGCGCAGGCCGCGCGGGCTTGCACGGTCATTTCCTTGGGATGGTTAAAATGCGTGTTGACATAAATAGGATGGTATTTCTTTAGCATTTTAACAAGGCTGTCCGTAATGCGCATGGGCATTACCACCGGCACGCGCGTACCGATGCGTATTATCTCGACATGCTTTATGGCGCGCAGGCGTCTAAGTATGCTTTCCAACTGGGGCTCGGTGAGGGTGAGCGGGTCGCCGCCCGAAATCAGCACATCGCGCACGGTGTCGGTTTTGCGGATATATTCAATGGCGCGGTCTATGTTTTCCTTGGGCAGATGGCAGTCCGAAAAACCCACTAGCCGCCGTCTGGTGCAGTGGCGGCAGTTCATGGAGCAGATACTGGTAACCAAAAGCAGCACGCGGTCCGGATAGCGGTGCGTAAGGCCGGGCACGGGCGAATCCACGTCTTCATGAAGGGGATCGTCCAGATCCGAATAATCATCCTGTAGTTCGGCTATACGCGGTACGGCCTGCATGCGGACAGGACAGTACCGGTCTTTTTTATCCATGAGCGCGGCATAATAAGGCGTTATCGCCATACGGAATTTGGTGAGGCATTTTTTGAGGTTGTCTTTTTCCGTTTCATCCAGCTCGATGATTTTGCCGAGCGTGTCGATATCGCGGATGTTATTGGCGAGCTGCCATTTCCAGTCGTTCCACTTTTCCGCCGGAACTTTGGCGAAAAGCGGAATTTTCTTATAATCGGCTTGAGATTTTTTCATAGAGCGCCCTAGCAGTAAATTTCCCCGTACAGCTTGCGGATTTTTTCGGACTCACGCAGGATATTGATGGTGATGGCGGCATGGTCTTTGGTGTATCCGTTGCCGATTATCATGTCCACGTCCTTGCCGATTCCCTCCGCGCCGAGCGCGGCTTTGGTGAAGGAAGTCGCCATGCTGAAAAAGTAGACGATCCCGCCGTCGCGCGTCATCATGATGGAGCTCATTTCGGTGTTGGGGATGTTGACGCAATTTATCACCAGATCGGCGAGCTTGCCGCCGGTGATTTCGTGGATTTTTTCATAGCAGGCCACGGCGTCGGTCGCGCTCAGGCGGACGACGTGGTCGCAAAAGCCCATGTCCTTCACGCGTTTTTCGCCCGATTCGGAGGAACAGAGGCCGATGATTTTTCCGGATATGCCGGCCCGTTTCCTGGCTTCATAACAGCAGAGCAGGCCGCTTTTCCCTGACGCGCCGATAACCACCACGGTGTTGCCCGGGCGGACCAGTTTAGCCGTCTGGGCGGGGGCGCCAGCGACGTCGAGCACGGCCAGCGCCAGCGACTGCGGCAGGTCTGCCGGCAGTTTGGCGTAAATGCCGGTTTCAAACAGGACGGCTTTGCCTTTGACGCGCACCTGGTCAATATCTTTTTTCACTTCCAGGATCTCGTCAATGCGCAGCGGAGTGAGCGAAAGGGAAACCAGACTGGCGATTTTGTCGCCCGGTTTCACGCTCACCTTGTCTTTTATGGCCGCGCCGATTTTTTCGACAGTGCCGATGAACATGCCGCCGGAACCAGTCACGGGGTTCTGCATTTTGCCGCGCGTGTTCACGATGTTTAAAATGAGTTTTTTTATTTTCTCCACGTCTCCGGCCGCTTCGTCCTTAAGCTGGGTGAAGCTGGCCGAATCAATGTTTAAGGTGTCAACGTCCACCAGCATTTCATTGTCGAAAATCTCCATGTCGTTGGAAATTTTGTGCGCCGGCTGGGGCAGCGCCCCTTTCGGTTCGATTACGCGGTGGCAGCCAAACGGATTCCCTTTTTTCATAGCTTTATCCCTCTCTTAATTTGAAAAGTTTTCGAACTTCCGCGGAAGTAGCCGGCTCGAAACCGGACACGCGGCAGATTTCGGCCGCCCGCTCAACCAAATGCGCGTTGCTTTTGGCCAGCACGCCGCGCGAGTGGTAAACGTTGTCCTCAAAACCCGCCCGGATGTGGCCGCCCAGCAAAATAGCGTAATGAATGGCCTGAAGAAACGCCTTACCCCCCACGCCGATGACGGTCCAGTTCGCGCCGGCGGGAAGTTTTCGGACGAACATGTCCATGATATCCGCCTCCAGCTTTACCGCGCCCGGCACGTTCATCACGAAACTGTAGTGGAGCGGTTCGTCCAGCAGTTTTTCGTCTATGAGCATCTGCGCGGATGAAATGTGGGACAAATCGAAACATTCCAGCGTGGGCCGCACTTTACGGGCTTTCATGGCTGACGCGAATTCACGCATAACCGGCAGAGTGTTCACGATATAATCGTTCCCGAAATTGACGGTGCCGCAATCAAGGGACGCCATATCCGGTTCCAGCGTCACGGGCGCAAGCCGTTCCTGCGCCGTCATGCCGACCGCGCCGCCCGTGGTAACTTCAACCACCATGTCGCATTTTTTGCGGATGAGCGAAATGGTTTTTTTAAAAACGTTCACGTCCTGCGTGGGATTCCCCTTTTCGTCCCGCACGTGCAGGTGGCAGACCGCCGCGCCGGCCAGGTATGCCTCGTAGGCGGAAGCCGCTATTTCTTCCGGAGTGAGCGGCAGATTGGGATTATGCTGCCGGGTCGTTTCGGCGCCCGTGACTGCGCAGGTAATGATTTTTTTGTTTTTTTCCATAAACTGTCCTCAGAAAGTTTTAAGGTCCGGCGAAACGTGAAGTTTCGCGCCGGTGGCCGCTTTAACGGCTTCCACGGTCGTGTCTTCCGCGATTTCTTCAAGCACAAGGCCCTTGCCCGTTACGCGGATTACCGCCATATCGGTGACTATCAGGTCAACCACCTTAACGGCGGTGAGCGGCAGCGAGCATTTTTTGAGGATTTTCGGGGCGCCGTTTTTGTTGACATGCTCCATAGCGATTATCACTTCGCGCGCACCGACCACCAGATCCATCGCGCCGCCCATGCCGGGCACCATTTTTCCGGGAATTTTGTAGTTGGCGAGATTGCCCTTTTCGTCCACTTCCAGCGCGCCCAGCACGGTCGCGTCGAGATGTCCGCCGCGGATTATGGCAAACGACATGGCGGAATCAAAAAACGCGCCTCCCGGCACTACGGTGACGGGCATTCCTCCGGCGTTCACAATGCGCATGTCGGGGTTTTCCGGGCCGGCGGCGGGGCCGAGGCCGGTAAAGCCGTTTTCGGAGTGCAGGAAAATAGTTTTGTCTTTCGGCAGAAAATTCGCCACCACGGTCGGCATGCCTATGCCGAGGTTGACCAGGCTGTTATCCTTGAATTCGCGCGCTATGCGCCTGGCTATGCGTTCCCTTTTTATGTTCTTGTTGTCGCTCATTTCGCCGCCTCCACTATGGAATTGATAAACACGCCCGGCACGGTCACCATATCGGGGTCCAGGCCGCCGATGTCTACTATTTTTCTTGTTTCCACTATGGTGTGTTTTGCGGCCATGGCCATCACCACGTTGAAGTTTTTCTCCGCTTTGGCTATGAAAGTGTTGCCTGCCTTGTCGGTTATTTCGCCGGATACCAGCGCGAAATCGGCGGTGAGCGGTTTTTCTACAAGGTATTGCTTGCCGTCAATGCGGATTTTCTTCTTCCCGTTTTCCACTTCCGTGCCTATGCCTGTGGGCGTGATAACGCCGCCCAGGCCAGCTCCGGCGCAACGTATCCGCTCGGCCAGCGTGCCCTGCGGCACCAGTTCCACTTCCAGTTCGCCGGCGAACATCTGCTTCGCCACTTCCGGGTTGAGGCCGACATGTGAAGCGATGAGTTTTTTAACTCTTTTCGCCACAACCAGTTTACCGAACCCGCGGTCCGGAAAGCCGGAATCGTTGGTTATTACGGTCAAATCTTTCAATCCTGACTGGAGTATCGCGTCCATGATGCCAAGCGGCTGTCCGCAGCACATGAAACCGCCTATCATGATGGTATCGCCGTCTTTTATCTTCCGAACGGCATCAGCAGCTGTGATTATTTCTTTCATAAGTTTGGTTTTCCTTAGAGATAACGGCTATTTACGTTTCCATTATAACATAAACGCACCGGAATGCAATTTATCCGGAACAAAACGCTTGACTTTGCATTACCGATTGCTATAATTATCCCGTAGGGGTCGGTTTACCCAAACTATTCCCTAGGAGACAACATGAGGAACATATTTAAGCTGATATTTGCCGCCTTTTTGGCTGTTGGCGTCGCGCATGCCGAAGGTGGAGTAGGCAAGATAGTGATGTTCAGAGACAACGTCCGGGCCGATGTCCGGGGCAATTTCGTTAAAAATTTTAACGGGAAGCTCAAAACGGATCTGCCCTTAATTAATGCCGTGGTTGTTGAAATCCCGGCCGGAACCGAAGCGGCTTTCGACCGCGCTATGCGGGAAAGAGCGAACGATATTTATTATATCGAAGACGATATTACCCTTAACTGGCTTAACTCCGTGTCCGAACTGGATGTGGCGGCTTTTAAAAAGGATTTGAAGGAAAGCAAGATTGAAACCCCTGTTGTCAATGAACTGGAACCAGAGCTGGTCATGGACAGCAGAGCGGCCGCGGCGCTTCCGTGGGGAATTACCCGCGTCAAAGCGAACAAAGTATGGGCGCGGAATACTGGAAGAGGCGTCAAAGTCGGTATCGTGGATACCGGAGTTGATCTCGACCATCCTAATTTGAAAGCCAACATCGTGGCAAGCTTTAACGCGATAACCCCGAACACGACAGGAGACGACGACAACGGGCACGGCACTCACGTGGCTGGCACCATCGCTGGCGTGCTGAACGGCCCCAACGGTGTTACCGGTGTCGCACCTGAAGCAAAAATTTACGCTGCGAAAGTTTTAAGCGCGAGCGGTTCCGGCAGCCTGTCCTCCGTGGTCAGCGGAATTCAGTGGGTGGTCAGCCAGAAAGTAAGCGTTATCAACATGAGTCTCGGTTCCCCTCAGGGCAGCGAAGCGATCGCCAAAGCGGTTAAAGCCGCTAAAGCCGCCGGAGTTACCGTGGTCTGCGCGGCCGGAAACGATTCCGGACCGGTGAATTACCCCGCGGCTTATCCCGAATCCGTTGCTATTGCCGCGAGCGATTCCTCGGACAAAATCACTTCCTTCTCCAGCCGCGGCCCCCAGATAGCTTTTATCGCCCCGGGAAAAGACATCCCGTCAACCTTTAAAGACGGCGGTTACCGCACTCTCAGCGGAACCTCGATGGCCTCCCCCCACGTGGCGGGTCTTGCCGTGCTGGCGGTTGCAGCGGGCGCAAAAACGCCGGAGCAGGTTATCGCCAAGCTTAAAGCCGCTTCCGTAAAGCTGAATCTCCAGCCCACGGAACAGGGCAATGGACTGATTCAGGCGGACAAAATCAGCGCGAAAAAATAAACCGCGCCAAGCTGTTTTCAAAGAACCCGCCCCGCAAGGGCGGGTTCTTTCGTTTATACGCGGCAAGATGTTATTGACAGGTTTTGCGGCATACACTAGACTATTATTATGCCCGAACAGCGTAGTAATTTTAACTTCTGGCTGGTGCTTGTCTACCTCTCGCCGCTCTACGTGCTGGCGATGTGGCCTATTATGGTTTGGATAAACAAGGTCAATTCGCCGGATGTGGCTATTTCGGAACAGCAGTCCCGTTCGTTCAGCACTGACAGGGAAATGGCAAAACCGGAAAGAATAATGCCCCAGCTGCCGCCGAACCGCTATGGCGTGGAGGATCCCAATTCCGATTCCGACCGGATGCTCAGCCAGTACGATCCGATACTTGATGAAATGAATTTTTCCGGCGAAACCGAGGTCGCGGCTCCCAAAGGCAAAGGGAAACCCAAGCCGAAATCTTCAAAGGCGTGGAACAGGCCTACGCAGGAAGCGGGACCCCTAGAGCAGAAAGCGAGTCCGAATCATATCGCCAAGATGAATAAGGTCGGAAACAAGTCCGGCGTGCTGACCAATATTGTCGGCAACGCGCTTACCTCAAAAATCGGCAAAAGTATTGTCACTTCCGTTTTCAACAATAAATTCGTGGTCGAGGCTTTTGTTAACCGTTCCACTGTGAAAGGACAGCTAGAAAACCCGCAAAAGATGGTTGATTTTCTGAAAGGCTCATCCCAGGTGAGCACTTTTTTCAACGACAAAGTTGTAAAATCCGTTCTTGACAACCCCGAACTGCTCAACGCAGTCCTCGGCTCGCAAATGGCCGACACCATTATCAATTCCCCCGCGGGACAGGCGCTTATAAACAATCCGGCCATGCTGCAGCAGGTTGTGCAGGCACGGCCCGAACTTGTCCCTATTCTTATGAATCCGAATGTGGTGAACGCGCTGACCAGCAACGATCAGACCGCCGGCGTGGCTTCCGTACTGCAATCTGTGGGCGGGAAATAACCGCGGATAGAAAGGATTCTGGACTTAGAACGGATTGGGAATATCAATAAATTCCGTTTCCACTTTAAATTTAGTCTTCAGCAGGCGCAGCAGCGCCAGCACGCCTGATTTTTCCGAATTGTAATGCCCTGCCGCGATATAATTAATCTTGTTTTCCCGAAACATTTCCCAGGCGGGTTCGCTGGTTTCTCCGGTAATAAACAAATCCAGTCCGGAGCGCACGGCGTCCCAGGCCATGCCGCCACCACCGCCGCTTATCGCGCCGATGGTTTTCACCTTATACGGGCCGAAAGCGGCGACCTGGCATTGCGCGCCGTATTTTTTATTGAGAATCTCGGCAATCCTGCCCAGAGTGAGCGGTTTCGCGAGCCTGCCTTTAAACCCAATAGCCGCGCCGTGATACAGGGCGAACGGTTTTAAATCGCGGGCACCCAGATCACGCAGAAGAACGGCGTTGTTGCCGACCGCCGGATGCATGTCCAGCGGCAGGTGGTACGCCACCATGTTCATATCGTTTTTTAAAAGTTCGTTTATTCGGTTTTTGAATGTGCCGGTAACGCGCTGTGCGTCGTTCCAGATAAGGCCGTGATGGACTATGACCATGTCCGCGCCCGCTTTGGCCGACGCCTTGAAAAGTTCCAGAGAGGCGGAAACGCCGAAAACCACCTTTTTTATTTCGCGTTTGCCTTCCACCTGAAGGCCGTTGGAAGAACTGTCGGCTATATTGCGCGAGTTCAGGTAAGTGTCAAGAAATTCCACGATCGCGTTCCGATCCGCCATAAAAGCTCCGTTAATTTTTCCCGAGCGAGGGCTCGCCGCCGGTCGCCTCGTCCAGCTTATCAATGATCGAAACCACAAACTGCCCGCGCAGAAAATCAGAGCGGGCCGGGCCGGCGCCCGGCATGGCCATGCCGCCGGCTATAAGGTATTTTCCTTCGTTTTGGTGTATGCCACGATGGAAAACATCATTGATTTTTTCCAGCAGGTTTTTAAGATTCCCGTTTTTCGCCTTCTCCCTGAATTCGCGCATCACTTCGGCAAAACACATGGGCGACTGGATGAATTTTCTCTCGTTGCTCAGCGTGCTCCAGGAACTGTTGTCATGATTGAAAAACAGGTCAAACCGGCCTATCGGGCCGGTTTTTAAAAGTATCTGTGCGGGAGTATACCAGGCCGTCATGGCGCAAAGTTCCCGCCTGCCGGACGAAACCTGTGAAAACAGGTGATACATCGGCAGAACGTAATAAACAGGATAGCCCAGACGCTCCAGATGGAGCAGACGCAACAGCTGGTCTTTTTGCGCGGTGTCGTTTATACGGTAACGGTAGCCGTTTTTTTCCGGACAGGGCCTTTTGACCTGCACCAGCATGCCCATGCCGCGCACACCCGTTGAAGTGTCGTAGCCGGCGGCCAGTTCACCGCGCAGGGCGGGAGCCACGGTTACGCTTTCGCGGCGGTATTGTTCGCGGACAAATTCCATGATTTGCCCGGTCGTCATTAAACCTAGTGTCAGTTCTGAAAGCATGGTTATTCTTCGAACATTTTGGCTATGCGGCGCGCGGCGGTGTCGCGCACGCGGGTTAACAGGCAGGGGAACTGTTTAATCAGTTCCGCGAAAGCGCCCGCGTCGAACATGAAAACCTCGCATTCCGTGTCCGCGCGGACAGTGGCGGACCGTTTTATTCCGATTAAAAAAGCTATTTCCCCGAAAAAATCCCCCGCCAGCAGGGTTCCGGCTTTCACCATGCCGGAGCCGCTTGTGCGGTAGACCGACGCTTTGCCCCGGTAAAGCACATAGACCTCGCGGCCCGTTTCGCCCTCGGATATAATGTCGGTTTCGGCGGCGACTTTGTAAATGGTGCAGGGAATCGTGAACAGAACACCCGCGATGTGCGGTTCCAGGTCGTCAAGGCAGAGTATTTCGCTCAGCCACGCTATTTCGGCCGGCCCGGCGGGCCTTTTGGCAATGAAATTATCTGGCATCTTTCTCTCCTCCGGCTTTCACGGATCTGTCCCAGTCGCGCCGCAGCTGAGAAATAAGGTACGCGCCGGACGCTTCCACCGCGGTCATGGCGTTTATCCCCTCGTCCGTATAGGTGCCGACCCAGATTATCTGCGCGGTTTCCGCGTCCACAAGTTTGCAGGTTATACCGACCTGCGCGTAAATCATGTAAACCTGGGGATCGCTTCTTTTTTCATGCGTTACTTTAGTGCCCGAACGCCGGATGCTTTCCGAAAACGAGCCGTCCGGCTGGCGGGTTGTTTCCGACGTGTAAACCGGTTCCTCGGTAGTGTGTTCCGTTTCCACCATGGAAACGTCTTTTTTCTCCGGCGTGTAGGAAAACACCTCGCCTATAAAAAGCGCGTCCACTCCTAAAATGCGGCCAAGCCTTTTGGCCGTGGAAGGTGAAAGATAGCCCTGAACGGAGATCTGCTGTTCTTCCACGACCTTGTCTATGCGCGAGCGGTCCACAACGGTGAAACCGTTGGAAATCAGGTATTTGGCGAAAATGTTTTCCGCCCCTTTTATGCCGCTACTGCCGGAATCAAAGCGCAGTATGCCGATGCGGTTTATTTTTTTAAGGTCATAGCCGGGGCTGACCACGGTTGCCGGCATACAGCCCGAGGTGAAGGCGAGCAGAGAGAGCAAAAACAGTTTTTTCACTGGAGTATTTCCTTTATCCGGTCAATATGCTTGCGGGATAATTTCTTCCGTTCTTCGTCCGTGGCGCAGACTTCCAGGTTTTCCCAGGCTTTTTGCGCTTTCAGCCAGAACTCCCGCGCTTTGGCGGCCGGAGCGGCCACGGCCTGAGCTTCGTAAATAAAACCGAGCGTTTCATAGACCTGCGGGGTTTGCTGGCCGAGGCTGACAGCCCGGTCTATCATCCGCACGGCGTCGTCATAACGTCCCATCAATTTATACACCAGGCCCAGATTAAAATATAAACTGCCGTTGGCGGGGGCGAGCTGAATGGCTTCGTTGAATTTTTCCGCCGCCTGCGCGTATTTTCCTTCATTGGATAACTGCGTGGCTTCGCCCGCCAGCTCCCCAACGCTTTTGGCGAAAACGGCAGCGGAAATAGCGATGACAGCTAAAACGAGCAGGTATCTTTTAACCATACTGTTCCACCAGTATATAATATCAACATTTAGGAATACATCTCAAGGGTTATTTCCCACGGGTAGACCTATTGTGCTGTCCCGCTTTGAATGCTACCATTGGACGTATAGTAAAGGAGGAGTATGTTTAGAAACATTCTCAAATCATCCCCGCTGGCGTTGTTTGCCATTCAGCTTTTCAATCCTGTGGTTTTTGCGCAAACCGGAGACCGGGCCGCGAACGATGTTACCCTTCCAGGTTTGGTTGACATGGTTCGCGCGGAAGTGGCGCAAAACGTTTCGCCCACCGTGGTTTTTGATCTGGACGACACCACGTTTGACACCCGCTTTAAAAGCCTTATGATACTGCGCGATTTTATCGCCCAGACCTCGGTGCGTGCGAAATACAAGAGTGAAACCGACAAAATTGCGGCCTCACTCAATGATGTCAGGATCATCAGGGCCACGATAGATGAAACGATGTACGGGCTGGGCATTACCAATAAATCGTTCATTTCCATTGTGAAAGAGTTTTACGCGCCGCGCATGATAAGCAACTGGTATTTGAGCCGCGATGTCGTCGCTCCCGGCGCAGTGGACTACATTAACACGCTTTACAGAACCGGCGCGCGCATCGCTTATATCACCAACCGCGGTCCGAAACTGCGTTCCGGTACCGAAAAAGCCCTGCGCGCGAACAATCTTCCTTTTGAATTGCCCGGCGTTTCGCTTTACTTTAACGAAAAGAACGAGGACGTTGTGGCTTACAAAGCCCGCATTATGGCCGGCATAAACAAAACCAGCAAAATAGTGGGCGGGTTTGAAAACGAGCCGGACAACATCAACATGTTCATAACCAATTATCCCAATGGCTTCATGTTTTTCCTGGATACCTTCACGTTGTCCCATTCGCCGCTTAAGCCCGGCATAGTCGTGATAAAGAATTTTCTGATAAACAGATAATTCCTTCAGCCTGTTTTAAACGGAAAAATGCCGCCGGGACAGTTTCGGCGGCATTCGTTTATTCGGCCAGAGTTTGCGCTATCCGTTTTATTGGTTTACAATAAAGTTGGAGGGATTTATGACTGCGAAAAAAGAAAAAGCCACCGGCAAATACGTTTATGACAAAAAAACCAAGAAAGTGGTGAAAATTTCGGAAGATATTCCGTCCGTTTCGGCGAATAACGACACGGGTTGTCCTTCCGGCGGCTGTTGCGGCGGTTCCTGCCCGCACGGCCACCATTAGGCGTTTATGCCTGACGGATTGGAAACTCCGGCGTTCCGGACAAGACTGGCGGACCTGGCAAAACGGAGCGTCGGCAATGTTAAGGCCGGGTTGCCGTTGCTGGCTGTAGCCGCGCTTGTTTTTTCGGTTCTGGGATGGCTTGTGGCCCATAAGGCTGTGTGGTCCGGCGGGCTGCACGTTATTTTCAAATTTTCGCTGATGGCGCTTATTCTGGCGGCGTACAGCGCGTTCGGGCTGTTTTATGGCGCCGCCGCGGTTTTGCTGTCCGCGGTTATCAGGGCTGTGCGGACGGTGGAAAGCATTATCGCCGACATGATAAATTCCGTTCAGGCCCGTGCGGAAAAATATCTGGCGGGCGGATGCGCCGGATCCGTCGGAACGGCGCTTGATGAGGTTTCGGAAAATGCGGAACGCCGTCTTGGTTTTTCGCCGGCGGATATTTTCTCTTTTTTGTTTATGGCGTCGGTCTTCAGTCTGCTGAGAAAAGTTCTGTTTAGAAGGATGGCTGGACGGGGCGGCCTGAAAGCCATTGCCGTTTTTTCGGACAAACTGGCCCTGTTTTCCGCGGTTTTCCTGGGCTTTAAGATCAGGCTCGCAATTATCCGCGTCGCCGTCCATACGTTTGCGCTGATAGTTTTCAGCGTTTCGCTGTTTTATATAATGTGAGGAACTGCCTATGAAAACATTTAAACTATTTGCGGTCGCATTCGCCTTTTCCTGTTCCTCCGCTTTCGCCATGCGTTATGAGGACTATCTGGCTAAAGCCGAAAAAGCTTCCTCCGCGAAACAGCGGATAAACTATTATTCCGGCGCGCTCTCTAAAAAACCCGGCGACAGCGCGGCCATGGCCGGCAGGGCGAAAGCTTATTTTGAAGCTGGCGACGCCGCGAGGGCAGAAACGGATTTGCGAAAAGCCCTAGAAATATCGCCTGAATCGGACACGCTTAATTTCGAGCTTGGCGGCCTGCTTTACCGGCTGGACAGGTATGACGAAGGCATTTCCTATCTGAGCCGTGCGGTCAACGGCGCGCCGTCGGTGGCGAAATACTATTTTTACCGCGGCATGGCTTATGCCGGCCTGGAAAATTATCCGCGCGCGGTGAAAAACATGACCCAGGCCATAACCCTCGACCCCAGAGCGGGCGTTTATCCCCATAAGCGCGGTATTTTTTACTACCGAATGGAGGATTACAAACAGGCGGTCAAGGATTATACGCTGGCCATAAAGCTGGACCCGAAAGATCCCATAGTCCGCAATAACCGGGCCGCCGCCTATCTGCGGCTGGGCGAATGGGACAAGGCGTATGCCGACGTTTCGTCCGCGCTGAAATTCGAGAAAAATTTTCCCTCCGCTTACATACACCTGTCCGCCTACTGGTGGACGGGGAAGAAAAACAAAGCCAAAGCGCTTGAAAATCTGGACGCCGCGTTCAAAGCCGGCTACCGCGACTTCAAGTCCCTTTACGACGAGAAGGATAACGGTTACTTTTTTCGCGGTTTGAACAAGACCAGAGAGTTTGAAGGGATTGTGGCTAAATACCGGAAATGAAAAAACACCGTGCCCTGATTTTTCTGCTCGCGTGCCTGCTGTCGGCGGGCTGTTCCGGCGCGCGGAAAACCCCTGACGCCCCGGCTCAGGCCGAGGAGTTTTACCGGCGCGGCCGGCAGGAGTTCCTCGCGGCAAAATACGCCGATGCGGAACGCGCTTTCGCCAAAGCGGTTGAACTGGCGCCTTCGCAATCCCAGTACTATAACGATCTGGGGCTCGCCCTTGTCCAGCTGGACAGGCAGGAACGCGCCGTATTCAATTTCAACCGCGCCCTTGAACTGGAGCCGGACAACAGCGTTTATCTCATGAACCGGGCCGTGGCCCGCCAGCGCATGGGGCGCAACGAAGAGGCCCTGGCGGATTTTGACCGCGCCATAAAGCTTAAACCGCAGAACATGCTGGCGGTTTTCAAACGCGGCATGTTTTATTACGTGTCCGGAGATTACGCCGCCGCGTTCTCTGATTTTGACAGGATTATTTCCTTTAAAGGGCGTAGTTCGGCGGCGGAATTTTACTGGCGCGCCATGGCGCAGGCCAAACTGGGAAAAACTGACGGGGCGTACAATGATCTGGACGTCGCCCTTGCGCTGGATCCGCAATTCACCGCCGCCTATCTGGCGCGCGGCGCGGTTTCCTGCGAACGGGGCCTGTATCGGGAAGCCTTGACTGATTACCGCGCGGCGGGAGAGCTTGAGCCGAACAATCCCGAGGTGTACAAGGGGCTGGGCAGGAGTTATCAGGGCTTGGGCCGTCCGTCCGAGGCTTTGGATAATTACCGCCGGGCTTTGGATTTTGATTCCGGCCAGCCGGAAGTTTACGCCATGCAGGGCGAGCTGTACCGCGCCGAAAAACGGTTTAATGAATCGCTGGCGGCTTACGACAGGGCGGTAGAACTGTCCTCGTCCGACGTGCGGTATCTGGTCGGGCGTGGCGTAACGTATAACGATTGCGGACAATACGACAAGGCGCTGGAAGATTTTTCGTCGGCCATAGCGGTTAACGGGGATTCTCCGCTTCCTTATGCCGCGCGCGCGATGGTCCGGGCGCGCCGGTCCGCTTTATACGACGCGAAAGAGGATATTGACGCCGCGCTTAAAAAAGGCGCGCGCACGGCGGAAGTCTACGCCGTAAGCGGGGCGATAAACACGGCTCTGAAAAAATACAAAAACGCGGTTTCGGATTACGCGAACGCCGCGGAGCTGGCTCCGCTTAAAACCGAATACCGGATGGCGCTGGCCCGCGCTTATGAGAAACTCGGAAAATATAACGAGGCGGTGGAAGAATATTCCCGCGTGATAAGCCTGCAAAGCACGGCTTTTGACGCTTATATTCGCCGCGCTTTGGCTTATATGAGGATCGGCAACCGCGCGGCCTCAAAAAAAGATTTGCTTAAAGCCGAAGAACTGGACAAAAACAGTCCGGAACCGGCTATCGGTATGGCGTGTTACTGCTGGTATTTTTCAAAGGACGGAGATTCCGCCATAAACTACATACGTAGCGCGTTTAAAAAGGGAATAAGCGACACCAGAATGCTTTACGACGAAGACGGGTTCGGCCATTTCCTGCGCCGCTTCACCACGCGCGAAGATTTCAGGGAACTGGTTGATAAACGCGGGAAACGGGGGACTTGAATGTTTATAAAAAATCTGGAGGACTGTCCGGAGTTTGTTTCGGGCGACGGCTGCCGTTTGCGCGAATTTTTCAATCCCGCCACGGATTCCGAGCTACGGCTGGGGTACAGTTTCGCGCACGCCCGGGTTGATCCCGGCGTGGCCACAAAACCGCATACGCTGATTTACAGCGAGGTCTATTACATCATTTCCGGCGCGGGCCTTATGCACATTGACTCCGAAAGCCGCGCGGCGGGCCCCGGTACCGTGATTTATATTCCGCCAGGCGCCGTTCAGCATATTGAAAACAGGGACGAAACCGTTTTGGAATTCGTCTGCATGGTTGATCCCGCGTGGACACCGGAATGCGAGAAGGTTTTATGATGGAAAAGTATCAGGAGCTTAAAGGAAAACTGGCTTCGCTTGCGGCTTTGGACCATTCTCTCGCGCTGATGTCTTGGGACCAGCGCACTTACATGCCGAAGGGCGGTTTGGCCCGCCGCGCGGAATCCCTGGGCGTTATGCAGCGCCTGCGCCACGAAATGTTCACCGATAAAGAAATGGGCGAACTTATAAAAGAGCTTTCTGGCTGGGCTCTGGAACGCGGTCTGGACTCCGAGGAGTACGCCTTGCTGCGCAGTGTTTCGCGCGGTTATGAAAAGGAGATGAAACTGCCCGGCAGTCTGGTGGAAAATTTCGCGAACGCGAGCGCGCTCGCGTTTTCAGCCTGGGAAACGGCGCGCGCGAAAAATGACTGGAGTGTTTTTAAACCGCACCTGGCTGAAATAGTGGCGTTAAATATTCAAAAAGCAAACGCTCTTGGTTTTCCCAAAACGCCCTATGACGCGCTTTTGGATGAATACGAAGAAGGGTTTACCACGGCGGACGCCAGCCTTCTGTTTTCGGAACTAAAGCGGGGAATTCTTCCTCTTTATAAAAAGATCCGCAATCACGGTGATAAGGTTTCGGCGGATGTGTTGAAACACAAAACCGACGCGGCTCTCCAGTTCAGGTTTTTAAACGCGCTGGCCGCCCGGCTGGGCTTTGATTTCAGCCGCGGTCGGCTGGACTTATCCGCGCACCCGTTCACTACGGGGCCGGGCCTGTCGGACATGCGCATCACCACGCGCGTGAACGAAACGTGGCTGCCCTCCGGTCTTTACGGCACTATTCATGAATGCGGGCACGCTTTTTACGCGATGGGCGTGAACCCGGAATATGAACGCACCCCGTTGGTGGAGGGCGCGTCCCTGGGCTTTCACGAATCCCAGTCGCGGTTCTGGGAAAACATCATCGGGCGGAGCAGGCCTTTTTGCCTGTGGCTCTCGTCACTTTTGCCGGAGTATTTCCCTTACTATAAACTGGTTTCGGACGATGATATTTACCGCGCGGTCAACTGCTGCACTGGCGGCGACATACGCGTGGAGGCGGACGAGGTTTCCTACAATCTGCATATCATGCTCCGTTTCGAGATAGAGCGCGCGCTGGTGGAACGCGAAATCACCGTGGACGACGCGCCCGCTTTGTGGGACGAAAAAACGCTTGAATATCTGGGCAAAAAACCGGACTCCGTTTCATCGGGGATATTGCAGGACGTTCATTGGTCGCAGGGAGCGTTCGGTTATTTCCCGACCTATACCATAGGCAATGTTTTGTCCGCGCAGATTTATGATAAGATGATTTCGGAAACGGGAGATTTGTCCGCGGGAATACGGCGCGGGGAATTTTGGAAGATTCACACCTGGCTCAAACGCAATATCTGGGTTCACGGTGCGAAATATCCGCCCAAAATCCTCATTAACCGCGTAACCGGAACAAAGCTGGATCCCAAGCCTTTCCTCACTTATATTGAGAAAAAATACGGTGAAATTTACGGATTTCAGGAGAACTGATCTATGAACGGAAAACCAGCAATACCCACGCCTGTTAACGAACCTATTCTGTCTTACGCGCCGGGAAGCGGAGAAAAAAAGACTTTAAAAAAACATTTGCAGCAGATGCTGGGCGCGGAAATAGAAATCCCGCTTATCATCGGCGGAAAGAACATCAAAACCGGCGCCACAGGGCTTTGCGTTTGCCCCCACGACCATAAACACGTACTGGGGAAATACCATAAAGGCGGCAGGCGGGAAGCAGAACTGGCTATAAAAGCCGCTTTATCCGCCCGCAAAATGTGGTCCGAAATGCCGTTTGAGGCAAGGGCTGCGATTTTTCTTAAAGCCGCGGATTTATTATCCGGCCCCTACCGGCCCGTGCTTAACGCAGCGACGATGCTGGGCCAGTCGAAAAATGTTTTTCAGGCGGAAATTGACTGCGTGTGCGAACTGGCCGATTTTTGGCGGTTCAACGTGTGGTATGCGGAAGAAATATACGGACAGCAGCCTCCGGTTTCTCCGCGCGGGATCTGGAACTATGTGGAACAGCGCCCGCTTGAAGGGTTCGTTTTCGCGGTAACGCCGTTTAATTTTACCTCCATAGCCGGCAATCTGCCGACCGCACCAGCCATTATGGGCAATACCGTGGTCTGGAAACCAGCGTCTTCGGCGGTTTTCAGCGCGTATTACGTGATGAAGCTTCTGAAAGAAGCCGGTTTGCCGGACGGAGTCATTAACATGGTGCCCGGTTCCGGAGCGGATATCGGCGACCCAGTTCTGGAGAGCGAACACCTGGCTGGCATCCATTTTACCGGCAGTACCGCGGTTTTTCAGGGCATGTGGGAAACTGTGGGCAAAAACATAAAAAAATACCGCTCCTATCCCAGAATAGTGGGAGAAACAGGCGGGAAGGATTACATTTTCGCGCATCCTTCGGCCGATATAAAGGCTCTCAGCGTTGCCATTGTGCGCGGCGCTTTCGAATTCCAAGGGCAGAAATGTTCCGCGGCAAGCAGAGCGTTCATCCCAAAATCAATATGGCCCAGAGTGCGCGCTCAGGTTGAGACCATGACCGCGGCCCTGAAAATGGGCGATGTTATGGATTTCCGGAAC
>Ga0172379_10003800_pt1 | contig 23385 bp, 18 predicted proteins | sample GrowelOW334metaG_FD_119756 | JGI IMG/M metagenome (GOLD analysis project Ga0172379, IMG submission 119756) | Groundwater microbial communities from an aquifer near a municipal landfill in Southern Ontario, Canada - Groundwater well OW334 metaG | ecosystem: Environmental > Aquatic > Deep...
CAAGACCACAGACGCATCACTCAGAGAAGCATTCCAGGCTCACGGACAGATCGAATCTGCTCGCGTGGTAATGGATCGTGATTCCGGACGCTCCAAAGGCTTCGGTTTCGTCGAAATGCCCAACCGTGAAGAAGCCATGAATGCAATCAAGGCTCTCAACGGCTCCGAACTTGAAGGCAGAAACATCAATGTGAATGAAGCCCGTCCGAAACCCGAAGGCGGCGAACGTCGCAGCAGTGGTGGCGGATTCGGCGGCGGCAATCGCAGAAGCTACTAAGTTTCAGCGACTCCAAAGCAAATTTCTAGCCGGTGGAAGTAATTCTACCGGCTTTTTTCATTTTATGGCTGCAGTCCAAAATACGTCTGTATCAACCGCTTGTTGAATACCAATATTGGATTGGATTCAGAATGATTTGCAACTACATAAATTCTTAAGATTTTTAAAATTGCCTGCTACTGAAAAAATTCCCTGGAATATTTGACTTGCGAAATGACAGAAAGCTTTTTAATCCCCGTTATTTTTAGCGGATACTTTTTTTACCACATGGCAAGGCGTTAGCGATACTGGAGTTTTGCAGTTTGGAGAAAGTTTGGTAGCGGCTTAGGGACTCGAACCCCAGACACATGGATTATGATTCCATTGCTCTAACCATCTGAGCTAAGCCGCCACCAGTAACAGGCACATACATTAACATTTAATGCTTCAGATGCAAGCGAAATTACCTATAAAAATGAGGATTTTTTTTCAAAAAGCGAAAAATATTTTTTTGATTAGAAAATCAGCGTTTTGCTTTGTCGAAAGTCTTAAGGCTGATCAGCAGATCCGCGGCTTTCATTACACACGGATCTTCAGCGAAAACGGCTTGATTTTTCGGCTGATTTACGGATGCTGGAACAACCGCGTCAATGACCGGCTTAACTGGTCCGTCAGGCATGTTCTTGTAAGCATCCGGAATTTGCGGAACGAGCAGGCTTGAGTTGTCCGGCAGTTTTATCATTTCCGGTTTGAACGGCATTCCTGCTGAAGCGACGCCGAGCGTGATTACGTTTTTTGATTTTTCCGCAAGCCAGGTAACGACTTCCGGCGTTCCGACAGTATTACCACCAATCAGTACAGCGCAGTTGGGTTGATTTTTCACAACATTATTCTGAATGTTTTTAGCGGGCATATTAAAAAAAGCGGATGCCATTCTACCGGCATTCTGTATTTCAAAACTGCGGCAATAGCGTAAATCCAGAACAACACCTTCGGGAGCATCTGCCGCAGATAATGACTTGACATAGTTCGCTATGAGTTTCGTTACGGCATCATCGGATAAATAATCTATTCTGAAATAGACAATCTTCCCGTTTCTTAATAACACCGGCAGAAAAACCTGGCTCTGAGAAGACTGGGCACATTCAGAGACATAATCTTTGCTGGTTGCGGGAACGTAGCGCAAATCACTTCTGATTGCTTTTAACAAAGCTTCAACAACTCGATTCTTTTCATTTTCAGTCAGCCCGTTTTCCTTGACAATCTTCTGCTGCCTGAGGGTTTCAAGAACATCGTGAATTTTGCGATAGAAGGGATCTATTTTCGGGGCTTCCGGTTCCATATTCTGCAAGGCGGTTGTCTCCGGATTTGCAGCAGAAAGTATTGCGGAAGCGAAAATGAGTAAGATTGCGCATGTAGTTTTCATCAGAAATTCAACCCTGCTTTCAACTCCTGCTGGAGTTCTTCGTCTGCCTTCATGACCTGTGCGGTTTGCTCCTTGCGGAATTCTTTGAGTTTCCGGGACAGTTCCGGGCAGCTTAATGCCAGAATTGATATTGCATACAACGCCGCGTTTTTACCGCCCGCTTTGCCGGCAGTAACCGCGGCTACCGGGATTCCGGGCGGCATCTGAACAGTCGCCAGCAGGGCATCCAGTCCGTTGAACGGCTCTGAGGCAACAGGAAGACCGATGACCGGCAGCGTAGTGCGGGCGGCAACAACTCCGCCCAGATGCGCGGCCATTCCTGCTGCGCAGATAATGACTTTAATTCCGGCTGATTCGGCATTGATTGCAAAATCGGAGGCGGCGTCCGGAGTGCGATGAGCGGACATGACCCGGGCGGTATATGGAACTCCGAATTGTTCGAAAGTCTGGAAAGCGCTTTTGAGAACCGGCAAATCGTTTTTGCTTCCCATCATTACAGCGACTAGAGGCTTGCAGCATTCAGTCATCGGAACATTCTCCTTTCGCAACGTATTTGCTATAATATATTACAAAATACAGAAAGCCGGTCTGCGATGAAATTTCGCACACCAGCTTTAATATCTCATTTCAATAAGGCTGTTGCTCAGTCTTTATGGTCGGCGGCCGCCGTGGCGGAGACATTTTCAAGACTGAAAATATCTTCCACTTGAACGACTGCCTCTTCCGGCCCATATTCGTAAAAGAGTTTGCCTTCGGCAATTTCCAGCAATGCAACATCGAGCACATTGTCAGAGTGGCATTTGACCATTGGTCTGCCGCCAAGCGCCAGTTGTTTCGCCCGTTTTGCCGCCACGATGCTGAGCACCTTGGGATCGGTAATAATTTTCTTTGCCTTCTCGAGATACGCGTTATTCACCTTTTTAACTCCTTGCAGGCGCGGGGAACCGGAATGCGGCCCCCGCTGATGCCTTGGTTATTAGAAGTCAATGATCGCGCGATGATTATCTATCAGAGTCACATCGCCGCCAACAACTTCCATGTAACATTTTTTGAAATCTGAGACTGAATCGAGAATATATCTTTCAGCCAGCACTTCGCGGGAGTTGTCCTTGAGGGCATCCCGCAGCATGAGCAGTCCGACGAAGATATATGTTTCCATAGTAACAAGGTTATGAGCCATCAGATCATAGTACGTGCTGTCCTTTTTATCAGTAATGTACTTGATGGCGTCAAGCTGCAGTTTGTGCATTTCGCTGATCTTATCTTTAAGTCTGAGCAGTTTGCCGTCATAGGGCAGGGCCATGAATTCCTTGATCCGTTCTTCATTGGATCTGGTGATGACCCCGCCGATGGCGGCGACGATCTGAAGCTGAGTGGTGCCTTCATAGATGTTAGTGATGCGGGCGTCACGATAATAACGCTCGACATTGAAGTCCTTCATGTAACCGGTGCCGCCATGGATCTGGATGGCATCGTAGGAAACTTCATTGGCTATTTCAGTTGAAAACGCCTTGCTCATCGGGGTGAGAACTGCCGCAACACGATTGTAATATTTGGCCTTGTCACGGATTTCCTGAGTGAGTTCCTGTTCCGAGAGCGTTTCCATCAGGTGATTATAGCCGCTGCGGAGGTCAACCGCACGGGTGGTCTCATAGAGCAGAGCTCTTGCCGCCAGGACTTTCATTTTCATTCTGGTCAGCATGTCATAGACCGCCGGGAACTGGTCAATGCTGCGCTTGAACTGTTCGCGTTCGGAAGCGTATTTGCGGGCTTCCCTGAACGATGCTTCGGCAATGCCGAGCGCCTGGGCGCTGATCGCCACGCGGGCGCCGTTCATCAGCGACATGACATATCTGGTCAGACCGCGGCGGCGCTGGCCGCAGAGCAGGGCGGGAACGTCATTGTACTGCAATTCAGCGGTGGCAACGCCGTGGATACCGAGTTTGTGTTCGATACGTCTGACCACAAGTTGCGGACAGGCTTCGGCGATGAACATTGAAAGACCGCGGCCGTCGGAAGTTCCTTCTTCGGAACGCGCCAGCACCAGATGCACTTTCGCGCAACCGTTGGTGATAAAACGTTTCATTCCGTTCAGATACCACTGTCCGGTTTTCGGGTCCTGCCAGGCTTTCAGGCGGACAGACTGGAGGTCGGACCCGGAATCGGGTTCGGTCAAGTCCATCGAGCCGTCAACTTCGCCGGTGGCGAAACGCGGCAGAAACTGTGCTTTCTGTTCATCAGAGCCGAATTCGCTGATGGTTTCGGCAATGTCCTGAAGACCGAACAGGTTCTGCAGACTGGCATCGGCACGGGAGACCATTTCGGTCATCATGGTGTAGATGGTCACAGGGCAGTTGAGGCCGCCGTATTGATGCGGCAGCATTACGCCCATGACATCAGCCTGCTTGAGGTCGTTCAGGTTTTTCTGTGTGAGCGGATGATAAGTGACGGTATTGTTTTCGAAATGCGGACCTTCTTCGTCAACAATGCGTGATCTGGGTTCAATATTATCGCCGCAGATTTCGCCGATTACGGCAAGAATCCGCTGATAGTTATCGAGCGCGTCAGCATAGTTTTTCGGAGCGTGATCGAATTTCTCCGCTTCTTTATAGTTTTTTTCACGAAGCCCGACGGCTTCAGCGAGGTCCAGGTTCTTAAGCGTGAACTGGAGGTCCTTATTGTCAGTATAAAAATTGGCCATGATATGCGTCCCCCCTTAGACCTTTGCCTTGTAGGCTTTAATCATTTTCGGAATAACATCGTTCAGTTCACCGACAATCCCGTAATGGGCGACAGAGAAGATCGGCGCACCGGGATCAGTGTTGATGGCGATGATCTTTTTGCTGTCATCCATTCCGGCACGGTGCTGGATGGAACCGCTGATACCGCAGGCGATGTACAATTTCGGACGAACGGTTACCCCGGTCTGTCCGACCTGATGATCGTGATCAATCCAGCCGGCGTCAACCGCGGCGCGGGATGCCCCGACTTCACCGCCGAGCGCTTCGGCCAAAGCATAAATCAGTTTGAAGTTTTCCTTGCTGCCAACCCCGTAGCCGCCGGCCACAATGACTTGAGCACCCTTCAAATTAATTTCCTTTTCCTCTCTGACCCGCTCCATGACTTTGACAATGACATCGTCATTGGAAAGCTTCGGGGTGACTTTAACCAGGGTGCCCTTGCGGGTTTTATCCGGTTCATCCATCTTCATGACGCCTTCGCGGACGGTAACCATCTGCGGATCATCCCAGGTATTGACGATGGTCGCGATGATATTGCCGCCGAATGCGGGGCGTATCTGCATAAGCTTGTTTTTATAGAACTGCTTGTTGACCTTGTCATCGAAATCATCAATTTGAAGGTCGGTGCAGTCCGCGGTAAGTCCGGCGAGCTTTTCGGAAGCAACGCGCGGTCCAAGTTCACGGCCTTTTAAGGTCGCGCCGAACAGCAGAATGTTCGGTTTGTGTTCTTTAATCAGGTCAATCAGCACCTTGGCATACGGCAGCACGGTGAACGGTTCCAGGCGTTTGTCTTCCGCCAGAAAAACGGTGTCGCAGCCATAATGATAAAGCGTGTCAACGCATTTGCCGACATTGTCGCCAAGCAGCACGGCTTCGGCTTTGATGCCGAGACGTTTAGCCAGTTCGCGGCCTTTGCACACGAGCTCAAGGCTGACATCAGCGATGACGCCGCCTTCCTGCTCTATAAATATCCATACATTTCCGATTTTTTCAGACATATCAATCACCCCAGTGTATGATCATCAATAAGTTCGTGGACCAGATTCTTGATGCCCTCTTCAGACGGCTCGATCTTTTTGGTGTCGGTGGCGGTCAGAACAACACTCATGATGTTCTTGACCTTGGTCGGCGACCCGGCAAGACCGGTGCGGCCTTTATCGGCTCCGACATCGTCAGCGCTCCATTCGTAAATCAGAAGACCTTTCTGTTTCAGGGCTTCTTCCTCGACGGCGAGCTGTTCGGCATCTGTATAATTGGCATTGGCATGATCTTTAGCCAGTTCAGAACGGGTCCTGGCATTCTTATACTTCATGATTTTGCGGGCGGCCTGGGGACGCGGCACGTTGGAATCAATGACTGTCAGCAGGGCCGGCAGCGGAGATTCCAGAATTTCATAGCCGCCTTCGATTGCGCGTTTGGCAACTATTTTCTTCTTGTCCAGTTTGATCACTTCTTCAATATAACAGATCTGCGGGATTTTGAGCTTTTCAGCAAGCTGAGGGCCGACTTGAGCGGTATCACCGTCAATCGCCTGTCTGCCGCAAAGAATCAGGTCAAATTTCCCGATCTTGTTGGCACAGCAGCTCAACGCGTAACTGGTAGCCAGAGTATCGGCGCCGGCAAAACTTCTGTCCGTAAGCAGGACACATTCATCCGCACCCCGATAAAGAGATGAGCGCAATACTTCGGCTGCATTCGGCGGTCCCATAGTTCCGACGACGACTTTGGCACCATAACGGTCCTTCAGTTGCAACGCGAGTTCCAGCGCATTCAAGTCTTCCGGATTAAAGATCGCCGGGAGAGCGCTACGGTTCACAGTCCCATCCGGCTTCATTGCTTCACCGGTGATGTTCTGGGTATCCGGAACCTGTTTTACAAACACGATAACAGTGTAACTCACAGTTTAGACTCCCTTTTTTGTTAATCGTTAAAATGTTGTATAGAATCCTAACATAAAACAAAGTGGAAGCTAATATAGCACAAACAGTTAAAAATAATAGCCGCCGAATGTTTTTTTTTGGATTAAATCAACGGTGCGGAAGCAGTTTTGGAGATTTGAATTATTTTCCCGCCGATGCATGCCGCCGGTACGCAAAGACCGGTTTTGCCGGATACAGCGGGCCGGGTTTTTAAAATATAAAGGTCCAGCAGCATTTTTACTTTTGCCCCGGCTTCGCGGAATTCAAACTGACAGCGTGAAATGAACAAGTCAGGGGACATGGCATTGAACGCCACAGTTTCCAAACCGTAATATTGAGCTATATATTGAGCACGGGCATTATGAAGCTCCTGGGATACAATGGTAAATTTTTTCAACCCGAATAATTCCTTTGCCCTGACAATCGAATCCAGCGTGCGATGTCCGTCCGGGTCGGATAAAATCACTTTGCCAGGAATGCCGCGTTTAAGCAATGCGTTTCTCATATCTGAAATTTCGTCATAATTTACTGCCGGTCTGACCGCGCCGCTGAGCAGCAGATATTTCACTTTGCCTTTCTTGTATAGATTTACTGCCGCTTCAATCCGGTAGGCAAAGTAATCATTCGGGACATTGTGTTCAGTTTTTGAAGTTCCCAGTATCAGCGCAATGTCATTGTATGGAATTGACTCGACCGAATTATAAAGGAATGGTCCGGTTTTACTGCTGACATGCCATGCGCAGAGCATAATAATTAAGACTGCTGCCGCAATTACGGCAATGGCACAACTCCAAAGCCTTTTTTCCAGCAATGAACTTTTTTTCAATTTAAAATGCAAGGTTTATACCCATTGTAAAATATAATAAGGCTAAAGATTCGAAATCACTTTCTCTTTGATGCATGCCGGCGGGACATGGATTCCGGTTTTATCGGATACTTCAGGACGGGTTTTAAGAATATAAAGATCCAGCAGCATCTTAATCTTCGCCAGTCCTTCGTGAAGCTCAACCTCCCATCTTGAAATGAACAGGTCAGGAGCCATGGCATTGAATGCCACAGTGTCCAACCCGTAATATCGGGCTATATACTGAGCCCGGACATTCTGAATTTCCTGGGAAATAATGGTAAATTTCTTTAACCCGAACAATTCCTTTGCCCGGATAATCGAGTCCAGGGTGCGGTTCCCGTTTTTGTCGGATAAAATTACGGAGTTAGGAATGCCGCGTTTATGCAGTGCCTTTCTCATATCCGATATCTCGTCATAACTTGTTTCCGGGTCGTCGACGCCGCTGATCAGCAGATATCTTACTTTGCCTTTCTTATATAATTTAACCGCCGCTTCAATCCGGTAGGTGAAATAATCACTCGGAACATTATGATCGGTCCGGGACGTTCCCAGAACCATTGCAATATCATTGTATGGAAGTGATTCAACCGAATCATAAAGAAACGGTCCGGCCTGATTGTTGACATGCCATGAACAAAGCATGATAAATAAAATGAATAGTGCAATTCCGGCAATGGAACATGCAAAGACTCTTTTTTCCCATAACGAACTTTTTTTCAATTTAAAGTGCAAAGTATGTGTCTCCGCAAATATATACTTGAACAAACATGTAATATGAAGATATAGCCCTGCCGCGATTTTTTCAACAGGATTTCATGGGACGATTTTCATTTTCCGGTTTGTACCTGAATTTAAACGCGATATTTTAACAGAGTAAAAACAGGAACTTTTATGAAAACTACTTATGACTGCATTCCATGTATTGTTTCGCATATAGTCCATGTCGCCAAGATGGTGACGATGGATGATGACCTCCGCCGCGAGATAATAAAAAAGACCCTGGCGGAAGTCGTGGATGCTGATTTTTCGATTACTCCGCCTGAACAGGCGCGCATGTTTCATAAAATAATCAAGAAAGTTACCGGAATAGACGATCCCTACCGTGAAGTCAAAGATTGTTCCACCAGATTCGCGCTTGAGCTGCTGCCGTTTTTCCGGGAAGTGATTGAGTCAAAAAGCGACCGCTTTGAAGCGATTGTCCGTCTGGTCATCGGCGGCAATATCATTGATTACGGCGCGGACAAGGATTTTCAACTGGATTCCGCCAGACAGAAAATCCTCGATGTGTTTGACATGCCGCTGGATATGGCGGCGGTCAGACAGCTTGAGCAGGCCATGAATTCAGCGAAAACGATTCTGTATATCGCCGACAATTGCGGGGAAGCGGTTTTCGACCGGCTGCTGATCGAGCCTTACCGCGAAAAAATTATCCTGGGGGTGCGCGGCGCGCCGATCCTTAACGACATTACCATGCGCGAAGTCGCGGAATCCGGACTTGAGGGCCTGCCGGTCAGGATTATTGATACCGGAGACATGACGCCGGGGGTGTCTTTGAACCATACCAGCCGTGAATTCATGGATGAAATGCTCAATGCCGATCTGGTGGTAGCCAAAGGGCAGGGGAATTTCGAAACGCTCAGCGATTATGACCGTCCGATCTTTTTCCTGCTGCGCAGCAAGTGTAAAGTAATCTCCGTACTGCTGGGCGGCGGTGAACTCGGGAGTCTGCATGTTATTCCGGAGAATATATGAGAACTTTAATCATCATACTGTTTGCAGTCATGGGTGTGTTAATTCAAGGTTGCGGTTCGACTCGGGAAGAGGCGGCGAAGAATTCACCGTTAAATAGTAATCAATCCATTGGAGGAGGCGGAAAAATGACGGAATTAAAACATGGCGATGCGGCTCCTGATTTTTGTCTGAAGGATCAGGATGGCAAAACAATTAAACTGTCTGATTTCAAAGGCCGGAAACTGCTGCTCTATTTTTATCCCAAGGCCGATACTCCGGGATGCACCGCACAAGCCTGTTCGATCAGGAATTCTTTCAAAGATTTGACCGGCAAAGGGATTGCGTCAGTCGGCATCAGTCCGGATGATGTTAATGCCCAGAAGAAATTCGCCGGAAAATTCGACCTGCCATTCCAGCTTCTGGCCGACGAGGCACACCAGATTGCCGAAGCGTATGGCGTATGGGGCGAGAAATCCATGTATGGAAAAACGTATATGGGTATTATCCGCTCTTCATTCCTGATTGATGAAAAAGGCCGGATCGTTCAGGCATGGTACAAAGTCAAGCCGGAAGATACGGTTCCCAATGCCATTGCCGCGCTGAAGTAATCTTTTAAAGAGACGGGTAACGAAAATTGAAACCCGGCGATACGGCTCCTGGCTTTGCGCTGAAAGATCAGGACGGAAAAACGATTAAACTGTCCGACTTCAAGGGCGGGAAACTGCTGCTTTATTTCTATCCCAAAGCGGAAACTCCCGGTTGCGTCATGCAGGCATGTTCAATCCGGAACGCGTTTCAGGAACTGCGCGACAGCGGTGTTGCCGCTGTCGGCATCAGTCCCGATGCCGGGAGTGCCCAGAAAAAATTTGCCGGCAGATACAATCTGCCGTTTCAACTGCTGACCGACGAAGATCACAGAGTAGCCGACGCTTACGGCGTATGGGGTGAAAACTCGATCTTTTTTATAAAATATACAGGCATCATCCGCTCTTCATTCCTGATTGATGAACAAGGCAGAATAATTCAGGCCTGGTATAAAGTCAAGCCATTGGATACTGTGCCCGACGCCATCGCCGCGCTGAAAGAGCATAAAAACAGAAGTCAGCAGTAGTCAGGGTACATCGGCGCCTGCCGCCTTCTGCCTCGCTTAGCTCTTCTTATACATCGGAGAATTCAATCCGAACATCGCTTTCTTCAGGTCGAGATAGTAGAGATAATCCTCCGGCGTGACATTCGGCGGACAGCGGTGATCGCAGAAGGGAATGTAACCGCCGCGTTCGACATACGGCAGCAGCGTTTCCATATATTTCCTGATCGCTTCTCTGCCATGCCCAAGCTGGATTTTGTCGAATCCTCCCATAATCCGGAGACCGGGATTCCGGTCGAGCAGTTCGCCGGGATGCGCACAACCCATGACTTCAAAAGGGAACAGGCAGTTGATGCCGCCTTCCATGAAGTACGGCAGAATGGGGCGGACGTCGCCGTCGCAATCCGAGTACCATACGTCAATGCCGTGCGCTTTCAGCTTCTGATTGATGCGTTTGTAGCGCGGCGTGACGACATCGCGGAAGAAATCAACCGAAACAATCGGGCCGTTTTTGAAGCAGATATCTTCCCAGCCGGCGGCAAAGTCGAATTTGAAATGCGGCAGCATCTGATCCAGGTAATCTTCGACCAGCAGGCAGCAGGTTTCCACCATGTCCTCCACCATTTCAGGATAATCGAACGTGGCGTAGGCCAGGCCTTCAAAGGTCAGCATGTCGCGGATTTTGCCGATCATGGAACCGGTCCAGATCCCCAGCGGGTAATCCCGGTTGTCCGGGTAATCTTTTTTGAGTTTGGCAATATCCACTTTTCGGGCGGGATCATCCCGCCGGAAACGTTCCTCTTTGCATTTCTTCCAGTCTTCCGGAGTGACAATGCTGGATTTCAGGTAATGCGGAATTGAGGAGCCTTGACCGGTCTTTGGAACTTCCGCCAGCAAACCGTCGCCATTCATAATTACATTGACGTCATCCCGCTCTTCGACCACTTTATGCTCAAACGGCGGACTCATCCAGCTATTGCCGCCGATGACGGCGATTTTATCAAAATTGAAGAAGATATCGGCTTCGGCATTGTTTTTTATGCCATGGTCGCGGAATAGCGGCCATTCCGTGAAGTTTTCTTCCCAGTAGCCGAATTCCATGTTGAAACAGCGGTCAACGCTCTGAAAGTGCATTTGACGGTTGAAACGCTCGCGGTCGGTCATCCGGCCTTCCCATTTTTCCAGTATCGGTTTGATTGCCATATCGTTAAATCCTCTTTAAAAATTGTTATATATACAATAATAATGTATTTTCTTGATTTGTAAATGTATAAAAATCGTAATATAATATACGATAGTAATATTAGGTGACAAAAATGAAGATTTTAAGGCCTGAAGATGTTTCTCCCGTTGTAAAAGTAGCTAATTACATGGCGCTGGAGGAAAGCAGGAAACAGCATTGCTGGCCCCGGCGGCGCATTCCGGATTTCGAACTGATATTGTCGATTCGCGGCGATTTTGAATTCATCAATCACGATACCGGGGAAAAGGCGCTCCACCAGCCCGGATCGGTGCTGATCATTTTTCCGCGTGAATTCCATTCCTATCGCCTGATTTCAAACAAAGGTTTTTTCAGTTGCATCCATTGCGAACTTATGCCGGACGGTATTTTTGCCGACGGCGACTATACGCCTGAACCATTCCCGAGGCGCATTACCATGACCGGCGGCGGCGAATTTCAGGACTTGTTCCGCCGGGCTGCCAGTACCGTTGTGCAGCCGGGCCGCTTCAGTGAAGAAATCCGCAATACGATTGTCCGGGAACTCTGGCTGCGCCTGGCGGAAAGATGGCTGTCGTCGGCGGGCGGCGAAAGAAATGTCCGGCTGGATGAAATGCTCAACTACCTTAATGACAACCTTACCGCTCATCCAGGACGTTCCGACCTTGCAGGAAAATTTCATCTTACCCCGCAGCACATCAATCTTATCTTTAAAAAAGAGCTGGGCATTGCCCCGACCGGTTATGTGCATCGTGAACTGGCCCGCGCCGGCTATCGCATGATTCACGAGGAAGGGTTAAGCGTCAAAGAAACCGCCGACCGTCTGGGTTTCTCCAGTCAGTTCTATTTTTCCAGAGTATTCAAAAGCGTCTTCGGCATTCCACCGACGTCCGCATGAACCGCTGGTTCTGGCGAGATGATATAAGTCCGACAGACTGCTTGACAGAGAGAACTTGCATATCGGCGACTATGATTTATAGTATAATTATTTGATATTTTGTAGTTATCTTACAGTACTAAAATTACCTGTTTACAGGAGGTGTTTGTAAAATCTCAAAAAACTTCTTAGACGATAAATATTTGAACTGATATAATAACCATTGGAGAATGATCATGAACTTAAAGAATTTGCAGTTGAACGGCGCTGAACTGGTTGATCCGAACGCTGAATACAGCGCCGGACCGGAAAACTACATGAATGTTTCCGTGAATCAGTCTTTGAGCCAGAGCATTGCGGCAGACGATGGCGCTGCCAATGTCGAGGCTGATTGCATAAATCCGGACAGGTCTTTTTCCGGAGATATTGTGACAAGCGCCGACCGGCTTTCATCATACAGCGGAGTCAGCATCAGCACAAACACCGGAGCAGGCAATTTGCCGGCCGGCGCACTCTCCATGCAGTTTTCAAATAATGTTGCCGCTGCTGTTATCAGCGCCGGACCGGATGCCGCGGATACTTCAGCTTATAGCGGAACCGGTATTGCTGTTCACCGCGCGAACGCAAATTCCGTTGAACACGATATCCGGGCAGCGTCCAGTATCACAGTCAAGGCAGATGTCGCCGCCGGCTCCATCAGTAATTACATTGCCGGGTATGGCGCTTTAAGCTATACTGGTTTCGGGGTGGCGTCAGACGGAAGTACCTATTACCGCGTCGACAACACCAGCCTCCGGGCAATTGACGCGGAAAAATCATCAGCCGGCGATAAAGAACTGTGCTGGGCCGCCACCGCGACCAACATGCTTTACTGGGCCGGATGGGGCAAGAATGTCGGCAGCCTGTCTGTTAAGATCGAAGATGATCTGTTTGACTACTACAAAAAATATTTTACCGACGCCGGCAGCTTTATTGATTCGGGTATTAATTGGTTTATGAGCGGTAAATACGACAACAAAGGCAATGCAAGCGCCGCGGCGTTGAAACCGGACATCGGTGACGGCGGCGGTTTTTTCAAGTCTGTTTCAGTTTCAAGCTATTTGACCGTAGATTCGAAAACAAAAACCGTGATGAGCAGCATTGAAGATAACCTGAAAGCAGGAAATGTCTGCGGATTAACTATTGTCTGGGACCAGACCAGCGCTCATGCCGTGACTTGCTGGGGTTATGGATATGATGCCAGTGTCAAGAAAAACAGCAGGAACTATTACACCGGTATCTATATCTCCGATTCTGACGACGACAGATGGCAGGGGCGTACCGCGCCGAATGTCATCCGTTACTGTCCGATCACCTGGAACAGGAAAATGGGCTGCTACACGGTTACTTACGAGGCGGGAACGTTTGGATTTTTAACTGAAGTGGTGGGACTGAAAAGGACGTATGTCTTCAATGTGTATGATGCGGTTTCCGGCGACAAGGTGCAGGGCGGCACTCAGACTGTTTTTGCCGGCGGCAATGCGGTTGACGGCGTCATCGGTTCCGGCGGCAGCCAGATTGTTTCCGGCGGGACCACGTCCGGCACGCTTGTCAACTCCGGCGGCAGCCAGCTTATTTCCGCCGGCACGGCAACCGGCACAGTTATCAACTCAGGCGGTTATGAGACAGTTTCCTCCGGCGGAACCGCCGCTGACGCCACGGTCAATGCCGGCGGCAGCATGAATGTGTCTTCCGGCGGCATTGTAAGCGGTACGCTGAATGTTTCCGGCGGTCATGTCATTCTGGATAACACCGACTCTCTCAATGGCATGTCAAAGTTGTCTTACGCTTTGTCCAAGGCCAAGACTGATGATGTGCTGATAACCGTCAAGGTGGGTATCCTCGGCACCTGGACTCAAATCTATACGCTGAATGTTGACAATACGGCAAAAGGTTCGTATGTGCTGGCGGACGGTGCTGATCTTTCCGGGATGAACGGCAATGTTTTCACAATCACTTATAACAGTTTGAGTACCAGTCTGATGGTCGGTTCCAGCTATGTCTTTGCCGATGGCAATAAACTGTCACTGAGCCTGACCCGCAACGGCACCGACCGGCTGACTGCCACATTCACTGCTGATACTGTTCCGCCGCAGGCTCCCGCCGGCATGACGCGAACTGTCACCGGACGCAGCGCGGCCCTGGACTGGAATGACTCGTCCGATGCCGACAGCCGGGTCAGGCTGTATGAAGTCCGGGTGGATAACAACGCAAATTTCAGCAGCCCGGAATATACGGCGGCGCCTGTTGCCAGCGGCATCACTTTCAATAAGTTGACGGATGGAACGTATTACTGGGCTGTGCGCTCACGGGACCTTGCCGGGAATTATAGCGCCTGGAGTTCCGGCAGCAGCTTTACCGTGGATGCGACTGCGCCGTCTGTTCCGTCACGCTTAACCAGAAATGTTTCCGGCAACAGTGTGACATTGGACTGGAGCGATGCAAAGGACAGTACCAGCGGGGTCAAACAGTATGAGGTGCAGATTGATAATACTGCTGATTTCAGCAGTCCGGAATATACCGCGACGACGGCCGCCAGCTCCGCCATTTTCAATGGACTGGCAGATGGTGGCTACTTGTGGCGGGTTCGCACCCAGGACAGATCCGGCAACTTCAGCGCATGGTCCGCCGGCTCCGGTTTCGCCTGCGATCTCTCCGGCAACACGATCAATGACGCCGTGACGCTCTCCGCCGCTCCGGAAACCGGATGGGTCGGGTTTGGCGACGCGGCCGACTATTATAAGATCACCATGACCAATGCCGGTGAATTGACCCTGAATCTGACAAATTTAAGCGGGGACGCAAACCTTTATTTACTGGATGTCTATGGCTCCGTATTGAAAACCTCCGCGAAGAAAGGAGCCGCCGATGAAGCCATAAATGGCGCAGCATTGCTGGAGGGAACTTATTTCGTCAAAGTTGCCACGAAATCTGCAAATACTGTAGCTTATACCCTGACTAATGCCGAGGATTACTATCCCGCGGACATTGCCGGAAATACCATGGCGGCCGCTCAGGACATTGCCACGAAGGATAACTGGGTCGGCCTGGGCGACAGCGATGATTATTACCGGTTTGATTTGACTCAGGCCGCGCAGAGCACTTTAAAGTTGAACGGCATCACTGGCGGTAATGCCGACTTGTCGCTGTACGATGTCAACGGCAGGCTGTTGAAAAAATCAGCCAGAGCCGGGGCCGGCGAAGAGCTGATCAGCACCGATCTGGCGGCCGGCACTTATTTCGCCAGGGTCAATGCCGTCTCCGGCAGCAGCATTGATTACACGCTGGACTTTAATAAAAAAGTGCTGCCGGGCATATTGGCAAGCTGATATTGCAAGTTACAGCCGATCATCGGCGGCATCTTAGTTTTTGCGCGGCAATATCCGGTAAGGATATTGCCGCACATGATTTTCTTCATTAAAATCCATTGCCTTGTCATAATCACGCCTGCGACGTATGTGGAATATTGCGCTTTTTAAACCATAAATTTTAGCGAAGACCGTAAATTTCCAGCTCCGGCGGAGCGACATATTGCCTCAATACTAAAGCAAGAAAAACACAGGGAATACTGGTTTTTCAAGTAACGAAAACAATAAAGAAGAAGTGTCAATACATTTTTTTGCTGTTTTTTTTTGATTTTAATTGCAAAAGTCAACCGGTTGACGTATAATTAATTATAGAGTTGAATTTAGGGGTGTAAAATTATGGATTATAACGGAAAAAGGCTGACGATGAAGAACATCGCCGAGCTGGTCGGAGTAGACAAAGCGATCGTCTCCAAGGTGATCAATCAGGTTGAAGGCGTGCAAGTCAGCGAAGCAAAGCGGAATAAGATCAAGGAGATTGTACGGCATCACAACTATACTCCTCTGAGTTCCGCACAGTCACTGGCGACCCGCAAAACACGGCAGATCGCTTTTTTGCTGTCAAGTTGTACGGAGATGTCGCTGGCCAATGAGACTTTCGGCATGATGCTGTGCGGGGTGGAGGAGTTCTGCCGGAAGCAACGCTACCAGTGCCAGATCGCTGTTTGCGATCTTATGGATATCAACAACTTCATGATGCCGGAGAATCTGCATCGCCGCAGTATTGATGGCTGCATCCTGACTGGGGCAATTAGCGAAGAAGTGATTGGACGGATCGCCGAAGTTCAGTTGCCGCTGGTAATGCTGGGCGGAGAACCGCTGCGCCGCCTTATCCCCACCATCAGCAGGGATAGTTCGATTGATTACAGTATGTACCTGGATTACTGCGCCTCGCGCGGTCACTTCCGCATATGGATTGCCAAGGATAGCGAAAACGTCCGCTGCAAGTTTGGCGTGTTGGCGAAGAAACGTTCGGAGTTTGAGTTAACCATTTTGGCGCAGATGGGCGGCGAATTCGAGTATGCCAGGCATTGGAGCGAAAAATTCATTGCGCTGCCGAAAGAAAAGCGGCCGACACTGGTTCTGGGCTCCGACCAGTTCTGCTGCGGGATGGCGACGCTGCTGGCTCAACATGGTATTTGCTGTCCGGAAGATATAAGTTTCGTTTCCGAAAGCGATACTGAAATGGCGCGGTGGTACAATCCGCCGTTGACGACCTTTTCACCGGATTTCCGGGAAGTCGGGACAACTGGGGCCAGGGTGTTGATTGAAATGCTGACCAATGATTTAGACATCAAGGCGGCGATCACATTGGCGAATCAGTATCCGATGCAGAGCGTACTGTTCGAACGCGGCTCGGTAAGAAACTGTGTACATTAGATTTTTCAAAAAGGGTTTTCATAAATTAAGTCAAAAACAACGATAATGGAGGTGTTCGTATGAAAGGTAAAATTTTTACATTGATTGAACTCTTGATCGTGATCGCCATCATCGCCATCCTCACCGCAATGTTACTGCCGGCGCTGAACAAGGCACGGGATAAAGGAAAGGATATAGGATGCAGGAGCAATCACAAGCAGTTCGGATTCCTGCTGGCCCAATATAATAATGATTTCAATGACTATTATCCGATTGCCCCGAGAACTGGCGACCTCACTTCCACCCGTTGCTGGAGCAGACAGTTATCAGAACTTTATTTAGGTTATCAATTCCTCAGCACCGGCGGCTACTACAGCGGCACTCCTAAGAAAGTTTTTCACTGTCCGGCGGGAATCATCAATCCGGACGCTTCTAAGAACCCGCGTGGATATTCAATGAATTCCTATGTCGGCGACGTGCAGGCAGATCGCAGCGCCACTACATTGTACGATATCGCCACCCGCACCAGACCTTACAAAAACAGCAACTCGATGATGGTGGTGGTCGATTCGTGGAGCGACCGGGATTCGAAGCTGGAATGGATATTCGGCGGCAAAATCAGCAATGGAGAATATCTCAATCAGTGGCAAGCCAGATATGTTGCAAACCGCCATCAGAACAAGATCAACTATCTTGTCAAAAACGGCGCGGTATTGCAGAGCGGGCTCAGAAATGACGGCGCTACCAACGATGGAGGCATTGATATTATCTGGGAACTGCGGACTGCCGGATATGTTATGAACGGAGCAGTGCATTCATACTGAGTTTGAATATCAAGCGCCGGTGAAAAGTAAAATTCTACAACAGGATTTTTAGAAATTGCGGCCCGGCATGAAAAACTAGGAGGCAGAATGAATATTTTTGGACGCCAAACGGACAGCCTCGGGCCGCTCCGGGTTCTTTTCATTGGAAACAACTTTTCAGGACTGAATTTTTACATTATGAGAAAAGCTTTATTGTTAGTATCTTTGTTTATCGTCTTCACATTGAAGCTTACAGCCGCCAACGAGATATCTTTTTCATTCGATGAAAAAGGGAAATATAAAAACTGGACGGAAAATGGCAAATTCGGAGGAGCTTTGTTATTTAAGGGTGATGGCGGAATGGAAATGGAGGATATTTCCTCTTTTCAATTCTCGCCCGGCCAAAGCTTCACGCTTGAACTCTGGGTAAAACCGGTCACTCGGAATATGCAGGCGAAACAGACTATATTGGCCCAGGAAGGCCTGGAAGGTTATTGGAGGTTTTATCTTTACGCGGGAGGCAGGCTTGGCTTTGCTTCAGGAACAAAAAAAGAACAGAATATCAACTTTCTTTCCGGTGAAATCTCTATCGGCAAATGGAGTCATCTGGCATTCGTGAGGGACTGCGAAGAAGGCATGGTCAGATATTATTTTAACGGAAAATTATTGCGGGAAGAAAAAGATCCTGACACTTCGGGACAGTTTTTTATTAAGCAGCCGGTTTTTGTTGCTGCCGGGAAAAACGGCAGGAATGCTTTTGAAGGTTTTGTGGATGAAATAACAGTTTCTCAATACGCTAAAAGAGAGTTTAATCCGGATGAAGCGTATTCATCGAAAACACTGGAAAAGCCAGGCGTCTATACCCCGCTGCCTCCTGAAAGCGAATCTCCTGATCCTCAAATAGCCGCCAGTTGGAATGAAATTGACAAAGCCGCTCTTTCAATCGTGCCGTGCCCGAAGGAATTCAAGTTAACAGGCGGCAAGCCGTTGAAAATAAACAGTGATGAGTGGTCCATACTTTTCAATGCCGCCCAAATGAAAGCCGGAGTTGACGAAATAAATTTGAAACTTATTGAACTGGGAAATAAAGCGATAACTTTAAATGAGAAGAATAAAGCAAATAAAATAATCGCCGGGACATTTGAATCATTGCAGGAATATCTGTCCAAAATCGGAAATCCTGAAAAGCCGGGGCGGCAGGGATATGTTATCGGTTTTTATGAAGAACACGGCAGTCAGAACTGCATAATTGCCGGAACTGATGAGATCGGGGTGCAATATGGTTGCGTCACATTGTCAATGATGCTCAAAAAAGAGCGCGGGGGAGTGGAATTAACCCGGGCGCGGGTGAGGGACTGGCCTGATTATAAATACAGAATGGGATTTGAAGTTTATGGAAGTGACGTGGAGCGTGGAAAAGAAATAATAGATAAAGCGTTCCGGTTTAAATATAATATGATTGCGGCCGATGGATTTTACAGAACGATCGAAAGCATGCTTGAAACTGCCGGACAAAGAAAAATTATATATAAATATGCCGCGGACCGGGGCATAAGAATCGTGATGGGAGGACGTTTCAATGTAGGAAGTGCGCCTTATCCCAAAGACATGACCGGCTATACAGTATATTATTATCCTTACAAAACTGAAGAAGGATTGCTGGGAAATCTGAAAGAAGCATATACCTGGTCGCGTGATGATCTTATCGATAAAAAAGGTGATTTAGTCGCAAAGTTTATGCGGGAAACCGGTTCGAGTGCATTTTTCTTTCACGCAATGGATTGCGGCGAACGCGACAATCCGGAAAATTGGAATTATAGAACTCCAATGGACAAAAAGAGATGGAACAATGACCGGGCCGGAGCTGACGCAAATCTTATTAATCGCATTTTAGAGAAAATGAAGGAAGAAAATCCGGACGCAATGATGCTGGCAATTATTTATCCGTACGGGGCTGGTTATTTGAAATATCCGGAAGTGAAAGCATGGCTTAGCCGTCTCTCGACTCTTGTGCCGGAGAACATATTTTTCTGCGTGAGAGAAAGCGCAAGAGAAAATATGGAAAAGTGGAAAGACTCAAACAGGCAGGGCCGGTTCATCTACCACGAGCCTTTCCCGTGGTCTTTAAGGATTATGTTTGCCACAGCCGGACGTTACGCAAAAACTTTTTTCTTTGACGACAAAGATATTTACTGGTTTTGCTCTTCCGGCAATTATCAATGGCCGGCGGTTGGAGTTGCCGCGGAATATTGCTGGAACACAGCGGCTCCGGGGTGGAGATGGCAGCCGGAAAATCACCGGGAAATGCCCCGGCTGGATTCTATTCCGCCAGAAATAGCAGGGAAACTGCTGCCCAGAATTTGCGCGATTTTATGGGGAGAAAAAGCGGCGGAAAAGATGAGCTTCGTTTACCTTCAAAACTTGTCCTGCGAAATAACCGCCAACATGTCGCAGTTTACCGGAGCCGAGCCGCTGGCTTATTTCAAGTCAAAATATGAAGCTTCAAAAAAGGCGCTGGATTGGGTAAATGAGGCGGAAAATGAAGTCAGACCTTCCAGCAGATGGTATTATAAGATTGTCAGGAATTTCGTATTCAATGCCAGATATTTGACAGAAGCAAAATACCGTTATTATTTTTCAAGACAATTACTGTCGGAAGAAAAATACAGAGAAGCTGAAGCGGAAATTGAACTGGCAAAAAAAGCGCTGGCCAATCTTGATCAAAACGATAAATGCGCAAATGTTATAATAAAAGAACTCGATATCGCATCATCTGTAAGATGGCACAGAGCAAGAAATGAATATCTGAAAGGGGTAAAATATAAAGCGTTCAGGCTGGGCGTATACAGCATGAATCTTGGCCTTTACCGCGGAGTTGCGGACAGCTTCAAAGGCATTCCCGGAATTGAAATAGCGCCATTTAGCGACCCGACTAAAAAGGAGCTTGAGAAGTACGATGTTATTATTTTCCCGGCTTGCAATGACATGTGGGATACAACTGAAGACTGGCGCGAAAATGTCAAGGATTTTGTCAGCGCCGGAGGAGGGGTTATTTTCTCTCACAACGCAGTGGGCCGTATTCCAAGTTCCGCTTTCGGAAATACTCTTTTCCCGAAAATATGTTCCGGTTATGCCGGGCAACTTGTAAACAGGCACGTTCTTGAAGCTGCCGAAGCGCATCCCGCAACCGGACTTGAAAAGGGCAGGAAGATTGAACATGAATACAACGACCACATTTTTATCGAGCCGGGACCTGAAGGCAAAATTTTATTGAAAAACGAAATAGGGAAGCCGGTTATGGCGGCTGGAGTCTATGGAAAAGGACGCGTAATTTATACTGGCCAGATTTTTGGAGTGAACAAACAGGATGAACAGAAAGAATCTCAAGGCGATGAATGGAAAGTTCTATTTAATATGGCCCTTTGGGCTTCGCGAGGCGTCAGTGCCGAATTTTAGCCTGGGAAAGCCGGTCGTCTGACCGGCTTTAATAAAAACTTGAATATCCAATATTCAACACGGAATATCCAACCGGGGGAAGGACTGGATCAAACTTGGACATTGGATATTCCGTGTTGGTTATTGGATATTCAGGATTTCCCCCCTTGGAATGGTCATGCTTCGCCATAACCGGGTTTTACTCCGAGAGTTCCAGCGGAGCGACATATTAATAGCCCCGAATCCCACAATAAATTTAAGCTCCAGCGGAGCGGCATATTAATAGTCTTTGAATTCCATATTATTGCTTACCCATAACCGCGCCAGCGGAGCGACATATTAATAGCTTAAAATCCCCCAATAAATTTTAGCTCCGTAGGTGCGGCATATTAATAGTCTTTGAATTCCATATTATTGCTTACCCATAACAACTCCAGCGGATTGGCATATTGAACTCAATATTGAAACATTGCAAACCCTTTTTCAAGCAACGAAAACACGGGGAAAGAAGTTTGACCCCGATGGCTTTCCATCTTAATAGAAATCAATCAGAATCCCGGGAAAACGCATTCTCAGCCATTTAAGCTCCTGATAGCCGTTTACTCGCTCTTGTCAGATTTATAGATAACGCCATTCCAATTATACACTTCTTTGTCTCCGCTGTCTTCTCGGATGGCTATAATTTGTTTTTTCTTCATCAGAGACTGAGTGGCAATTCTGTAATAAATTTCCTTATTAACGCCGTGGGGCCCGCCTGGTGAGAATGTTGCATCAATCAAGTCGTGCTCAAAAATCTTTTTGACACTTTTGTTGGAATCTGCCATATAAATATTCAAGACTCTGCGCGTGGTATTTGTGCCGTGATGATGGTCTTCCCAAGTCATAATTTGTAGTGTATCCGCATCCAATAAATTAACGAGTTTAATTTTAACCACTTTTTGCGAGTCTATTTCAGCTACTTTCTGAAAATTATTATCAAAAATAATAATCTTGCCGTTAGTCGGATTCCCGATTACGGTTCCGACAATATAACCGTTTTTTGACGGAGAAATTATTCGTCCGTAACAGGATAAAAGAGTATGGCTGTCAGCTTCTAAGACTATTTTGAATTTGGGGACTGTAATTTCACTTGGATTGCCGGGGTCAAACAGCAGATTAAGGCCGCACTCTTTGCTAATTCTTTTACCGTTAATTTCCCACACATGATATATTGGATATATGGAATTAATAGCCTTTGCCAATCTGTCAACATCGTGACAGGCGTGAATGTCGGCAGAACTAATATCCTGTATTTTATTTGCCACTATATTATATTGCGCAATGTGTTCATCAATATTATAATGCACAAAGAGTCCATTTATTGAAAAGAAATGCTGTTGTTTTTCCAGTAGCTTATGCAGCAAATCCATCAGAGCCTTTTTGTCTTTATCTTCTGCAAGGCAATTTGTAATATTTCTAATGACATTTGCATCAGAACGTCCCATATTACATACATCATTCATTGATACCGCTGGATTAATTGCTTGACCAATTGTTCTAGTAAATTCATACTCAAAAGCAAGAATTGCACCATAGAACCATGCAGCGATTATGAGTTCAAGGATTAAGGCGCATATCAAAATAATTCTTGTTTTTATCCTTTTCCCACTTATTTCCAGATGAATTAATGAAACAAGCGTAATTATAAAAACTACCGCTAATAACGCAACTAAAAAATATAACATAATTCCCCTCATGCAATGTCCCCACATCTTTCAATGGTGGCATTAACTAATTTTTCTCTTATTTAAGATGTGTTGAAGATACTGCCACATAGGCATAAATCAATCAAAATACCTGACGCATTCCAGAATACGCCACCAAGTGCCCGATCGGGGTACAACACTTTAGTTCTTGTGGTTTCTAGCAGCAATATCCAAGTACTTAACAATGCTTGTCCGCCGGAGGCGTGGATGTACAGGATTTTCTTCATTTCCTTCATGAGCTTCATGGTACGCTGTATTCCCCGCTTTCTCCGTGCCTCCGCGTCTCCGCGTGAGACCTGTTTTTGTTCTGCCGCCAGCGGCTGGCAATTTTTGCGGAAAATGACGCATTTAACCGCTTTGTTTTAAATGATTTACAAGGCAAGGACACTAATATGGGTAGAGGTTTTCCGGTACTTAGAGCTTATCTACTAATAAAATCATTTAAACCGGATATACTGAACAAATTCGATTAAAAACAATAATGGCGCTGGCCAACTGTACGAGCCCAAGGAATGAGACATCCTCTTTTTCGTACC
>Ga0172379_10003801_pt1 | contig 23382 bp, 20 predicted proteins | sample GrowelOW334metaG_FD_119756 | JGI IMG/M metagenome (GOLD analysis project Ga0172379, IMG submission 119756) | Groundwater microbial communities from an aquifer near a municipal landfill in Southern Ontario, Canada - Groundwater well OW334 metaG | ecosystem: Environmental > Aquatic > Deep...
CTGTATTGTTTGGTTTCTTCCATTCCGGACACGAGCAAAGGTTTGGTGGTAGCGAGGCATTCAAAAAATTTTGCGGGGATAACGCCGTCAATATAAGGAGATTTCTTATAAAAAATACCTAACATATCTGCGGGGGCAATTAAAGAGGGTAGTTCACGTACGGGCACAGGAAGGAGTAATTTTATTTTTTGTGAGATATAGGGTTTTACGTTTTCATCAATAACTCCTATAAAAGTGACATCTAGTGTTTGTGCGAGTGTATTGTATATCTCCAAGTTCAAATGGTTGCCTATTCCACCGAAATAATACAATTTTTTATAATGGGTTGGTTTGCCTGTACTCGCTGTTTTGAAAAGGTTATAATCCACTCCTGGGGCAAGACGGTAAACCACTTTGTTGTGAGTATCAAGTCGTTTGAGTCGTTTTGCGTTAAAATCTGAATCTGCTGCAAGTATTGCCCGGGAGTTTATAATTTCTAACTCTGCCTTAAGCAAATCGGGGAGTACTGTGCTGGCGTCATAGTTATGCACACTTACATAAACTGTTTCAGACGGCTTAATTATGCTGGCAATATCAATTTGCGTATACGTAGGCGCATATGAGATAAGGAGCACCGTGCTGTTTCGCAATTTTTGCAGATGGGGCGCGAATGCTTTGCGCAGTATTGCACGATTTAATGTCCTTAACCATCGTGCCGGTGGAAGAGATCTGAAACCTAAAACCGTGAGGTTTGATGGGCGAGGGTTAATAATTGTATCGTTTCCATAGCCTTTCTTGAAAAGCCATTGTTTGAGGTCTGAAAACCTCATCCTTGGCATACGTTGGGGCAGGCGCTCAATGAAATAGACCGGATAATTATGTCGCAAAAACTCGGTGGCCATGTTTTGTGCGTGATACGTTAGCGAATCCCAATAACTGTCGGCCAGTATAACTACACTAGAGAATTTGGGCACACTTAATCCCATCCGCTTATCAAGTATATATTTCTATTATTTTCTTCGCCTATTTTTTTGCAGTTTTTTAGGCGAGCAGTTTTCATTATAAACTCGCAGAATTCTGTTTCGCTGAAGTTTCTGTACAAGCCAAAAATTTGTCGTTCGCTTTCCATGTGCGGCTGAAATACGATAGCTTCGGTGTCCAACTGTGTCAGGAATTTTTCCATACGATGGAAATTTAAGTCTGTTTTTAGGAAATGGTGGAAAATATTAAGAGCAAGCACGACGCTAAACCGACCGTATTTTTTTAGTGGCATATCAAATACGGAGCCTTCGTATAGTTCGAATTTCTTGTCAAAGACATTCCTGATTTTGCGCGCGAATTTAATATGTGTAGGATCGTTTTCGGCAGCGATGCAGTCAAACCCGGCAGCTTCAAAATGATGGCACATCATGGCCCAGTTGGTGCCGATATCAAGCAGTTTCCTGCCAGAACATTGTCTTATGTTTGGCAATATTATTTTAAACCGATCTTCTGTGTCATGAGCGTAGGGCAAGAAATCCAAATCAGGGTGTGCCACTCGTTGATATAATTTTCCCTGCATGTGCGCTTCAAATATTAACATTTGGCGCAATTCGTTCCAGTCGGCATGGCGATAGCAGACCTGAACAGGTATCTGCTTGAGGCCTAATAATTGTGCGATAGATAACCTATGCCCGCCATCGCCAAGAAGGAATTCTCCATGCCGCGAGATGTGGACGGACACTTCATCAGAATTGTTCGCGAAGGTCTCCTTTTCTGGCATGCGATAACTATGCAGCTTGATATCCTCAATAAGTTGCTTTATCACATCGCCGCGCTGCTGCAGTTCAGTTATGCTGCGGCAACCGAAAGCTGTTTCTCCGCAGTTAAGTTTTTCCATGCCCGCCATGTAAAGCGGAGTCTTGTCCCAGGGATTGCCTTCTGTAATTTTTTTTATTGACGCGTAATAGGGGTATTCCGTTTTAAAGTCGGTGTTGCTTTTATCCCAGTCTCCGGAACGTACTTTCCCGCAGTCCAGGAATTTATTGGAATGGAGCAGTGATTTTTTTGTTATTTTCACGGGATCCAGCAGTAAATATCGGTTCCAATAGGAAGTTTTGTTTTTAACCAGGGATACGCAAAGTCCATTGTATAAGTATCTTCCATGGCGATAAACATAACGCAAAGCGTAAAAGATCACCGGAAATCTGAGTAGGAATCGTCGAAATTTTTTCATACGTGTATTATATGAGTTCCAATTCTTTATATACTTCAATGTATCCATGAAGCATCTTATCCATTGTAAAATTTTTACTCCAGCGTGTAAATGCTTCATCGCGGAGCGGTTCCCATTGGCGCGATGGAGAAGTGAACACTATCTTTAGAATTTCTGCAAGCGCGAGCGGCGTGCGTGGTGGAAACAGCAGGCCACTTTTACCGTTTTCAATTAATTCCGGTATTCCACCTACGGCGGAAGCCAGCACCAATTTACGCATGCTCATGGCTTCAAGTATGCAATTGGGTACGCCTTCACTGTCGGACGGAAGTATCAGCACGGGGTAATCTTGTGTTGCAACAGCGATCTCGTCCGTTCTTCCGTAAAATGCAATTTGTGTAGTTACGTCCTCGGTTTCAGCAAGGGTTTGCAGATACGCCACCATTGGTGCTGCCGCACTTCCAATAAGTCTTGCGTTGATAATTATTCCGCTGCGTTTCAGCAGGCCCAGTGCCCGGATAAGGGTGTCATGGCCTTTTTTCCAGAATAGGTTGGAAATCATGGCTACACGTGGTTCAAAAGGTAGTTCCGGTTTGGAATATCGTGGGTCGGGTGGCGCGATGCTGTCTCGCCCGTTTATTACAACAGATATTTTGTTTACGGGGATTCTTGAGCGTAAAATGAGTTCTTCCGCAAGATATTGTCCGTTGGCGACATATTTATCTACCCAGCGCGAGCTTGCGTGGTCCAAAATGTGATAAACGTGTTTTTTCCATGGGGCGATTGCCGCGTTGTCAATGTATGTTTGGGGTCTGAAAATATGTTTAATGTTGTGATTTTGTAAACGCACTAGTCGGGCGACGATGCTTTCTCTAAACAGATGTGTCTGTACTGCGCAGATATTTTCTTGTTTTATTATTTGCGTAAGTATCGTGGCGGCTTTAAGTATATTGCCGGGTCCCATGTTAACAATGTGTACTTTGAAGCCGAGAGCTGCAAATGTTTTCGCGAATTGGCTATATTTGTCTGATGTCGCAAGCTGGGGTTCAAATAATTTCTTTTCGTAAAGAGCTTGGGCCAACCGGCAAATTTGGCCTTCTATACCTCCTGCGGCTATGTGCGACTGGCGTAGTATAAGCAGTTTATTCATGTCAAAACTTTTCGAGTGGCAGTTTTTTAGCTGATATCTTTGCTGTTGCAACAAGTATTCCTAAAAGAATCCATGTGTCGCGTGCAGTTAGCCTGTTGCCAAAAGTTACAGATACAGTCCAAGCGGTAAGCGCGGCCAAAGCGTGAATACGCAATTGTGGTTCCTCAATTTTTTTCAGCATTTTAAAAAGTGCGGTGAGTGCAGCTATCAACAAACATAATCCCGGCAGGCCATATTCCACGAGAATCTGCAGATAAGTATTGTGAGTAACGGCGTATTTTTCTGTCCAGTTGTCTTCAATTACCGTAATAGAACGACCTTGTCCTACACCTATAACGAAATATTTCGATAGATTGTCCAGATAATCTTTCCAGATGCCTGTCCTGCCGGAACCGCCGCCTTCAGTCAATTTGTCATGTTCAAAACGGGTCATGACTGTTTGAGTATATTTTCCTGGGGCAAAAAGCAAGATGGTCGTAAGCACCGCTATTGAAAATAAGGCAAATTTCATCATTTGTTTAAGTCGGCTGAAAAATATCAATATCAATATTCCGGCCAATGCGCCTATAATATTCCCGCGGGATGCGCTGGCTATAAGAGCCATGATTCCTGTTGCGATCGTAACTACGGATAATGTTTTTGCGAATTGGGATTTTGTTATGGTAAATCCCACAAGTCCTAGAAAAATAGCCGTAAGTCCTGATAATCCAAAGGCGTTTGCATTTAGAAATCCACCGGCTTGACGAATTTCTATATTTTCCTTATCTTGTGTTTCATAGCCACCCGTAAGGTGAATAAAGAGCAATCCCAGACCATAAAAAATTGCGAATGTTGAGATTTGTTGTTTGTTATTGATTTCCCGAGCAATAGCATAGCCAAATAGAATAAACAGGAAAAACCTGGAAATTACAAATAGCAGGCTTTCTTGCATGCTGCTGAAATTTTCGTTTAGATGTACAATCCCAGTGTAGCCAAAGCCAAGTTCTTCAGGGAACAATATTCCATATGTTACTGCAGTGTGAATAAAGGAAAACGCAACAAACAGGGTAACCCAGCGCGGGAACTGCAGTCTGTTTTTTGTGAAAAACAACCAGTGCAATATAAGCACTATAATAAGTCCGACGAATATTTTGGATAAGTCATGGTTTGTAAGATTTTGCGTGCCAGAACCCCAGCAAGAGAAAAACGCAATAAGCGGTAGTAATACCGTTATAAATAGACTGGCATGGTTTTCGGTAAAATGATTATTCATCTTCTGTGCCATTTAATCATGCTGATAGGAAGTAGTGAAAAAATGATCCATTTCAGTTTTAATGGGATATAGTATCTGCTATTTGTTTGCCACAAATGTGCGCGGGCAGCTTTCCCTTCTCCCGCCAAGACACACCATGTCGCGGCGGAAATAAGTTTGCGGTCTATGATGCCCTGGACAAACGGTACACTTTTGATGGGGATGTTGTTGCTGTCTAGCGCATTTTTGGCTGTTTGCACCAGTACATATCCCTGAGTGTTTTTATAAAGGCTACATGATCTGTTTTGTGTGTTTTGATGGTAAACCGCGCCACGATAGTTGGAAAAAATCACAGGATACTTCAGGGCGATTCTGAACCAGGTGTCTAAATCCTCTCCAAGTTTTTCGCCGGGCGGGAAGTATCCTGCCTTTTCGAAAACCTGTTTCGGCACCGCTACCGCGCTGGTCCAGCAAGGCTGAGTGCCCAGCGCGGATTCAAAATAGTCAGGAATTATGCCTTCCCACGGAAATGGCGGTATGGCTTTATATTGTGGTTTTTTAGTTTTGCCGTTCGGTTCCTGTATCTGATAGGCGGTGGAATACAGGCCCGCCTGGGGGTAGTTTTTCCGCAGGCGCAGGACTGTTTCCAGAAATTTAGGCAGGTATTCGTCGTCCGCGTCCAGAAAGCTCACAAAATCTGCCTGCGCTTGCTTAATGCCGTTGTTTCGGGCTACCGATACGCCTTGGTTCTCCTGCCGAAAATATTTTATGCGCGGGTCGGCATATGTTTTTACTATATCCTCCCCTGCATCGGTGGAGCCGTCGTCAATTACTATAATTTCAAAATCCTGCTCCGTTTGGTTTAAGACGGAATCCAGCGCGCGCTTAATGTGCGCCGCTTTATTGTAGAGCGGGATAATGACTGAAATCCGGATCATCGCAAAATTTCCTTCAATTTTTCTCCCGCAGAAAGAGCGGTGGCTTTGATCTTCGGTATCTTTTCTTTAAGCGTTTGTCTGATTTCATTCTTCGTTTCAAGCATTTTAGTTATTTTCCCGGAAAAAGAATCGGCCGTAAGGTCGCCAGGGGCCATGCAAAAATCCAGATGGCCGAGAATATCTTTGTTTATTCCCTGGGCTTTTATACTGTAGGCAAGGCTTAGCGTAGGCACGTGGCTAGACAAAGCGGCTATAGTTGAGTGCGTGCGTGCGCCGGCAAATATGTCCAGACAGCTTATGATATGCTTAATCTCCGCGGCAGAATAAACAGGGGGAACTATTGAAACACTGATGTTTTTGGGTAATTGGGCTGCTACGGCGCAAAGGAATCCGTAATCGTTGGTGTTCGGTGTTGTAACATGCGCGATGAGATAAATTTTTCTTTTGGTGTCACGCGCTGTTTTCGCGACCATATTTGCGCATAGGTGCAGCCACTTTCCCATGTCCCCGCCGGTTACATATTTTGCCATAAGCGGACTGAGATTTATTCCTATATTTTCAGGTTCCGGCTTAAATCCGTCGGCCGGGATTGAGGGCGCCATTAAAAAGGCCGGGTCAGCCGTTAGATATACGTTGTTCCTGACACCTATTGATTCCAAATACTCCAGCGTGGCAGTTTCTCTGGCGAAAATTGCGGTTGCTCTTTTTAGATGGGCGGCCATAAACCGTTCAAAATCACGATTCGCCGAAAACGGACCTACTGACGCTCCCCACAATACAAGAGGCTTGTCTCTTGCCAGAATAAAATCATCCATATTAACAAAAGCGTTGGGGGTGCCGTAGTCCAGCGAGTAGTTATCTCCCCCCACTGATAAAACGGCCTTGCATTCCGGCAAAAATTTTGAAAGCGGGCGATAGATAATGTATTTTTCGGATCCGGGCAGAAGGTATTTGCGGAAATTTCTTTCAAACCATGCCGGACTGAAACGTGATCTTTGTGGGAATGCATGATTGTGGATGGCGGGGTTTATTTCACGGGCTGCCTGTTCGGCGGCGGCTTCTTTGGTCGGGAAAAAGGAAACGGCTTCATATCGGGGGGCGGCATAGAAGTTGTCAAGTATGGCGGTAGTGCCACGAATTATGGCTTCACAACCGCGGTTTTTGTAGGAACTGTTTCCAGCTAGAATGAAACTTTCCGCCATCTAGTTTCTCCTCATAATGTATACCATAATATATATTAAATCAAAAGCCAGTTTGTTTATCAATGATTGGAGAATCGCCGAAATTTGTTTTTTAAAACTTTAAGGGTATTACGCAACATATGACTGAATTTGTAGAGCATGGAAAGTGCCTGGTTGTTTGCGATTAAGTAAATAATTTTGTGTTTCGTTGTCAAAGCCTTGTTTTGTTTCAAAATCTTATATTGTTCGCGCAGCAACGGCAAATCACTATTTCGCAGCGCCATAGACAAACGGGTTGCGGCATACCGCACGGCAACCATTGTTTTGTATTTATTTCTTTCATCCTCCGGCATTGGTATGTCATTAAGCACGGAATTTAATATCTCAAGGTAGCTTGCTATCGCGCTTAAACGGGCTTTTATGGACTTTTGGTTGTTATGTGAGATGCTGGAATCCCTGCAAAGATAATACAACAGGGGTTCGTCTATGAAGCCGCGTTCATATTTGTAATACAAGGGCAATAACATTTGCCAGTTCGGGCCTATTGTGGCGGGGAATATGGTTCTGGCGGGATGGGTGTCGTCAAACTCCTTCATTCTGGCCATGTGGCAGCCTGCCACAAAAATTGAATTTGACAGCAGTAGGTGGATAAATTGGTTGCGCTCGAATCTGTTAGGATTTTTTTTCGACAGCAAGCCTGTTGTTTTAGTTAAATCCTTTTCATTAATAATCCACGCGTCGCTTGTCACAACGGCGCAGGCTGGGTGCTCCCGTAAGTAATCGAGCTTTTTTTGCACGGAATCCGGTGTAAGAAAATCATCATATTCCGGCCAGCATAAAAATTCTCCCCGGACCCGTTTGAGGGCAGTGTTAAGGGCGGCGGACACCCCTGCATTTTCCTGAAAAATATACTCAAATCCCATGCCGGCTTCTTGAAACTTTGTTTCGTACGACAATATTATCTCGCGCGTCCCGTCAGTTGAACCGTCATCAACATAGATATATTCGATATTTTTATAAGTCTGGCTGAGAATCGAATTCAATAGTCTGTGGACAAAAGCAACCCCGTTCCAGCCGGGTGTTACTATGCTAACCAGGTTTTTAGTGTATTGCCTTGAATTTTGCGTCAAGCTGATTTCGTTCCCCATTTTAACCTCGAGTTAAGATATTGGCGGAGTATTTTAATAATTTGCCGCATTTCAGATGTATTCCGGAATAGGATGAAAATGACCGCGTTGGGTATTATCAGGCTGACAAGTCCGCGTCCGGCGAATGTCCACCAACCGCCGGCGCTAAATAATGTGGAACAGATAAACGCTGTTATTGCCGCATTGGCTGCGACGACCGCCAGATAAAGGCCATAACGCAGAAAATAGCCCCGCGCCGGAGCGGCGAAAATATGTTTATACACAATAATTGCACGGTACCAGAATGGAAAAATAAAAGTGCTTAAAATCATGCCGAGAAATACGCCCGACACCCCCATATAATCGGCCAGAATTAATGAAAACACCAAATTGGCAACTGCTTGAAATGCCGGCAAATATTTATCCTGCGCATAAATTCCGCCGGATGTTTTAACGACATACAAAGACACCCTGGCTCCAGTAAGGTAGTAATCCGTGAGAATGATTGCGACTGTCGCCTGACTGAAAAGATACTCTTTCCCGACCCACAGCACAATAAACGGATTGAGCATATTATAAAAACACACGGCAGTGGCGCCGAATGCCCAAAAAGTTATGAAATCCAGCACTTTTGATTTCTCAAGGCACTTCTCTTTAGATTCCGTTGATATCAGATTGCCAAAGCTGGCGGCAACACTGTTTGGCGCAAGCAGCAGGAACCCTTTAACCACGCCAATAATCATAACGTAGTTGGAATATATGCCAGCCAAAGAGACGCTGAGCCGGGCCGAAATAACAAGAGTGGCTATTCCGTTGACGCCGAAATCGCCGATCTTATGCCAAAGCATGGCTTTAACATTTTTTTTGATGAGCTGCAGGTCTTCTTCCGGCAGTTTCTCTTTAGTTTCAAAGCTTACCTCAGGATAAGACTTTTTTATATACCGGTTTGTGAAATATCTTTCCAGGAAAATCACTGCTGATTGCGTAAGCAGGTACGCGAAATAGTTGTGCGTGGTAAGTAAAACCGTTATTTGCGCGGCTGTCCATAAGAGGTTGAATCCGACCGCAAATGGTACGGTTTTATAAGTTTTTTGATCGGCGGTAATCAGGGTTTGCGGATAAATAAGCAAATAGCCGGCTACGGTATTTGCCAGAAAGATTAAATAGTAAATATGAAGGTGTTCTATAGGATTGTGGCTTTTTACCAAGTATTGGAGGAACGGAGCAAGCAACAGGCCCGCTATGGATATTGCTACTGCGACATATTGGTATACCCGCCTGTAAAAGGCCATTAATGTGCTTATGTGGTGATAATCTTTGCTGGCAAGAGGTTTGTATAAACTGAAGCCGATCGCGGTAGACAGTCCCATGTCGGCAATGGAGAGGAACATGAACACATTGCCTAAAACTCCATTAATACCGAGATATTCGCTTCCCAAAACTTTTATGAAAACCGTACGCGAAATAAAATTAAGCAGCGCCATTGACACTGTCCGCAGAACGGAATACTCAATGTTTTTTAGAGCGTGCGCAGTTCTCATATTCTTTTGTTTTGGAAAGTTCCCTTGTGGCGCGTGGGTTATCGTGCGGTTTTGTCTGTATTGCTAAAGTATTTATGCCAATTGAAGGCGGTTTCTATTATCGTTTCAATTTCTGGAAATTGAGGCTTCCAGCCTAGAATTTTTTCGGCTTTCGTGCTGGAGCCTATCAAGCGCGCGGGGTCGCCCGCCCGTCTGCCGGTTTCGGTAACCTGCACCGGTTTCCCCGTAATTTTTTCCACGGTTTTTATCACTTCCCGCACTGAAAAGCCTTTGCCGTTGCCAAGGTTGAAAGAATCGCTTTCCCCCCCTTTCTCAAGATATTCCAGCGCCAGAATATGCGCGGCGGCTATGTCTGTGACGTGGATGTAATCCCTTACGCAGGTGCCGTCCGGCGTGGGGTAGTCGGTTCCGAAAATCTTGATGTCCTTTCGCACTCCCTGCGCCGCGTCTAGAGCCAGCGGGATAAGGTGCGTTTCCGGGTCGTGCCATTCGCCGGTTTCACAGTCAGGGTCGGCCCCTGCGGCGTTGAAATAGCGCAGATTGACGTGTTTTATCCCGTAGGCGCGTTCATAATCTTTAAGCGCGGTTTCCACCATAAGCTTAGTGCGCGCGTAATTATTGACAGGCTGTTGCGGGTGGTTTTCCGTCATCGGGATTTCAACCGGTTCGCCGTAAGTCGAGCAAGTTGACGAGAAAATAAAGTATTTCGCACCGCCGTTTTTCATCGCGGTCAGCAGATTTATGGCGTTGCATACGTTGTTTTCGTAATATTCGGCGGGTTTCTCCTCGCTTTCGCCTACATAAGTGTAGGCGCACAGGTGCATTACAGCGTGGATTTTATACTTTTTGAAAATTTCGGCAAGTTTTTTCTTATCGCCCAAATCGCATTCTTCAACTATTCCCCACTTCGCCAATTCTCGGTGCCCCCTGCTGAAATTATCCAGCACAACCGCGTTAAAACCGTGTTTAACCAGTTCTTTCGCGACGTGCGAGCCGATATAGCCGGCCCCGCCCGCAATCAGTATGTATTCAGTGTTTGATGTCATATTCTTTCGCGATATCCTTGACGCTTTGCGTTTTGTCCAACGCGCACAAAAGAGTGCCGTTTTGCGTTTGGATGAACGCGCCGTTATTTAAGTCGCAAACAGCGGCGGAATTGCGGGCTATAATAAGCGAATTTTTGCAGTCTTTCACGACAGCGTTGCCTTTTATAACATTGCCGTTTTTATCTTTAGCGCAGTTTTCATAAACCGCTTTCCACGATCCCACGTCGCTCCATTTAAAGCGTGCCGGCAGCAGCCAAACTTTACTGCTTTTTTCCAAAACCCCGGTATCCAGAGAGATATTCGGCATTTTGGAGAAAAGCGCAGCTAATTCCTTTTGCGAAAACCGACCGTTTTTTAAGGCTTTTTTCTCTATTTCCGAAAGTATGCGCGCGGTTTGCGGCATATGTTTTCCTATTGCGGCAAGCAATACGGATGCGCGCGCAACGCAAATTCCAAGATTCCAATAGTAATTCCCGTTTTTGACGAAAGTTTCCGCTTTCCCAAGCGGCGGTTTCTCAATGAATTTTTGCACGGGCGACGGCGTGCCGCCGTTTTTTCCGGCGCAAATGTAGCCGTATCCAGTTTCAGGTGTTTTGGGTATAACTCCCAGGCAGACTAAAGCGTCTTCTTTCGCAGCTTTTTTAGCGGCTGATTTTATCGCGCTTTTAAACCGCATATTGCCTTCTATTTTATGGTCGGCGGGCATTATGACCAAAACCGGATCGCCGCTCTGTTTCGCCAGGATTGCGGCTAATCCAGCCGCCACGGTTGTTTGCCGGCCCTCTGGTTCCTGAATGTAACGTACTTTTATGTTTTTGCATTCGTCGGTTTTCGCCAGGCGGAGGTGTTTTTTGTTTGTAACCGCTATGGCATGATCGGCGAACAGGGCGGCGCGCTCCAGAGTTTCACGGTATAGGGTTTTTACACCCAGCAGGCGCAGATATTGTTTCGGCTTTTCGGGACGGCTGAGCGGCCACAGTCTTGTGCCAGATCCGCCTGCCAGAATAACCGCTATAATCTTTGGATTCATAACTCATACCAATGAAAAAGCCCGGTCATTATCCGGGCTTTTCCCGATGAAAGTTCTGCCTATACCGCGACGTTTGTTTTATCTTCTTCCCGTTCTTTACCGGGAGCGTCCGTTTCCGGCTGGTCCGGTTTTTCACCCGGTTCTTTCGCTTCCTTGCTTTCGTCCCGATAGTAGTAGTTGTAATGGTACTTATAATAGCTGCCGTAGTAGGAATAGGATAAGCCGCCCAGCTTGGACATGTTCACTACCGCGCCTAATATTTTAACGCCTGTTTTCTTTAATCTGGAGATGGCGTTAGCAATCAGTTTAACGCGAGTTTTCCCGTGCTTGATGACGAAAATACAGCGCTCAATGTGGCGGCCCCAAAGCATAATGTCGCTTATCGGAAAAACAGGCGGACAGTCGATAATAATCCTGTCGTAATTCTTTTTACCCCAGTTTACCAAAGCCGACACACGCGGGGTGTTTAGCAACTCCGCCGGATTGGGCGGACGGGGTCCGCATGGCAAAACGTCCAGATTTTCCAGTTCGGTTTTCTGGATATACCCCGCTATTTCCGAGGGATCGGCGCCTTTGGCCAGGAAATCGCTGACGCCTTTGGAGTTGGACACTTTAAATAGCTTGTGCATGTTGGAACGGCGGAGATCCCCGTCAATTACCAGTACGCGTTCTCCCGCTTGCGCTATCGCCACGGCGATGTTTGCGCACACATAGCTTTTTCCTTCGCTCTGCACCGAACTGGTGACCAGGAAAGATTTGTTTGCTTCATCCACTTCCGCGAAATCAACCATTGTGCGCAGGTTGCGTACCGCTTCACTGGTCAGCGACTGGTTTTTGTCGAATAAAGTCTGGTAAACGGCTATCTTTTTCTGGTTTTTCTGGCCCTCGCCGATCGGCAGCAATGACAAAAACGGCAGTCCCAGCTTGGTTTCCACGTCATCCTGGGTTCTTATGGACTGGTCTATAAGCTCGACAATCATGACCATGACAAATCCCAGCGCGAATCCCAATCCCACGCCTATTGCGATATTCAAGAGTTTTCTGGGTTTTATCGGTTCGGACGGCACTACGGCGGGGTCAATCAGGCGGATATTATTGCTTAAAAGCTGGCCGGATAAATCAATTTTCAGGCTGGTTATTATCCGTTTTGTTTCCTGCTGGATTTGAATATTAATCGAGTCCAGGTTGGCTTTCAGCGCGACAACTGAAGGATGTTTTGCAGTATATCTGCTGGACAGGGACGCTATTTCCGATTCTTTCAGCGCTTTCTGTTGTTTTAGTTCCTGGATAAGAGTGTTGTTGACCACCGCCGGCAATGATTCGAACAATTCGTCTGACGATAACTGGTTTTGCTGTCCCTGCAACGCGTTCAGCACGTCTTTGGACATGAACAGCTGGTTGCTGAGATTTTCGTCTATGTATGCCTCGGCAACTTTGTTGGCCAGTGTCGCGGCGAGATCTGGGTTGTGCGATTCCACCTGGACATATACCAGACGGCTTCTCTGCACCGGAGTTATTGTGACCGCTTTTGACAGTTTCCCAATGCCGCCGGGATTAGCGAAATCCTCATAGCGTTCCAGGTTTGATGAACTGTACACTTTAGACAAGAGTGTTCTGCTTTTCAAAAGCTTGTATTGTGTCTGGTAATAGTCCTGATTGGCCCGTTCCACCATCGGGCCGGACTGGAGCGTTACTCCGGAATTTTTCTCTTTTTCGATAACCAGAAGGCTGGAGGCCTGATAGACCGGTTTTGTTTTTACCGTTATCAGCACGGCCAATAAAATCACCGACAGCCAGCAGGATAAAAGTATCCAGCGCCGGCGCATCATGATTTCCAGGTATTGTATCAGATCTATTTCGAAATTTTTGTCTTGCTCAGCCATTTGGTCAAATCCTAGAAGAAGCTTTGCGGGACGAACACAACATCGTTAGGTTCCAGTTCAATGTCCGCGCTTTTGTCACCATCTTTTGTGATTTTGGATATTTCAACTTTGATGAATTCACTTTTACCTTTATGCCTGCGGAGCACTCTTGTCCTGTCCTGGGCGGCGATTTCCGTAAACCCTCCGGAAAGAGTAATCGCTTCCAAAACGGTTATTTTGCGTTCCGCGGGAAGGTCGATGGAGCCGGGTTTTTTTACTTCGCCCAGCACATATACGTTTTTGTTTGAATACTCTTTTATGAGAACGCTTACCTGCGGGGATTTCAGGTACTGGGAAAGTTTTTCGGACAGGATGTTTTCCGCTTCCGGAACGGTAAGCTTTCCGATTTTGGTTTGCCCGGCCAGCGGGATGTTGATTGTTCCTGTTCCACTGACCCGCACTGTCCTGTTCATCTCCGGTTCCTGAAAAATGGTTATTTCCAGGAGATCTCCGGGCTGGATTTCATAATTTGACACGCTTTGGCCCAGCTGTCCTAACGCTGAAAGCACGGCTTTTTCATCAATTGATTCAACAGCTTCCAAAGACGATGGCGGTACCATGTCCTGTTTTTCCGCGGAAGAGCCGGTTTGTTTGAAATTTTCTGCCGTATTTACTTTTTTGGACGCCGGCGCGGAGCAGGCGGAAATAAAGAAAACCGCGCTAAACACTAAAATGTATACATTTCGCATAATTAAATTATAGCAAATAATGATGAAACCGCCCATTAGAAAGAGAAGGCTAGGCGTTCGCTTTTTCGGCTATTTCACAAACCACATGCGCAATGTGGATATGGCATTCCTGAATGCGGGGTGTGTTAGATGACGGCACTATTATCGGCAGATTGACCAGATCTTTCAGTTTCCCGCCGGTGCCGCCCAAAAGGCCCACCGTATAGCTGCCGCGTTTTTTTGCGGCTTCCACGGCTTTTATGATATTTTCGCTGTTCCCCGAGGTGGATATGGCGATAACCACATCTTTATCCGTGGCGAAAGCCTCAATCTGGCGTGAGAAAATTTCGTCATACCCGAAATCGTTGCCTATTGCCGTAATTGTAGAGGTGTTGACGTTTAACGCCAGCGACGGGAGGGCTTTGCGGTTAAGTTTGTATCGTCCCACGAATTCGGCGGCGATGTGCTGTGCGTCAGCCGCGCTGCCGCCGTTGCCCATGGCGATTATCTTGCCGCCGTTTTTCAGAGAAGAGGATGTTTTTTCCGCAAAAACGAGTATTTCTCTCTCAATATTTTTTGAAAGGCGCAATACTTCAATAAGTTCATCCGCCGCATTAGTGATGAAAGTCATAGATTTCCTCCAGATACTGGTAATGATAGCAAAACACAAGGTTTTTTAAAATCGAAATTCTTGAGTCAATTGCGGCAGCGCGGGCATTTCTCTATTTCGGAAACAGCGCCAATTAAGCTAAAATTTATATATGAATGTTTTATTCGTATGCACCGGAAACGTAAATCGCAGTTTCGTCGCCGAAAAATATCTAGCAAAACTGGCGACTGAAGCCAAGGTGGACATTGTCGTTGATTCCTGCGGAATCGGCGCTCAGCCGTATTACAAGGTTCCGCCGCAGGCCGATTCATACCTCAAAAGTAATGCGGGAGTGCAATCTTATTCTCACTCGCCGAAACTTATAACGGAAGAACTTATAGCATGGGCGGATCTGATTCTGGTTATGGAGGATTTTCAGTTTGATATCATTTCCGATAAGTATCCCCACAGCGTCAGGAAAATGCATCTTTTCCTGGATTACTGTCTAGACAAGCCCGGCGATTTGGTTGATCCTATGGGCAAAAGCGACAAGGTTTTCCTGGCGGCTTTTTCGAAGATAAAAGAAGGCGTTGACCGTTTGTTTGCGAAACTTATAACCGGTTAATTGTTTTTAGTTTCGCCATAAATAAAAAACCCCCGTTTCCGGGGGGTTTTTTATTTATAGTTTGCGATTTTAGAAAGTCGCTCTGATTTGCAGTCCGGTCACATGGTCTTTGTAATTGAACTGGCCTTCGTTGGAGGATCTGTTCTTGTAGTCGTAAGCAAGGGCCGCTTTCAGCCACGGCTGGATGTCGTAACCAACGTCTACGCCAAGGCGCAGATAACCGTCTTTTCTTTTTTCATTGAGTCCCGGGGTGTTTTCGGGATAGACCACATATTCGTAGCCGAACGCCGCGCCGACATCCCATTTCGTTCCTATTTTGTGGTTGAAAATAAGATTTGTCAGTGTTGAGGTATAGTATCGGCTGTTCACATAGGTTGACTCTATATTGTCCCGGATTCCCTGCAGTAGAAGAGTGGAGTTTTCGGTAGCCTGCCACGAAAGTCCAAGACCGTAGGAGAACGTGGTGGCGTTGTTGGATGCAGTGTTTAAGGAATTTTTGTAATTGCGGAACTGCGCACCTGCTGAGACGGTTCCGGTGACTTTGTTCGCAATTTTTCCTTCCAGTCCGCCGTTAATTTTATTGATCGTTGAATTATTGGCGGTGTTGCTTTTGTATGCCACATTATTGAAGTTATAACCCAATACTGCAAGCGTTTGCGGCATAAGCTTGTAAGTGCCGGCCACGCCAACGGTAACCTGGTTTCTGTCGAGAGCGGCATACTCGGTGGCTAAATACTTGTTATAGGCGTCCGCCACTTCGACTCTGAAGCCGTAGTTGCCTTTGAGCGGAGACTCGAGCAGGAAGTTCACATCATTTTCAACACGTTTCGCGCGGGCGGTAAGTTCCGACGACGCCTGATCCGTGGTCGCCAGGAATTTCTCACCCAGTTTCATGTTTATATCCTTCCCGACGGTCGCCGTTCCGGAGATGTCAGCCGTATGGTGCACGGCGTTGTTGTTGCTAGGACTTACAGAATAGGTAATCAGGTCAAGCTGATACCCGGCTTGAAGTTTAAGACGATTCGAGAATTTCTGGCTGAAGCGTACTCCAACCGCTGAATCGTTTATCCAAGCGCCCTTGGCGTTAGATTGAAGATAAATATTGCTGTCATATTTCCCCTCAGTGCTTACGAAGGGATCAATGTTCAATCCGCCAAGTTTAATGTTCTGCATGGTCCAGCCGGTGCTGATCATGCTCATTAGTGTTACTGCCGAAACCACTATCTTTCTCATTTAAATCCTCTCTTGATTAATATTTCCTAAATTTTGCTGAAACTACGGCGTGGACGGGCTTATTTTCTGCGCTTCCTTCTCTTCTTGCGAGGGAATGACGTTTGTTTTCGGCTGCAGGATCATGTCTTTGGGCGCACCCGGCTGGTCGTTGTCGTCATCCTGATCTTTCTGATCATCGCCATCCTTGTCTTTTCCCTTGCCTTTTTCATCTTTGGCCTCGGATTTAATGCCCGAACTGTCACCTACGACCATAACCGTGGTTTCTTTGGTCGAGAGATTTGATTTAACAACCTGGCCCTGAGTTACGGTAATAACCGGACCGTCTGTTCCTGTTTTGGCTTCAACCGAGCTGTTATTGGTAAAAACAAAGACATTGCCCTGTCCGTCGCGGACTTCAACGGGCATGCCTTCGCCTGAACTGATCGTTGCGCCGGTTTCGGTTCCAAGAACTGAAAAGCTCGATCCCGCGGGCCCCGTGACTGTCAACCCGGCTGCTTTGACTTCAAGCGTTCCGGTGATAACCTTAAAGACCACGTCTGAATCCAGGTCTTGGGGAAACGGATCACCCTGGTTAAGTTCCATTATGAGTTGATTCCCTTTCATTACCTGCACTTTGCCGGTAATGGATACAAATTCTACCGGAGCCTTTGCCGAAGGCCTGCCTATCCGCGGCGGCTGGGGCGGTGGTACGAACCTTTGCGGTGTGGGGGGTGCTGGCGGTGGTGTGGGGGGTGCTGGCGCTATGGGAGTAGGAAAATCAATATTATTCCGCCCCGCTTCGGCTATCCCCAAAGCCGAAAACAACACTACTGCTGTCACTGCTATTAGTTTTTTCATCCTCAACCTCCTAAGTTTTTAAATCATGCATTGCAACAACTAGATTTATGATAGCATAACTCCGAATAAATGTGCAATACTTCGCGGATATGTGACTTTTGTCATATTCCCGCCGGTTCTATAAATTTCTTGTTTATCCACCCTTTCAGTCCTTCCTTCGGAAGTCCTATTTCATACCATTCGCCGTTGGCGCTGATGATATCTACGACGTGGCCTTCCGGAACCGTTGCGGCGGCGCCGAAATTATCGCCCGGGCCGGTTCGGAGTTCCCCTATACCGTCCACCACCACCGCGGGATTCCTGGGGCTTGTTTCCACCTGCGCCAGATACCAGCCTCCGCAAACTATCGTCACAAACGCCGCAAAAACAAGTGCGCGCATGAGGTGCGGTCTGGCGTTTTTCCAAAAACTGTAAAACATGAGCAGGAAGATAAATGCCCACAAAGACAGCAGCGTAAGGCCTTTCAGTTCTGTCCGGGAAAAATACGAGAACAGATTGAACAGGGTTTCCGGAATTCCTTCTGGCACAAGCCGTGTTCCAGCCTGATTCATGGCGAACGCCAGATTGTGGCGGATATCACTGTCACGCGGAAGAAGCGAAAACGCTTTATAGTAATTCGCCACCGCGCGGCCCGGCTTGTTCGTTTTATAATAGGAATTGGCGAGATTGTAATAATAATAAGGATTATGGGGAGCCTGGCGCGCCAGTTCGCGGTAGAGGGATACCGCTTCCTCGAAATTTCCGTTGCGGTATGCCTCTCCCGCCCGCGTTTCCGCGCTTTCCTGGGCGAAAGTTCCCGCGGACAGCATAACCGCCGCGGCTATGGCCGTAAATATCATAGAGCGGAACTTTTTCATTTTTTAAGCTCCTTTTCAAGTTTGCCGATAAGCGTCATAAGCCTGACGGAAACCGGTTCCATACCGGCTCCGAACGTGTGCGCGGACGCGGGCGCGAAGCGTATCTGCTCCAGTTCGCTCCAGATCCGGTCCAGCGTGGAAATGGTTTCTTCCGGCAGGGACGGATAAAGCTGGCGCATCTTCGCCAAGGTCTGGCGGAACGGTTTTCCGTTTATCTGTTCATTGAGTTTGTCGCTTAAATAGTCTCCCAGCGCGTCCGACATGACTCCCACCGCGTCGCCCGGTTTGCCCGCGCTGAACATTTCCTCGCTCTGTTTTATCGCCGAGCGGGCTTTCGCGTAAGCTTTTCTGTGGCGGACTTTGCCTCCGTCCTTATTGCGCAGGGTGACGACGAGATTTGCCAGCGCGGTTATAAGCAGCAGGATAATCGGGATTATGGTTTTCCCTTCGAGCCTGGCGGCGGAGGCGAGGAAAACTGAAAAGCCGGACGGCGAGCCGGATTTGATGTAGCTGATATCCGAGCCCAGCGCTTTCACGCCGTTGGACGGTTCCGAGCCGGTGAATGAAATCTGCGGAGCGTCGTTGCTGTCGCCCGGCAGGACTTTGAGCGTCATCGGCATGGTGCTTATGTTTTTATAAGCCCGGCTTGCCGGGTCGAAGTAGGAAATGTGTATTTCCGGAATAGTCTGGTTGCCTGACATGCGCGGAATCAGCACGGTTTTGAATGTTTTGTTCCCCTGCACGATGTCGTTGTTTTTCGAAATGTCCACTGACGTCACCATGTCGTAGGTTTTGAAGGCCGGCATTTTCGGCAGTTCAGGCGCGGTGATGGACTTGATGTTGCCCACGCCCGCCACGGTTATGGTGAGATTGGCGGCTTCGCCCACTTTCAGCTGATGGCGGTCCACGCTGGCTTTTATGCTGCAGGAGCCGGTCAGGCCGTTGAAATCCGCCGGTTTGCCGGTTTCGGGAACGGGCAGTATGTCAACTGTTATGGGATTGGTTTTTACCGTTTTTGTCATGCGGGCCATGTTGCCGCTCAGGAAATTCTGCAGGAAGTCCGGCGAGAACGGGTCCATGTCCGAATCGGAACGCGCCTGATAGCGTATTTCCGCCGTAGTGATCACCGTTTTGCCGGGCATGGCGCCGAACAGCGCGGTTCGTATTTCAAGGAACTGGTAAGACCGTCCGTTCACTGTTTCAACGCCCGTGCGGGACGGCGGCAGATCTTCGGAAAGGAACTGGTTCGTCTGGGGCGGAGTGTAGTCCGGGTTTCCCAGCAGCGCGACGGCTGTGTAAAACCGCATGGTGAGTATTATCTGCTCGTTTACATAAGCGCTGGTTTTATTGACGAAGGCTTTCGCGAAAACATCCGGACTTTGCGGATCCTCCTGCCTTCGCCGCGCCTGGCCCTGGGGCGCGGCCTGCTGCGCCGTCTGAGATCCGGCCTGGTTCCCCGCCGGCGGGATAACTTTGACTTCTATGGGCGTTGACGCATAAGTCTGGCCGTTATAGGAAACGCGGATTTCGCCTATCACCGCCTGGCCCACGAAACGGGGCGCGAGCGTGTAGGTGTAGATAAGAGAACTTGAAATGGCGCCGTTTATTATGGAAATATTCTGGCTTTGCCCGGCCCGGTAGGCGTTGAAATTCGGCAGCGACGGCAAAATAGGGTCCTTCACTTCGCTCGCCGCGCCGGTCACCTGGACCGTCAGCAGGATGCTGTCGTTGAGCGCGACCACTTTTTTGTTTACGGAAGCGCGCACTTCGAACGCGTTTGCGGCGGAGCAGGCCGCGCACAGCGCCGCCGTAAGAATTGAATAGCGTAATAGTTTTTTCATAAGCGCACCTGAAATTTTACCAGTCTTTCCCGCTGTCGGGCGGGGGCATCGCGGGACGTGACTTCATCTGCTGAGCCTGTTCTTTTTGCTGCTGGTTTTCTTTTTCCTGCGCCATCTGCATTATGCGGTCGGCGTCGGACTTGGGCATCTGGTTTTTTTTCTGCTCGTTATTCTGCTTGTCTTTCTGGTTCTGATTGTCTTTGTCTTTTCCGTCGGACTTGTCCTTGCTCTGGTTCTGCTGTCCGCCCTTTTCGTCTTTTTTCTGATCTTGCTTCTGCTGGTCCTGTTTCTGTTGGTCTTGCTTTTGCTGATCTTGTTTTTGTTGGTCCTGTTTTTTGTCCTGCTTTTTTTCGCTCTCTTTAAGGGCCAGCTGGAGGTTGTAAATTGTTTTCTCGTCGCCGGGCCGCAGTTCCAGCGCTTTTTTATAGCTTTTTGCCGCGTCCTTCATCTGGCCTGCTCGGAACAGGGCGTTGCCCATGTTGTAGTGGGCATCCGCGCCCAGTTTCTTGGAGGCTTTGCCCGCCACGGCGAACGATTCTTCGGCTTCCTTGTATTTTTCCAGACGGTAAAGCGCGTTGCCCGCGTTAAAAAACGCGGCGTCGTTGTTTGGATTTTTTTCCAGGGCCTTGCCGTAGGTGTCGAACGCTTTTTCGTAATCCTTCGCGGCGTAGGCTTTATTTCCCTGGCGTATCAGGCTGTCGCCTTTTTCGGCGCGCGCCGCCGGAGCAATCCCCAGCAGAATCACAAAAAGAAGGAAATTAAAATTCATTTTTTCTCCTCCGTTCTTCTCGCATGTTTCCTTAAGCGGAAAGTCATTCTGCGTTCCGGTATCAGCATTTCCAGCAGCAGCAGGATTATGCCGATGAGCAGAGGGATCTGATAACGGTTTTTGTACTGGGCCTGGTTTTTTCCCTTCCATTTCGAGCGGCTGAGGCTTTTTAGCGCCTCGGCGATTTTAGTGGAAACTTCCTCCGGACCGGTGTACCTGATATACGCGCCGCCCGTTTCGGCCGCTAGTTTAATGAGGGTTTTTTCGTCCAGCCGCGTTACGATGGTCTGGCCTTTGTCGTCTTTTCTGTAGCCGGTAAGCTGGCTGCCGCCGTCTTCGGTCGGAATAACCTCGCCTTCCGGACTGCCGATGCCGATCGCGAAAATGGCAATACCCGCGTTTTTCGCGTTTTTAATCGCGTCGTCAAGCTTGCCTTCGTGGTCTTCTCCGTCGGTTATCAGGATCAGCGCTTTCTTGCCGGGGTATTTCTGGAGCATCACTGCTGATAAATCCACCGCCGCGCCGATATTGGTGCCTTTAAAGGGGATGAGCCCGGGCGAAAGGAAGTCTACGAAATATTTTAGCGCGGTTTCGTCCGTGGTTATTGGGCACTGGATGAAAGCTTTTCCGGCGAAGGCGATAACGCCCGTGCGGTAGTCCTTCAAATCGCTTAGCAGGATATTTATCATCTGCTTGGCGTTTTCCAGACGGGTGGGCTTGATGTCTTTGGCCATCATGGATAAAGACGTGTCCACCGCAATCACCGCGTGCGACACTTCCGCTTCGCTTTCCTTCATTTCCACGCCCCATTGGGGGCCGGCCCACGCCAGGAACAGAAAGCCCAGCGCGGTCATGAAAAGGATTGTTTTAAGCCATTTGCGCCGTTCGCTTTCCTCCTGCGTGAGGCGCGGATACATCTTATCCAGGGCGAGGCGTTTGATTATATTCGTTTTTCTGCGGGCCGAATAAAACACGGCGGCGGCCGCGGCGACGGCCGCGGCCAATATCCATAGAAGAATCAGCGGGTTTCTGAATAACTGCATCAGGGTATCCTCAAAAACAGTGTCCGCACCAGCATGAATTCCGCGAACAGCAGCAGAATCGCCGGTATCAGAAACATCATGTACTTGTCGGTGTAGTTCACCGACGTCTGGTTTTTGTGTTCCGTTTTCTCAAGCTTGTCTATGATGTTGTAAATCTGCGCCAGTTCCCGGCGGTTTTTGGCCTGGAAAAATTCCCCGCCGGTCACGGCTGCCACTTCCGAGAGGGTTTTTACGTCCAGCGGATCCACGCCCATCGCCACCAAGTTGGGGTCCGCGTTTTCGCTCGCCGTGCCGATGGTGTAAATTTTTATCCCGTAGCTCGCCGCGGCTTTCGCCGCCAGCACGGGGTCCGAAATGGTGCCGGTGTTGGAGCGTCCGTCGGTCAGCAGCAGCATTATTTTGCTTTTCGCCTGGGAATTTTTCAGGTGGTTCGCCGCCGTGGCGATGGCGTCGCCTATGGCGGTGCCGTCGTTGTTGGTCATGCCGATGCGGACCTGGTCGAGAAATTCGTCAAGCGAGCCGTAATCGTTTGTCAGCGGACATTGCAGCATGGCCGTGCCTGCGAAAACCACTATGCCTATCCGGTCATTGATTCTTTTGTCTATAAACTCTTTCGCGTTTTGTTTCGCCGCCTCGATCCTGCTGGGCGGGAAATCGTTGGCCAACATGCTCGATGACGTGTCCATGCAGAGCATGATGTCAACGCCCGCCGAGGGCGGAAGAATCTGCTTCCTCACGTCCTGCGGCCTGGCCAGCGCAAGGATAAGGAGAACGACGGCGAACGCGCGCATCAGCTGCGGAATGGTGTCCGACATGCTTATTCTGGGCGACGGATCCGGTTTCATCCGCACCGGCATGGAAAAGCGGATTGACGCTTTTAAAGACGACAGAAAAAGGGTCGCCCACACTATGATGAGCAGAGCCGGTATCAGGAGGAACAGGAAGTAAAGATTTGCGAAACTCATTGCCGTTCCCCCCCGCCGGCGTTTTTGCTTCGCTCCGGCTTTTTGCTTTGCAGGAGCGCCGCGCTCAAATCCTTGAAATCGCCTTCTGCCGCGTAGGCGGGGGCTGTTTCGGAAGGTTGTTCTGCCGGTTCCGTTTTCTGCTCGGGAGTGGTGTCCGCTATCACGGCGCGCAGCACGGAAACATCTTCGTCCCTTTCGCTTTCGCCGGGCACGTGTTTGGCGAATTTCACCATGTCGCACGAGGTGAAAAATTTCCGCGCGGTGGTCAGCACGATTTTGTCTATATCGCGGCGCGAGAGGAGTTTGAGCATGTCGTAAGTGGTGAGTTTGTGGGTGTTTACCCCATAGCGTTCGTCCAGATATTTGCGGGCGATATCGCTCAGCTCGTCATAAAAACGCTTGTAACGGTGTTCTTCCCAGATGCCAGACTTGAGCAGCCGGTCAATTTCTTCGTTGATGCGGATTTCCAGAGGGCGGTTGTCCGTTTTAACAAACGCGCCCGCGGTTTTTCTCTTTTTATAAATGCGGTACGCCGCATAAGCGATCGCCGCCAGCAGGAGCAGAAGCAGCAGCCAGTTCAGCCAGTAAAAAGGCCGGTACGGCCCGGCTATGTCGA
>Ga0172379_10003802_pt1 | contig 23379 bp, 20 predicted proteins | sample GrowelOW334metaG_FD_119756 | JGI IMG/M metagenome (GOLD analysis project Ga0172379, IMG submission 119756) | Groundwater microbial communities from an aquifer near a municipal landfill in Southern Ontario, Canada - Groundwater well OW334 metaG | ecosystem: Environmental > Aquatic > Deep...
CCCGTGTCATTTCGAACCCCGTTTTTTGGGGTGAGCCCGCCTGACTGACGCCAGTCGGGCAGGAAATCTTAGATTTCTCGTCCCGATTGTAAAGCATCGGGACTCGAAATGGAAAGAAGAAACAATCACCATGAAGGAACAAAAGGAAATAAAAGCTTTATTGTTTTTTATTTATAATTCAGAATTCATAATTTATAATTAATTAGTGTAATCATGAGACTAATCAAATTTTGGCGTGCCGTGCTGTTGTTCCTTCTGTTCAGCGTGATGATACTCCCGAATGCAAACCTTCTTGCTCAGCAATTATCCCCCAGCCAGGTGGATCAGGTAAAACAGCAATTGCAGTCGATGTCCCCCGATGAGATCGACGCAAAGCTCAAATCGCTCGGAATGACACGGGACGAGGCGGAGAAACGGGCAAAAGAGAACGGTATCGATCTTCAATCGTATCTCGGCGGTGCCTCGACTGCATTGACTCCCGCGGTGGATACCGGCAGCGCAGCACCGATACTCGAATCGGGACCGATCGCCGATGCAAAGTCGGACCAGACAGTGATGTCGAAAGAACAGGTCGATCAGACCAGGCCGGATAAATCGGTCGTTTCGAAGACCGGGCTGCCCTACTTCGGGTACGACATTTTTACCACCACCCCCGCCTCGTTCGAACCGAATGCCTCCGGCCCTGTCGATGCCGATTACCAGATCGGCCCCGAAGATGTGCTTCGTGTTTCCATCTGGGGACAGGTAGAACAGCAGACCGAAGCGGAAGTTGATAAAGACGGAAGAATATTCATTCCTACCGCCGGTCCCGTCGTCGTTTCCGGTTTGACACTCGAGAAAGCGTCGAAAGTGCTGACAAAACAGCTTTCCCGTTCGTTCCAGGGATTGAATGCATCTCCTCCGACCGTCTGGCTCGATGTCACACTCGCCAAGATACGCCCGAAGCGGGTCTTCATCATGGGTGAAGTGAAAAACCCCGGCGGATATACGGTGAACAGCTATGCGAATGTCTTCAATTCACTTTTCGCCGTCGGCGGCCCGACGATCAACGGAAGTTTGCGCGAAGTCCGTTTGATCCGCGGCAATAAAGTGATCGCCCGTGTCGATCTCTATGCGTATCTGACAGGGGCAGATAAAAATAACGATCTCCGCGTGCAGAGCAACGATATCATTTTCGTCCCGGTCCGAAAAAATTCTATCTCTATCGAAGGGACGGTCCGTAATCCCGCCATTTATGAACTGCTCCCCGGCGAGAATATTAAAAAGCTGCTGGAGTTTGCCGGCGGTCCCCTTGCCACGGCGTATCTGGAACGTGTTCAGGTTGAACGGATCACTCCATTTAAAGAGCGTGTGAAAAACCAGTTCGAACGGAAGGTTGTCGATGTCAATTTCCGCGAGATCATGGAGAAAAATTCCGACTTTAAACTGACCGACGGTGACAAGATTTCCGTTTTCTCGATACTCGATATGGTGAAGAATTATGCCACCATCTCCGGAGCGGTCTATCGCCCCGGCACGTACCAGTTGACTCCCAAAATGCGTTTGACCGACCTGCTCGCACTTGCCGACAGTCTTCAGCCCGATGTTTATCTTCAACGGGCGGACATTTTGCGGACACGCCCCGACAAGACATTGCAGTCGATCCGTCTCAATCTCGGCAAGGCGCTGCAGGGAGATCCTCTTAATAATATCCTTATCGACAGTCTCGATCAGGTGAAGATCTACTCCAAGTACGAAATTGATATGACGGAGCCACGGACAATTTCGATCTCCGGTCATATTAAAAATCCGGGAGTCTATCCTTACTCGGACAGCTTAACGCTGTACGATCTTGTCTTTAAAGCGGGGGGATTGGAAGATTCGCTGTACCGCGCCGAGACCTATCTTCTCCGTGGAGAGTTGATACGGCTGAATCCCGATAATATCACGAAAGTGACAATACCGTTCGACCTGAAATCGCTCATCGATTCCGTTCCCGGTTCGAATATGACTCTGCAGCCGATGGATGAAGTGGTCATTCACGATATCGAAATGCAGCAGATCAAGAACGAGTTTGTCGATATCCGGGGAAGCGTGAAGAAACCGGGACGCTATCCGCTCACAAAGAACATGACGTTGACCGATGTGCTGATGCTTGCGGGGGGATATACCGAAAATGCCTGGACACTGCAGGGGGAGATTGCCCGTATCGATAAATCGAAATCCGAGGATACGCTGGCGTATATTTATATCGCGAAACTTCCCGATCTGACCGATACGGTCCGGGTCAATAGTTTCAAATATTTCGAGGAAGAACGGAAGAAAGAAATCGTTCTTCAGCATCGTGATTTTATTTTCATCCGCCCCAATCCGGATTTCCATACGCAGCAGCTTGTAACGATTGCAGGCGAAGTGAAATACGATGGAGAGTATGCGCTCCGGACGCAGAACGAATACCTTTCCGAACTGATCGAGCGTGCCGGATGCATGACAACGGCCGCATACCTGCGCGGCGCTACGTTAACCCGTAAGGGAGAGCGTGTGAATGTCGATTTTAAAAATGTCTTCGAAAATCCGAAAGGGGATGAGGACATTGTACTTCACCCCGGAGACAGCGTGTATATTCCTAAGAAACCAAATGCGGTAAAGATGACAGGGAATATCAATAATCCCGGTTTGCTGGGATATATTCAGGGGGACGATCTCTGGAATTACATCGACCGGGCGGGGGGATTGAAAGACAGCTCCGATTATATTTTGTTATATTCTCCGAACGGAAATGTCTCCCGGCACGGCACCGGGTGGTTTGCATCCGATCCGACTGTGTACGACGGATCGACAATCGTGGTTGCGAAAATTCCCCCACCGCCTCCGGAAGTTCCGGGTGAGAGTGCAGGACAAGTGATACGGGATGTTTTCGCAATCGCGGCAAGTATGTTGACAGTGTTGGTACTAGCAAAGCAACTGTAATGATACAATGGTGAACACACAATATATTATGCCTAATAAAAATGGAATGGATATATAAGTGATAAGCATGTTTCCACATAGGGCCGTGTCGATAGTAAATTCTTGTCTAGGCTATGTTGAAATGTGGACTAGATAATCTATTTGACTGAATATTCAAGTGTTAAACTTGTCCGCATTGTTTTTAGATAAAGAAAATTAGATAGCAATTATGAATGATCACTTAAAATAAGATAAAGTATGAGTGAAGAACAAAAATCCTACGAATCAAAAGACGCTATAAAAGAATTTATCGAAAAAATAGCACCTTACTTTCGTATTGTTTTGCAGAATTGGAAAAAAATATTGTATCTCAACGGTGCAATAGCTATTCTTTCGGCCGCCATACTACTCCTATTTGTAAAAAATTATTATGATAGCAGTATTGTAATTCTTCCTGACTATGGTGGAGGGAGCATGCTCGGTAGTTTAAGCGGATTAGCGGCAGTGGCAGGAATAAGTGTTGGTGAATCAGTGCCTACGATGATTTATCAGAAACTACTCGAGGGTGAAGCAGTGTTGGAACCTGTTATTTATAAGAAATATGATACCAGAGAATTTGATCATCCAGTAAACCTTATTGATTATAACGAAATTGAATTGGATGTAACAAATGATAGCGACCCCAAATTTTTACAGGATAGAGATAAATTCTTGCAGATGATAAAAATCTTTAAAGAAAAAATGTTGATGACGGATTATGATCGTAATACGAGCATTTTAACGGTTACGGTGAGAACCCATGAACCGATTCTTTCTTCTGAAATAGTTAATAATTTGGTAAGTTCGCTAGATGAGTTTGTTAGAACAAAGCGAAAATCAAATGCAAAAGAGCAAAGAATTTATATTGAAAAAAGGACAGATCAAGTCCAAGATTCACTCCGCATAGCTGAGGAAACCCTAAAAGGTTTTCGTGAAAAAAATCGCGTGACCGCAACTCCCCAATTATTGCTAGATTTAACTCGGCTTGTGAGGAATGTCGATATCTTGCAGGCAGTATATATTGAATTAACAAAACAAATGGAACTAATAAAGCTTGAAGAAGTAAAAGATTCGCCAATTATTAATATCCGCGAAGGCGCGGGGATTCCAGTTAAAAAAGAGGGGCCCAAACGGGCTATTTATTTCATTTTAATTATGATATTTTCGCTTGGACTCTCTACAATATGGATAATCTACAGTAAAGATATTTTTGAATACTATAAATATATCCGAAAGAATTTGCTTATAACAAGGAATTAATTTGCTATATAAATGGATATCTTGGGTAGTGTAAAAAACCTTTCTGTTTTGGGTCACCCAACCCCTTACATCTAAATAAAAATTAATTTTCACATTATTTTATGACCTAAAACATCTAATGAAGAGGTTGTCATTAGTTGTCGAAATACAATTCATTAACAGAAATTGTTTTTTAGAATTTTTACACTCAATGAATAAGTTAAATCATCTCTCAGTATTATTAGTATCTTTTTTTACAAAAGGGCATAGGCGAAGTATCAATGCTAAAAAAAATATTATTGCGATGTTTGCGGTTAAAAGTATCAGTATAGCGGTTAATTTATTATTGGTTCCATTAACCATCGATTACGTTAATCCAACAAGATATGGCATTTGGCTCACGTTGTCCTCAATTGTTGCTTGGTTCAGCTTTTTTGATATAGGATTTAGTTTTAGTCTTCGAAACCGTTTTGCCGAGTCGAAAGCGACAAATAATTTTCATTTATCTAGAACGTATGTTAGTACAACATATGCTTCTCTTTCAATAATATTTTTTCTTGTATGGATAATTTTTTTTTCCCTTAACCAATTTACCAATTGGGACAGTGTGCTTAATGCCCCAATCGAGATGAGAGACGAATTAAGTAAATTGGCTTTAATTATAGTTAGTTTTTTTTGCTTACAAATCGTTTTAAAAACAATGAATACAGTGCTAATGGCCGATCAAAAACCTGCCAAATCAGCATTGATTGATATGGCGGGGCAAGTATTGTCCTTACTAATTGTTTATATTTTAACGAAAGTGTCTTCTCATTCACTCTTGTATTTAGGCGCCGCCATAGGATTCGCACCGATATTTGTTATTTCAACAAGTTCAATATGGTTTTATAAAAATGACTATAAAGAATACATTCCCTCGTTAAAATTTGTTGATTTTAATCTTACAAAAGATATTTTTAGCTTAGGGTTCAAATTCTTTGTAATTCAAATTGCAGCTGTTGTAATTTATCAAACAGGTAATGTTATTATAGCACAAGTCTGTGGACCCCAAGATGTTACAGTTTACAACATCGCCTTTAAATATTTTAGTGTTTTAATAATGGCATTCAGCATGATAGTGACCCCGTTTTGGAGTGCATATACAGAAGCTCAGGCGGTGAATGATTATAAGTGGATGAACAATATTTTAAGAAAATTAAGAATTATTTGGATGATATTGATATTAGCTGATTTCATTTTTCTTTTATTATCATCAATTGTTTATCATCTCTGGATCGGCAATAAAGTATCAGTACCACTTGAAGTCTCAATTGTAATTTCAATTTATGTTTTGATCTTCACTTGGTGTGCTATTTATTCTCAAATTTTAGCTGGTCTTGGTAAAATTAAATTGATGTTAATTTCTGCTACGATTGCGTGCTTGGTAAATATCCCGTTATCTATTTATCTTGGTAAGAAATGGGGGATAGTAGGTGTTGTATCCTCGTCAATTATATTAAGTGTTATTAGTGGTATTTGGAGCCCAATACAGGTCAATCTTTTATTAAAGGAAAAAGCAACTGGCATTTGGAATGAATAAAAAACGTAACATTGTTCTTCTTTGTGGTGCAAATCCTTTTAAAGGTCCGGGGATTATAGCTCTTGATCTGTATAAAAAATTTTCTTTGGATGGAAATACGGTTAAAATAATATCGAATCAACAGTTTAATTCAAATAACAAGGACATTATTTCAATTGCAAATCACTCACTGCAATGGAAAATATTTCGCCATTTAACTTGGTATAATATAAGAAAAAGAGTTGCATATTTATCTGAAAAGTCTTTCCAAAAATATGTTATGGTTAGTGTGGATAAACCTGAATTGACGCTATCGGTTAAAGAAATTTTAGATCAAACAGGTTTTCCCGTTGACATATTTATTTATATGTTTTCGCACAATTTTTTATGGCCAAACATATTGGAGCAGTTATACAGAGAAACAAATGCTCCGATTTTATTCTGGATGATGGATTCGGCTGCTATGACCGGAGGTTGTCATTTTACGTGGGACTGTAATGGTTATCGGGATCATTGCGGTAATTGTCCTGCTCTGAATTCAAAAAAGAGTAATGATGTTACCCGAAAAAATATGATTGTGAAAGAAAGCATTTTCAAGAAAATTGATTTATATCCGGTGTATTGTACGGAGAGGCAAAAGCAGATGCTTCTTGAGTCATCATTATTTAAAGAGACAAAAAATTTTAACGTACCAATACCGGTAGATAAAAATTATTTTAAACCTATTGAAAATAATTTCAATCGGAAAAAATATTCCCTACCAGAAGATAAAAAATTAATATTTTTTGCCGCACAGAATTTAGATGACGAACGAAAGGGCATCAAATTACTTTTTGATGCTTTTGAATATTTGAGCAGAAGCATGGTGAATGCGGAAAAAGATAAAATTGTATTGGTAATTGCTGGAAAGAAACTTGAATCGATTTCTTCCAAACTGCCATTTAAGCAGCATTATCTAGGTTATGTTACACAATTTGATTTTTCAAACATCTTGGCCCTTGTCGATTTATTTGTTTGTCCATCAATTGAGGATACTGGACCAATGATGATAAATCAATCATTGATGTCTGGAACCTCAGTCGTATCTTTTGATATGGGTATTGCATCCGAAGTTGTTAAGACAGGAGTCACTGGGTATCTTGCCAAAGTAGGAGATGTTCGTGACCTTGCAAGAGGAATGAATTTTGTTTTAAATCTCAATGACCTAGAAAAACATCAAATTTCTAAAAATAGTCGCGATATTGCGATAGAAAAATTCAGCGTCGAAAAAGTTTCAGAACAGTTTTACTCAATATTCGATAGCATTTATTAACAATAAGATTATGATTGAAAATAAAATTACTCTATTCTTGATGGGGTTGAAAGGATACTCTGTTCTTAAATCAATTATTGAGAACGAAGGGGGAAATGTAATTGACTGTGTCATTACAGCACTTGATCAAAATACGATAGATGATTCTTATGAAAAGATAATCTCTCTTTGCAAGAAAAACAATATTCCTATGATAGAACGGAATGCATTTATAGAAGTAAAAACAGAATATTCAATTGCAATATCCTGGCGCTGGTTAATAAATATACAGGGAAAGTTAATCGTGCTGCATGATTCTTTGCTGCCAAAATATAGAGGATTTGCACCTTTAGTTAGTTCACTTATTAATGGAGAGAAAAAAATTGGCGTTACTGCCATACTTGCAAATAAACACTATGATGAAGGACCGATTCTTGGACAAGATTCAGTGCTTATTGAATATCCCATCAAGATAGAAGAAGCAATCAATATTATTTCACAATGCTATAAACGATTGTCGTTGTCACTTGTTGGGAACATAGTAAATCGGTTAGAATTTAATTTTCAAAATCAAAACGAAAATGAGGCCACTTATAGTTTGTGGTTGAATGAGGATGATTATAGAATTGACTGGGATAAAGATGCTCACTTTATAAAGAGATTTATTGATAGCGTTGGTTATCCTTATAAAGGCGCTTCGACTGTTCTAAATGGTGTTTTAGTTAGGATTTTGGATGCAGAAGAGGAAGATGAGATAAGGATCGAAAACAGAAAAGCCGGGAAAATAATTTTTGTCAAAAATAAACAACCAGTTGTTGTTTGCGGAAAAGGGTTACTACGAATTACAATACTTAAATCAGAAGATCTATCTGAGGATATTCTTCCATTAAAACAATTTCGGTTAAAATTTTTATAAAATGAAATATATTCCTTTTAATAAGCCATATCTTACTGGTAAAGAATTGCAATATATTCAAGAAGCAGTCAATTCGGGTAAAATTTCCGGTAACGGTCTTTTTACTAAAAAGTGTCAAACATATTTTGAAGAACAATATCAATTTAAGAAGGCACTACTTACTACTTCTTGTACCGATGCTTTAGAAATGTGCGCGATGTTAGCAGATATTCAACCCGGAGATGAAGTAATAATGCCATCCTATACCTTTGTATCTACGGCTATAGCATTTGTTCGCCAAGGGGCTAATATTATTTTCGCTGAAAGTAGAAAGGATCACCCAGGGATTGATGAAAAGAAAATTGAATCGTTGATAACTTCAAAGACTAAAGCCATTGTTCCGGTGCACTATGCAGGTGTCGCCTGTGATATGGATATAATAATGGATATCGCATCCCAATATAATCTTCTGGTTATTGAAGACGCGGCCCAGGCAGTTGATTCATTTTATAAGGGAAAACCACTCGGAAGTATTGGACATCTTTCGGCATTCTCTTTCCATGAAACAAAAAATATCAATTCAGGTGAGGGAGGATTATTGGCAATTAACGATGAAAAGTTTATTAAAAGAGCCGAGATAATTTGGGAAAAAGGGACGAATCGATCAGAATTCTTTCGGGGCGAAGTCAATAAGTATGGTTGGGTGGATATTGGTTCATCATTTTTGCCTTCTGAAATTATTGCGGCGTATTTGTGGGCACAGCTTGAAAATCTTAACAAAATTCAACAAAAGAGAAAAAATATTTGGAACGTGTATTTTGATAAATTACACAATTGGGCAAAAAACAATTGTATCAAATTACCATACATTCCAGAATACGCAACCAATAATGCGCATATGTTTTATATAGTCTGTAAGAATTTAGAGCAACGAACTCGCTTGATTAAATACTTGAGTGAAAGGGGAATATATGCCGTTTTTCATTATCAAAGTTTGCATAAAAGTTTATTTTATGCAGATAGATATCACGGCAGAGAATTATTGGAATGTGACCAGTATTGTGATAGATTACTAAGATTACCGTTGTTTTATGAATTAACTTTGGATGAACAAGAATATATTTATGAATCATTAATATCATTTTCTTAATTCTGAAAATATTTTGAAGTATTCATTCAAATAAAAGGAGTAACATTCTAACATAGAGCACTAATAATTTAGATTGAATAATTTTATTATTATGTATTTGCCTTTTCAAAAATCATTAAATATTTCGAAGGAATTAATCATTAGGTTGATTTTTAATGGTTTTGCGTTAATATTTCCTTATTCGTTTTTGGTGAAGTATAGAAAATCGAAAAAATATTTATTCACTGGTTGGATATCTTTCGAATTTAATCAATTCGGAAAATCCTCTTTTATAGGCTATCCAGCTGATATACGAGGTGGTAAGTATATTTCAATTGGATCAAATATATCTATAGGACAAAGAGCGGTTTTGACTGCATGGGATAGATATAAATCTTTTAAGTATCACCCACAAATATTAATCGGGAACAATACCTCTATAGGTGATGATTGCCACATAACAGCGATTAATAAAATTGAAATTGGGAATAATGTTTTAATGGGGAAAAAAGTTACGATTACTGATAATTCACATGGTGAATCCGAAATAATCCATTTATTAATACCGCCGGTTCAGAGACCATTATATTCCAAAGGCTCTGTGATTATTGAAGATGGAGTTTGGATTGGAGACAAAGCGACTATTTTGCCGGGTGTACGAATTGGGAAAAATGCAATTGTTGGAGCAAACGCATTAGTTACAAAAGATGTCCCTGAAAATTGTGTTGTGGGGGGTGTCCCGGCAAGAATAATCAAAAATCTCAATCATTGATAATACTAAATCAATACATTGTATGAATATTATCTTATTGGGAATATATATTTTTGTTGTAATGATGGTCGTTATTTCTTTCTTTAATTTAAAATTATCGATTGCGTTATTTATTTCTTCACTAATATTAATTCCATACTGGGAAATTAATTTTGGAGGCATAACAATTGATCACAATATACTTAATATAGTTTTTATTTTTTCATTTTTTTTTTATAAAAAAAGAAATAAAAGCTCTTTAGATTTCGAATTAATTCATCCATTCATATTTTTATATATTTCTTTATTATTCTTAACTTTTTTTACTCAATCTTTACCGTGGTTATTTCAGTATACTTATTGGTTTGGGACATTGCTCAAAGCTACTGTTGTTTCATTTATAATTTGGAATGTTTCAAAAGACGATCCGAAAATATTGCTTTATGTTAAATGGTCACTAATTTTATCGATCACTCTTGCAGGAATTTATGGCGTATTCCTTATGAAATTAGGTGGTTTTAATCCATATACATCTTTTGTTAGTTTATATTTTGGTAAAAAGGATGCAGCATTTGTTTATTCATTAGTTACTCAGTCCAGGTTCAGTTTTTCAAACGCAGGTAAAATTCAATCTACAATGTCTCATCCAATGACATGGACATTAATGCTTTGTTTTTTATTTGTTGTGTTTTTTATATATAATAAAAAAGAAAAAAAGAAATACTATTGGTTTATATTAGGTCTATTAGGCTTTAATATTCTAATATCAGGAGTAAGAACTGGGATTGCATCGTTAACATTGGCATTTGCATATTTCTTTTTGAGAAATATCAGGATTAAAATTGTAGTTACTGGAATAATGTTTTTGAGCATGTTTTATTTAATAGTGAGTTCAAATAAAGATTTGTCGAATATTTTTATTTCTTTTGTTGATGTTGAAGGAAATCAAACGAATGTGGGTGGATCTTCGCTTCGGATGAGATTAAATCAACTGGACGGAGTATTTAATGAGTTACAAGATCAAGAGTTATTTGTAGGTAAGGGTTTTGGATGGACTTCTTATTATCAATCAAATTATGGCGATCATCCTACAATTAAAGCTTTTGAAAGTTTAATTTTTGTCATTTTGTGTAATAGCGGTTTAATTGGTGCTGTTATTTGGATGATGTTTTTTGTCAAATTATTTAAAAAGGCAAGAGAGAAATTGATATTTCAAAACGATATTTATCTAATAGATATAATTATTATTACGTACATTTCATATTCAATTGGAACAGGAGAATATAGCTACATTCAATATTTTTCGATTTTATACACTTTCTTGATCAGTAGTCTTGTTAAAAATCAGAATGCTGCAAATAATGAATATCAATATATTCGTGAGAAACAAATTACTCAATAAAACAACTTTGTAAGAATAAAAAAATAGCTCTATAAACTACGGTATTGAACAAAAGGAGAAGTATTTGTTGAGTCGACCAAAATTAATAGCTTATTACCTGCCGCAATTTTACCCTTTTCCTGAAAACGATAAATGGTGGGGGCCAGGTTTTACGGAATGGCATATTGTTGCAGCTGCAAGGCAATTATTTAGAGGACATGAACAGCCTCGCCTTCCTGGTGAGCTTGGTTTCTACGATTTAAGATTAGAAGAAACCCGAATCGCACAAGCAAAGTTAGCAAAAACATACGGAATTTATGGCTTTTGTTATTGGCATTATTGGATGGGTGATGGTCTTACCTTAATGAACCGTCCAATATTTGAAGTATTAAATACAAAAAAACCAGATTTCCCATTTTGTTTAGGATGGGCAAATCATTCTTGGATTGCAAAGTTTTATGGTAGAAAAAATGATATGCTTGCTGAACAAAAATACCCGGGAAAGCAAGACAACGAAAAACATTTTTATTATAATCTTCCATTTTTTCTTGATCAGAGATATATCAAAGTCAACGATCAACCCGTATATGTAATTTATAAACCCAAAGAAATTCCAAACTGTAAAGCATTTGTTGAACAATTTAAAAATCTAGCTCAAAAAAATGGATTGAAAGGGTTATTTGTAATTGGAGAAAGTGTCAATTTAGATGAGAAAGAAAAATATGGATTGGATGCAGTGACTTATACGAGACATAGGGTAATTGAATCGGCAAATAAAAGTAATTTTTTATTGAATAAAATAATCAGAGGTTATAACCTCTATTTGAGATCCTTAACTGTATTTGAATATAAGGAAGCAATGAAATATTTCTTAAAACATCCCATTTATGATGAATTGGAATATCCGACAATTATTACAGGTTGGGATACCACTCCCAGACTTGGAAGAAATGCTACAATTTTAAAAAATTATTCTCCAAAAATATTTCAAAAACATGTTAATGAAGTTTTAAATTCAGTAAAATTAAAGAAACACGAAAATAATATAATCTTTGTGAAATCCTGGAATGAATGGGGGGAGGGTAATTATTTGGAACCCGATCAAAAATATGGAAGGCAGTTTTTACAAGTAATTTTAGATGAAATAAATGAGTTTTAACAATAGAAATGCAATCACGTTATTTTCAAATTGAACAACGTTTGATTAAATTATCAACTAAAAATTGAAAAATATTTTTATTCTTTTGGATGCAATTAAGTCAAAATTCAAATATATAATAAGAGAAGAAGGCTTCTCAATATTTATTAGAAGAACATTTTCATTTGGTCTATTTTACTTAAAACTATTTCTCTATTGGAATATATTTGATAAATCTCATTTTTCAAATATTAAAAATCTTCATTCTGGCGGCAGGATATTTATCCTCGGCAATGGTCCAAGCTTGAATAAGACGGAGCTCTATTTGTTAAAAAACGAACAAGTGTTATGTTCAAATAGATTTATGTTAATGTTAGAAAGATTGGATTTTGTTCCACAATATTATTCATGTATTGACGACAGAGTGCTTTCTACAATATCAACTGATATATTTAATTTATCTTCAAAAGTACAATACATGTTTTTACCTCTAATCCATCCTTCATCAGGTAAAAATTTTTTTAAATTTTATAAAAATATTAAAAATGTTTATTGGTTAATATTAAGTAGGTTTGGGTATAGTTTAGATTTACCTTATGTTGGTATTAATAAATCTGTTACAAATTGTTCTTTACAAATCGCTGCATTTATGGGATTTTCTGAGATTTATCTTTTGGGAGTCGATATGGATTACGACGACCATAAAAGTGTAACGAAAGAAAATAGCAGAGATTGGACATCCAAGAAAGATGATGACCCGAATCATTTTGATCCAAGATATTTCGGCAAAGGAACACAGTATCACCATCCAAGATTAGATGAAACATTTAAAAAATGGGAAGAGGCCGAATCATTTTTTGAAAAAAAAGGAGTGAAAATATATAACGCAACGGTAGGGGGGAAGTTAGAAATATTTGAAAGAGTTAAACTTAAAGATGTAATTGGACTAAACGATAAAGAAGAGATGCTGTTATTTCTGAACAAATTTGGAATACAGGATTACATTTCCAATAATCTTATTGATTATTTCCATGATGCAGTCGTCATTATGTCACCCGCAGAGTTTAATCTTTATAACGAAAAAATTATCATGGACACCGAAACGGCAATAAAACTAATTCCTAAGCAAATATTTAATTACATCCCATATGGACCAATCTTTAATCAATATATTTTTATTCGGCGAGGGAAAACGGAGTGACATTAAAAGAAAAATTAATTAAAAAAGAATTAACAATTGGGTCATGGCTAAGTTTTGGTTTTACGCCAGTGACAGAGATGATGTTAAAAGCGGGATTTGATTGGCTCGTCATCGACCTGGAACATACTTCAATTTCGATTGACCAGGCTTTTGGGATGATACAATTAATCGAACAGAGCGGATCAGTTTCTCTTGCCAGGGTAGGGAAAAATGATGAGTACTTGATAAAAAGGGTGATGGATGCGGGTGCACACGGTGTAGTAGTCCCGATGATAAATAATGCTGCTGAAGCGCGTCAAGCCGTTGCCTCGGTTAAATATCCTCCGAAGGGAAAGAGAGGGGTTGGATTATTCAGAGCTCAAAATTACGGGGCCGGTTTTGACGAATATAAAAAATGGAATGAAGAACAATCAATCGTCATTGTTCAGATTGAACATTACAAGGGAGTCGAAAATTTAGAATCTATACTCGAGGTTGAGGGAGTTGATGGCTTTATTATTGGACCTTATGACCTTTCGGGTTCAATGGGAATGCCGGGTGACTTTGAATCTCAAAAAATGATTGATGCACTTCAATTTGTAGAAAAGGTTATGAATAATTCAGAGAAAGTTGGTGGTTATCATGTTGTACATTCGAACCATAAGCTGCTTGAAAATAAAATAAATACCGGTTATAAATTTATTGCGTACGGCGATGATATGGTATTTTTGTCGGAAAAACTTAGAGAAGAAAACGATTTTTTAAATGATGTTAAACTAAGAATAAAAAAATGAAAGTTTTAATATCTCCTTCATCGTTTGGTGAAATAAGCAGCGAGCCTTTAGATATTTTAAAAAAAAATAAGTATGAGATAATAACTAATCCATTTAAGAGAAAATTAACCGAACAAGAAGTAATTGAATTAGCCAAAGATGCCATTGGTATTATTGCCGGGCTTGAACCGCTGAATTCAAAAGTTTTAGATCAATGCCCTAATTTAAAATGCATTAGCAGAGTTGGAGTAGGGATGGAGAATGTTGATGTTGAATATGCACAGAAAAAGGGAATAATCGTTACCAATACCCCGGATGGACCAACCAGGGCTGTTGCAGAGTTAACATTGGCGATGACATTGGCTCTGCTAAGACGTATTCCTCAAGCTGATACAAATATGAAGAAGGGTGTATGGGAAAAAGAGACCGGTAATTTATTAACTGGAAAAACTATCGGTGTGGTAGGCCTTGGTAGAATTGGCAAGAACGTTGCGCAAATATTTAAAAGTCTCGGTAATCCCGTGATTGGCTATGATCCTGTGGTGGATAATGAATGGGTAAAAAAATATGAGGTGCCCATAGTTCCGTTTAATGCCATTTTTAAAAAAGCTGATATTATTACATTACATATTCCCGGCAGTAGGGATAAAAAACCTGTAGTAACAGAAGAGATTATTGCATCGATAAAACCCGGTTCATTTTTTATTAATATATCACGCGGTGATGTTGTTGATGAGCAGGCACTAGCTCAGGCGTTAAGAACAAAAACAATCGCCGGTGCTGCTATTGATGTTTTTTTGCAGGAACCTTATAATGGTCCACTTATTAATTTAAATAACGTTGTTTTGACACCTCATATTGGATCATATGCTAAAGAAAGTAAATTCAGGATGGAAATTGATGCAGTAAATAATTTAATAAACGCGTTATCAAAAAATTGAAATATCATTTCTTTCATTCCACCTACTAAAAGAATATAACACATGATATATAATGTCGGTATTATTGGTTATGGTAAAATGGGCCAAATAAGGCATAAAGCGATTGAAGAAACGGAACTTGGGAAAGTAATAGCAATATCTGAACCGGCTTTAAATTCAAATAATAAAGGTATACCCAATTTAACTCACGATGAAATAATTAATCATCCGGACATCGACGCTGTAGTAATTTGTACACCAAATTATCTGAACAAACCAGTGACAATAAAAGCATTGAATGCAGGGAAGCATGTGTTTTGCGAGAAACCACCTACATTTACGGCATCGGAGATGGAGGAGGTAAGAAGTTCGGAAAAAAACAGCAATGGTAAAAAATTGATGTATGGCTTTAATCATCGCCATCATGATAGTGTAATCAGAATGAAGGAAATTATTGATGATGGAAAGTTTGGGAAAATACTATGGATGCGTGGGCGATACGGTAAAAGTGTAACCGATGACTATTTTAATCAGTGGCGGGCCAAAAAAGAACTTGCCGGCGGTGGGATAGTTATTGATCAAGGCATCCACATGCTTGACCTTTTTATACATTTAGGTGGTAATTTTGATGTCATTAAAGCCGAAGTGTCAAATTTATATTGGAAACTGGATGTTGAAGATAACGCCTTTATTATTTTAAAGGATTCGCAGTCCGGATTGGTCGCTTCTCTGCACTCAACGATGTCTCAATGGAGGCATCTTTTTTCTCTCGAAGTATTTCTTGAGCAGGGGTATATGGTATTAAACGGGCTTATTACATCCTCAATGTCGTATGGGGAAGAGGTGCTTTCAATAGCAAGAAATCGATCTGCTGCTCCCGCGGCAACGTGGAAAGATGAAGTAAAAACTCAATATCTCAACGATCATAGTTGGCGTTATGAAATGGAACATTTTTTTGGTGCGATTAGAAACAATAGTCCAATAAAAATAGGTAATTCCGATGATGCATTATCATTAATGAAAGTAATTGACGAAATTTATAAATCTAAAACTTTTTGAGAGAGAAAAAATGAGCAGAAAAGCGAATATTAATGAACATCTTTTAGAATATCGTCATCGATTATTAAGTTTATATGATTCAATCGATATAGATATTCTTGAAAAAATTATCGATACGCTTATTGAGTGTTTTAAAAACGGAAAAACTCTTTACATCGCCGGTAATGGCGGCAGCGCCGCAACCTCTTCTCATATGCAATGCGATTTTGGTTTTTTTGTCAGGCATTTTACTCAATTCAGACCTAAGGTATTATCCTTAACTGATTGTACTCCAATGCTTACGGCAATCGGTAATGATCATTCCTACGATGATATTTTTATTGAACAATTAAGAGGGAGTTTTGAAAAAGGTGATGTTCTTTTAACAATTTCTGCTAGCGGAAATTCAAAAAATGTCATTAAAGCAACAGAATATGCCAATGAAAAGGGCGGCACGACAATTTGTTTTGTTGGTTTTGAAGGAGGTAGATTAAAAGAAGTTTCGCATATTTCTCTTCATACGCCAAATTCAAAAGGAGAATATGGACCTATCGAAGATTTACACATAATACTTAACCATTTGATCGTCTCATATTTGGTAAAAGATAAAGAATTTTTGGAGATAAGTTAATTGTTAGAATTTAATTTTAAAGAACAAGTAGCACTAATAACTGGTGGTACAAGAGGGATAGGGAAATCTATTTCTGATACACTTTATGATCTTGGAGCACATGTTATAATTACAGGGACAAATGGTAGTGAAATTGACCGGCTTAATGAGGATGGTAAAAAAAATAATCTAACGAGGAAAACATACTTAGAAGTCAATTTCTTAAATCCTATCTCTGTGAATAATTTCCTTATAAGTTTGAATGATCTAGGGAAAATTGATATATGTATCAATAATGCCGGTATTAATATTATTAAACCTTTTCTTGATTCTACTTTAGCGGATTTCGATCGTGTCAATGATGTTAATTTGATTGCGCCGTATAAGATACTGCAATTTGTTGGTAAAAAGATGACAGAACAGAAATATGGACGTATTGTTAATATTGCTTCTATTTGGGGAGTTGTCACGCGTCCCGGTCGCTCTATGTACACTACTTCGAAGCATGCACTCGTTGGATTAACAAAAACACTTGCTGTTGAATGGGCGTCCTATAATGTCCTCGTGAACGCGGTAAGTCCAGGTTTTACGATGACAGAATTAACGAAATCTACGAACACTAAAGAAGAAATAGAAGTCATTGCAAAACAAATTCCACTAAAAAGATTTGCCGAAACATTTGAAATAGCTGATACAGTAATATATTTGGCGAGTAATTTGAATACGTATATTACCGGACAGAATATTGTTGTGGATGGAGGATACACAATTGTATAATTTCACCGTTAAATCGCAAATTCATAATTATGAAGTCAATTTTATTGATGATACAGAGAATGTGATCAGATCGGAGATCAAAGAAGGTGATTTTATTATTATTGACAAGAAATTAATAAATTTATATCCTCATCTTTTTTTGAAATTACTTTCGGAAACAAAACATATTGAAATAGAAGCGACTGAAAATCAAAAGAGCTACGAAGGGATTATTCCGATTATCGAGCGATTGATCAAAGAAGGGTTTAGGAAAAATAATAGGCTTATTGCAATTGGGGGCGGAATTACTCAAGATGTCACTGCTTTTATTGCTTCAATTCTATATCGTGGTGTGTCGTGGATATTTTTCCCTACCACCCTATTAGCGCAAGGCGATAGCTGTATCGGTAGTAAAACGTCAATAAATTTTCACGACTATAAAAACCAAATTGGGGGATTTTATCCTCCCCATAAAATATATATTGACTTAAATTTTCTTCATACACTTAGTGAGTCAGAATTAAAATCCGGTTTGGGGGAAATGTGCCATTATTTTATCGTTTCAAGTAAAGCTGATTTTCTTTGGTACAAGAAGGAATATTCGAACGCGTTTAAAAAAAATGATATTCTTTCAAAAATGATATCGCGAAGTTTAGAAATTAAAAAAAAATATATCGAAATAGATGAGTATGATCAAAAGGAGAGACAAATATTTAATTATGGGCATTCTTTTGGCCATGCAATCGAGTCTTTAACACAGTATCGAATTCCACACGGTATAGCGGTTAGTTACGGCATGGATATCGCAAATTTTATTTCGGTAAAGATGGGATTTATTAACGAAGATGTAAGACAAGAAATCAGAGAATTACTTCTGCAAATATGGCACGGAACTTCTATTTCTGATATTTCCATTGATAGATTTAAATTGGCACTGTCGAAAGATAAAAAAAATGTAGGTGACGAGTTACGTCTTATCTTAAACAAGGGATACGGTAAGATTGTTAAAGAACCGATGAAAATGGATGAATACTTTTCGGCATGGTTGAAAGAGTACTTTACGAGAGAATTAAACTAAGGGAATGAAATGATAACAGATAGTCTTCATAATATTGAAATATACAAAAATATTTCTAACGATATTTATCAAGGACTGTTATTCTTAACGCATGCAAAATCCGATATTGCAATTGGAGAATATCAAGTAAATGAAAATGTAAAAGCTTTAGTTAGTCAGTATGAAACTGTGGCAAATTTTGAACGAGGGTATGAAGCTCATCGTCATGTTATTGATATTCAATATCCAATAATCGGATTAGAAAAAATTAAATGGTGTCCATTGCCAGGAATGACACTGCATATCGATTATGATTCTTCCAAGGATAGAGCATTCTATAAGAACCCCAGTCAAAATAGCCATGTGATAATCGGAAATAATATCTTTGGTATATTTTTCCCCGAAGATGCACATGGACCACAACACTTTGTTGATAAACCGGAATTAATTAAAAAAATAACTTTGAAAGTCGCAATTTAACTCCCTCCTACATTTTCTATGACAATTCCCAGTATTAAAGCATTGCTTTTTATGAAGCATCATTCTGAGCGGGTCCCAGGCAAAAATATTAGACCACTCAATGATAAACCGCTTTTGTTTTGGATTCTTCAAACGCTACAGAAGAGTAAATATATCAATGGTATCATTGTCAATACCGACTCCGAAGAGATCGCGAGCGAAGTGAAGAAGTACGGCAAGGTTGAAATCCATATGCGTCCCGAATATTTGTTGAATATCACTAGCAACGAAGCAGCACAGATTATTGAATACGATCTTTCAATTACCGAAGGTGATTATTTTTTGCAAACCCATGCCACCAATCCCTTATTGACAACCGAAACAATTGATAATTCGATCAAGATATTTTTTTCCCAGTTGATCCACGACTCCCTATTTTCAGTAACGCCATTAAAAAAACGCTTGTACTGGGAGGATGGAAAACCGATTAACCACGATCCTTCCAGACTTATAAAGACACAACTTCTTCCCGTTGTGTATGAAGAAAATTCTTGTATTTATATTTTTTCGAAAACAAGTTTTTCGAAAACAAAAAATCGATTGGGTGCGAATCCGATGATGTTTTCTATGAATCCAATGGAATCGGTGGATATTGATGAAGAGGAAGATTTTATATTGGCTGAATTTCTTTTGAAAGAGAAGTTGGGTAAGCAAAAATGAAGAAATGTGTATTTATTGAATATTTTCTTTTGCTAAAAACACCAAATCTTAAATACCAAAATATAATTAGTTAACATTGAATTTAGTATTCTGTGGATATCTTATGTTTAGGATGAATTGTGATCATATCGATGTAATAATAAAAAAACACGATGTAGAATGAACACTGAATATATTTATTTGTCTCACGTCATAGATGAATTTACTCCTTCCTACGGAAACCGAGATAACTTTACTCAAGAGGAATTGTCGAGCATTATTAAAGGAGGGAGTGCGAACTCTTCAAAATGGATATTTTCTTCTAACCACCTTGGAACGCATATCGATGTCCCAAAACATTTTTTTGATGATGGCCAAGACATTTTAAGTTATCATGCTGGATTTTGGATATTTCGAAGCGCAAGAGTAATTGATATAGAGTGCTCTGAAGGTAAAATTATCAACCAAGAATTATTCGAAAAACAACTTTCTGACGACATTGATTTATTGATGATACGAACTGGATATGAAAAGTATCGCAAAAGTGATAAATACTGGAATGATAATCCAGGGCTTTCTCCTGATTTAGCCGACTATTTAAGGAATAAATACAAAAATCTTCGAGCAATTGGATTTGATTTTATTAGCTTAACATCCTGGAATCATAGGGATATTGGAAAACAAGCTCACAAGTGTTTTCTCGACAAAAGCAGTCCATTGTTAATTATTGAAGACATGTCATTACAATCATTAAAAGGTAATATTCAAAATGTTACTATTTTACCTATGAGGGTTCGCAATTCGAATGGATCACCCGTAACAGTTATTGCCAAAGTCGTATAAATATCTAAAAAAAATTAATTCACTCTTGATGTTTGATATTTTGTTAATATAGCGCACGCAAATGTTTTTCATCACTAGTTAGAATAAATTCGGATCAGTCCATTTATTTTGATATCATTAATTGAAATTCTGTTTGCACTAAATTGGGGACATGATCAAAGTCCATTAAATATGGGATTTACATTCCTTAAGTGGATAAAATCACCCATCTTTTTAATGAAAAATTGATGTATTAAATATAATTATTCCTGATAATACAGATCAGAGACTATATTTACACACATTTAATGAAACACATTGAAAACGAATTAGGTCGACCATAATTTGATTATAAGACCGGACAGGCATCACCTAAATATCATGATCAAACGAAACTGGTCTACGACTCGTAGAGAAATTACTCTTTGTCATCCTTTCACAGCTTTTTGATGTTGTGGTGATCTGGCTTGCCGGTTCGATGATATTTTATTTAAAATGGACAGAAACGATTCAATATGTAACCCGGATGATAATCTTGATATCGGGCTTGTTATTTTTAGCGTCATTCACATTGTCGTTGCATCGATGCTGGGGTTATATTGCTGGTCAATCACAAACAATAACGTCTGTTTCAACGATAATTAGAATTTTTCGGATCTCTCCTCTATATTATTCATCGGTTAAAAATTGACGATCTGCCGAAAACTGTTGATAATTCAGCAAAATATGAAAATAGAGGTAATTCTTTTATCGGAAAGCCTTGTGGTAATTCATTTATTCTGCGATAAAAATCGATTAACTGTCGAAAACTGGTTATTATTAAACAGAAAATGAAATGGTGACATTCATAGTGAAAGTTATCGAACTCTTCAGTATATTTGCTGTATTGAGTTCTGGTTGATAGGTGCTTCAGTCGGAAAAAAAGTAACGCAAAGCACCTGAACTGAAGTATCCGAACGAATGCTGCTTATCATGTCCGGTGCTACAACAGCGGTCGTATCATATATCCCTTCAGGCAGATCGTCTGAATGTGATGGTTCTATAAAATTTCTCAAATGATCAAACGAAACTGGTCAACGACTCGTAGAGAAATTACTCTTTGTCATCCTTTCACAACTTTTTGAAGTTGTGGCGATCTGGCTTGCCGGGTCGGTGATATTCTATCAAATATCGTAAATGATCAAACGAAACTGGAAATTATTATTTGTCGTCCTTTCACAGCTTTTTGATGTTGTGGCGATCTGGCTTGCCGGCTCGGTGATATTCTATTTAAAATGGACCGACACAATACAATATGTAACCCCGGATGATAATCTTGTTATCGGGCTTGTTATTTTTAGCGTCATTCACCTTGTCGTTGCCTCGATGCTGGGGTTATATCGGGGGTCATTCCATTTAAGCCTCCGTCTTCAAAACCTTATCGCTACGCGTGCATTTGTCGTCAGCATGCTTTTTGCACTGGCGCTCAACAGCTTCAGCCAGACATTTGTCGGGAAAAAGTCTGTCGTAACATTTGCGCTCATGTTGCCGATGCTTCTCTTAATCTCCCGTATCATTTTGCTTCAATTGAATTTTTACTTCCAGCGCCGCGGGTTCGGGCTCCACAATTCGCTCATTATCGGCTTAACGAAAGAATCAGAGCGTCTCTTCACACGATTTGAAAAATATCCCGAGCTGGGATATAAAATTCGGGGATTCATCGTCCACGAACGTGTACAGAAAGAGACCGTTCTTCCGCAATTTACATTTGCCGAAGTGGATAAGGCGATAGACGATCATTCGATCGACAGGATATTTTATCCGACAGTCGATTTTTCGGCGAACGGATATTCTCCTTTGCAGCAATTGAGCGAACAAAAAAGAGTAAAATTTAAGATTGTTTCCCCTCTGGCGGAAGAGATATTAAAAATTGCCCGCATCTATGATATCGCCGGGATCACGCTCACGGCGCAAAAACGGACCCATCTCGATCCGGCAAAAGCGTTCGTGAAAAGAATATTCGATGTCGTTGTGGCATCGCTTGTCATTCTTTTCTTGTCCCCCATCTTTGTCATCACCATCGTTGCCATTTATCTCGAAACCGGCCGTCCCATATTCTTTATGCAGCGGCGCGGCGCGGTAAAGGGGGGTAATGTATTTAATTTTATCAAATTCCGAAGCATGGTGACCGATGCAGAACAAATGAAACATGAATTGATCGGGAAGAACGAATCGGACGGCGCCCTATTTAAAATGAAAAACGATCCGCGCGTCACCAGGGTCGGGAAGATCATTCGTAAGGTCAGCATCGACGAACTGCCGCAATTGATCAACGTGCTTAAAGGAGATATGAGCCTTGTCGGTCCCAGGCCTCTTCCGTTATCCGATTTTGAGAAAGCGGACGAACCGGAAGAATTCTGGAACGCGATCAAAGACAGAGGAACGGTGAAACCGGGTATGACCGGGCTGTGGCAGATCTCCGGCCGGAGCGAGATCAAATTTAAAGAAATGATTCTGCTCGACCTCTATTACGTAGAAAATCACTCGATCCTGTTCGATGTCGAAATACTCTTCGAAACGGTGCCGGTGGTCCTGTTCGGAAGAGGAGCGTATTAAAAAAATAATGCATAATGTATAATGATTAATGCATAATGGGAAGAAAAACAATTAACAATTAACAATGAACAGCTAACAGCTAACAGCGGACAAAGAACAATTAACAATTAACAATTAACAA
>Ga0172379_10003803_pt1 | contig 23379 bp, 22 predicted proteins | sample GrowelOW334metaG_FD_119756 | JGI IMG/M metagenome (GOLD analysis project Ga0172379, IMG submission 119756) | Groundwater microbial communities from an aquifer near a municipal landfill in Southern Ontario, Canada - Groundwater well OW334 metaG | ecosystem: Environmental > Aquatic > Deep...
TAATGTCAATACTAGTGATGCCTCTAAATTAAATACCAATGTCGGTACTGGTTACTACAAAGTAGCGATTACTTGTAAAAATGTTTGTGGTGAGGAATCTGCTCCAGCGGTCGACCAAGGTCCAATTCAAGTTCAGAGAGTGGCAACTCCAGGTATTCCAAGCGGGGTAGCCTTTAATAATCCTGTCGATCACAATGTTTGTAAGAAACCAGAGGATAGTGTGACGGTGAAAGTTAATGCAAGTTGCGCTTCAGACACAACGCCAATATATACTTGGTCTAAGAGTAGTACTGGTGTAGCTAATAGTTATGTGACCTGTACCGACACAGCTGGTTGCGGATACATTGATACCAGTGATAGATCGAAGTTAATTGCTCTAGCCCCAGCCGGTTACTACAAAGTGTCCGTAGTCTGTCAGCACAATAGTTGCAGTACTATTAAGTCAGCAGTTAAAGAGGCAGAGGAGCCATTCATAGTCAAGAGAATGGCAGTGCCAAACGCGACGACAATTTCCGAACAACCGGAGACACAAACCAATGTCTGCTCCAATGTTAATTACACCTTCACTACTAAATTTAAATGCGCTGCGGGTGAGGGCGCTAAGGTCAACTGGTATTGGAGCGCTGATAATCAGAAAACGCCAAACACGGATTTTAAATTAAATGCCAGTCCGATAGAATATACAAATGCCAGCAATACAATAGCCGTAGTGTTATCCAAAGATTCCATTAATATTAAGAAAGATGGTTTCTACTATTCTCAAATCATGTGCACTAACCTCTGTTTTGAAAGCGCTGAGACACTGTCGGATATTGTGGAGTTCTCGTTGAGACCTAATCCATCTCCAGCGGAGCTTGATGCCAATATTCCTGAAAGTAAGTTAAATATATGTACCAGCGATGAATATGCCTTTGAAACTAAGCTGATTAAGTGTGAAAATGGGGATATGGCGAAGATTCAATGGTACAGAAGCACAACCACAGCCAGAAATCCAGATTATGATACTAAGGTTGGTCAGGAGTATGTCCATACAGGATCTTATCCATATACCAATACCTTAACTAAATCGACGATAGGCGCCAATGCTGGTTTTTATTACGCTAAAGTAGTTTGTAATAATGGCTGTATTGATGCTACTCAGACCTTATCTAAGGTGGCTCAATTATCATTTAAGGCAGATGTCGATGGTCCGAAGAATATAATTCAGCCTGAGGCAAATCCTAAGTTCTGTTCCGAAGATAATTATGAAATCAGCGCCTCCGCTACTTGTGATGATGGGTTGGCTAGGGCCTATCAATGGCAGAAGAAAGGCACGGGTGATAATTGGAGTGATACTGGAGTGGACACTAGTGTCTATAATAAACCTGGACCGGGTACTTATCGCTTGAAGATTACTTGTTCTAATTCCTGTGGGTCTGTGAGTGCCACCACGAATTCAGCCGTAGTAACGGTCAATGATTGTTCTTGCGGAATGGTAGCTGACCCAGCACAGGTAAAACCTAGTGACAGTAACTTTAATGAATTAGCAAAGAGGTTCACTTACAATTACTTTGATAGTAAAAGAACTTCTGATAGTAGTTGGTTATGTGTTGGCTTAACTCCCAGCACCGTAACTAGAACTAATAATATTTTGTCCTGGGATTGTAAGAGAAGTAATGGTTCTACTTATCGAAGTTGTGGTGCTATAGAAGTGGCTTGTGGTTCAGCTAATGGTAAAACTTACATTAATGAGAATTGGAATTTATCCAAGGCTGGTCCTCTGTGCGTCAATACCAAATCAGGTTATCCTCATAAGGGCTACGGCGCTGATGGTCCAATTGATATGTTAAATTACAACGATTTAGCTGGTTATGGTTATAGAACCTTGTCTTACATTGATAAAAAGTTTGATGATGACTCAAGTACAAGCAACGGAGTCAATATTAATGCTCAAAGGCAATGGTTGTGCTATGGTGATGGCGGTTCTACTGATAAAGCGAGTTGCTCTAGTGATATTCTTAGCTGTGGTCCAGCTGACGCTAGTACTTTGATTGCTAGATCTAATAATATTAATGTGGTGGTGCCGAAGACTACCATCACTAATGACGGTACTCGTTACCACGCTTCGTATGACACGACAACCAATCTCAAGACTAATAACACTCAACATCTTTGTGTCAAAGGCACTGGAGATATCGACACCGCTACTTATAAATCGTTTGTAGAAACTGGTCGAGGTGACTTTACCTGGAATTGTGAGGTTAAAAATACCAATGAGTCATTTACCCAAGTATTGAATTGTAGCGCTAGGCAGGATTGTGGCTGGGCCAAGAAGGACAATGTTAATGAGAATAAGTGCGGCGATAGCACCTATAGCTATAATGATGTGGATAATAAGTATTGTTATCCTACTGTTAGGTTGGGTTATGGCAGTGGTACCTGTTGGACTGCAAAAAATGTTCAGGAGAAGGTTTCTGATAGTAACCAAACTAAGATGTATGCTTGGGAAGCCTACAATATTGATTACGATACTTGGAAAGATACAGGATTTAATCAAGGTGCCTTGGCTGATGTGACTACCGGTTCTTGTCCAGCTGGCTTCATTGTGCCCACTAAATCTCAATGGCATAATTTAGAAAATTATTTGAAGGCCAGTAACAATACCGACTGCAGTCTCAATAGAACGACCTCGGCCTCCTGGGCTTGTGCTCCGGCCGGCAAGGAAACAGACACTAATCTCGGCTCCGGTCTGAAGAGTTCGGTGACATTCAACGGTTTGGGTGAAGAGAATTATTGGACTAGAAGCAAGTCTTGTGGCGACACAAATTTTAGAGGCGATATGTACAATGCATTTGCTAGTAATAATAACACTTACTGTTTCGGTAAGTATATCCCTCAATGGGAATATTATTGTAAGGCTACTCCAATCTTCTATGGATTGAATGACAGTGATGCTACCAAGAAGACACAAGTCAATCAAGATGTTAACGCCTTTAGTTATAGTGCTAGTGAAAAATGTTACAGCTCGACCGATGATAATGTCAAACATCAATTGAGATGTGTTAATAGTTCTGCGGGTCAATAATTATATCCTGCACTACATATAGTGGAATAATACGGGGTTGCTGTCACAGTAACCCCGTTGTAGTTACAATTTATTTAGAATATGTTACAATGTAATTTGTATGGTAAAACAAGTTGATAATCATGATTTTCTAGATTTTTTAAACCAGACCTACGGCACCACTGATACAGATGGTGACGGTATTTGTGATGAAGTCGAATTAATGATTGGCACCGATCCCAAAAAGGCCGATACCGATGGCGATGGCATGAATGATGGAGACGAAATTAGAGCCGGTCGTAACCCTTTAGGTCCAGGTGACTTCCGAGATTTTTTCATACCGCATGAACGGAACGGTTTTCGTCCTCATGCCTTACACCCAAAACGTCTGTTATTCTATGTGACTAGTGCTACCTTGATTAAAGTATTAGTTGTGGCTTTTGTTATCAGTTTCCCAATGACCGCTTGGTTGTCACCAGATGTCATGAGCCGTGAAGCGAAGAAAATTGTCGTCCTTACTAATGAATTGCGACAAAAATTGTCCTTGACGACGCTAAGTGAAAATAATTTATTGAACCAGGCCGCTTATGATAAGGCGAGCGATATGTTACTGCAACAATATTTTGCTCACAATGGACCTGATGGTAAGAGTGTTAAGGATTGGTTAAGTAAATTTGGTTATCGTTATGATGTCGCCGGTGAAAATTTGGCCATGGGTTTCTTGCAGTCTGATGATGTGGTAACTGCCTGGATCAATAGTCCAACGCATTATGCTAATTTAATAGATCCTGACTATACTGAAATTGGAGTAGGTATGGCTAGTGGCCCTTTCAAGGGCGAAGAAACCACCTTAGTGGCGCAGTATTTCGGCGCTCCTAAACAAATCTCTCAGCTTAGAGCCGAATCGGCAGTAGTGCCGAAATTAAGTGCTACAAGTAACCCAGATATGCCAGAGTTGCCATCAGTCAAGGCTCAAGTTTTGGCCAGTCAGACTAAAGTTAAATTGGAACAACCTCAAATTATTGAGCCTCAAAGCGGACTAGCCATTAATCGGCCCGATTTGTTAGTAGTGGTTAAGGCCTTAGGAGCTGATAAGTTGGTATTGAAAAATAACACCATGGTTCTGACAGAAGTTTCTAAATTAGCTGGTGATGAATACGGTAAATTAAGCGTAACCTTGAATGACGGGGAATATAATTTGGTAGTTGAAGCTAGTCAGGGATCACGGACTCTGATTTCCGAAAGTGTTGCCTATACAGTTGACACTTCTGCTCCTGGTGCTAATTTGGATTCAGCTAGACTTTGGTTGGAAGCTTTACCTAATAGTAATGATCAAGTCTTGAAAGTTGAAGTTTCGCTGGATGCTAGTACGGTCAAGGCGCAAGTGGCTTTCGCTAACCATTTTATTGACCTTAATAAAACGACCAGTGATCTATGGTCTGGACAGACAGTTATTTATAATTTTGAAGCTAATAATTTTCAGACTGTGGTACCGGCTGCGTTAACGGCTACAGACTCCTTGGGCAATGCTAAGACCTTTGATTTGCCACTTACTAGTATTGTGCCACAGCAAGGATCCTGGACCGAAAAATATTTCTTTTTGAAAAATAATCCTAATAAAATCATTGCTAGTATGTTCGATGTCTCCTCTATCTTTTACCGGGTCTTGTTAATATTGACCGGTCTGGCCCTCGCTCTGGCTGTTGGCTTAGAGAGAAAACGTCAAACTAAACAGACACTGGCTACAACTATTGCTTTCGGAATATTTATTATCTTTTTATTAATAGTTTAAAAATATGAGCAGAACTAATATTATTAAGGCTATAGTGGCATCAGTTTTATTATTAGCTGTCGGTTTTGCAGTGGGTTGGTTGCTACGTGACGGACTTATTAAGGAGAGGGAAGCCAACGACACGCTCAACCAAAGTATCGTAACCGATATAAATGCTTATGGTGAAACTAGTGATAATAATTTCATAGGCAAACTGCTGGAGCTAAGGCCAGACTCATTGCTGTTGAAAGTTAGTGGCGCTCAGCAGTCTATAACCGGTCGTTATCAAGAAGTTGAACGGGAGGTTAAATTAGCTACAGACCTAGAACTTTATCGTGTTGTACCCAAAACAGAAGGAGAGTTGTATGGTCAGGAAACTTTAGATAAAATTAAAGAATTACAAGCCGAATTTAAATTGCCGAAGAATCGGAATCAGACTAGCATTGAAGCCATTAGTGCTAAAATAAATCAATTGATAAAAGAAGCAAGAGACAGAAATAATAAAGTACTAAGTGATTTGTCTAAACAGATTATAGCCACAGACAATCCTCAAGACAAAGAGCTTTTGATGAGTCAACTGCGGGCGCTGTCCTCCGATAATAAAATGATTAAATTCGACCTTAAGGATTTGAAAGTTGATCAGATGTTGAAACTGTATAGTCATGACCCTATAGATTTTAATAATGAAATTACGATTTACAGAATTGAGATTGATGAATGATATGTTCGATTTAAGTAAATTACAGGAATCTTTAGTTAAACAGCCTCGTTATCGCCTGACACAAGCTCGTCAGGCGATTTTTGGCGATTTGATTAGCGATTGGAATCAAGCCAGTAATCTGCCAGCTGATTTAAGGCTGAAACTTAATCAAGACTGTCCGCTCAATATTGAGTCTAGCTTAGTTCAGGGTTTGGGAGCTCAAGTCTCTAAGGCGCTGATTGTGTTGGACGATAAGTTGAGCGTCGAAACGGTCTTGATGCGCCATCGTAGTGGACGCAATACGGTCTGTGTCTCCAGTCAAGTTGGTTGTCCTCTAGCTTGTTCTTTTTGCGCTACCGGTCAAAATGGTTTCAAGAGGAATTTGACTGCCAGTGAAATAGTGGCGCAAGTGCTGTACTTCGCAAGATTAATCAAAAATAAGCGTATTAGTAATGTGGTCTTTATGGGTATGGGCGAGCCTCTACTTAATTTAGATGCAGTCTGGTCAGCGGTAGAAATTATTAATAACGACTTAGGAATTGCTGCTAGACACATTTCAATCTCTACTGCCGGTTTGGTGGACCAGATTAAGGTTTTAGCCTCCAAGCCGTTACAAATTAATTTGGCCATCTCCTTGCATGCTCCTGACGATAAACTTAGAAGTAGGTTGATGCCTATTAATGATAGTGTTGGTATCAAATCATTATTGTTGGCGGTTGATAAATATATTAGCAAGACGAACCGTCAAGTGATGTTCGAATACCTATTGATTAAGGGTGTTAATGATAGTCCGACCCAGGCTAAGCAATTAGCTAAGTTAATGGCTAAATCACTGTATTTGGTTAATTTGTTAGCTTATAATGCCACAGGAACTTTCCAACCCAGCTCTCGAGCTACTACATTAGCTTTCAAAGGAGTATTGGAGTCGGCTGGGGTTAAAGTGACGACCAGACATAGCTTTGGAGCTGATATTACAGCGGCTTGTGGACAATTGGCCGGGGTTGATTCATTGAAATAATTCAGTTATAATACTAATGTTAAAGCAGACACCAAAGCTTATTTAATAAATAAATGATAACTGCTTTAGCTAAGGCCTGCCTGCCGGCAGGCAGGCAATCCTTCCTGTGGTGAGTTTAGTCGAACCAAGAAATCGTTTCTATTTTGTAGCTAAATTGAGCCAGCTCGCGTCGTCTGTTTGAAGTCAAAATAATATGTCCTATAAAGAATTAATAATTATTTTGACTAAGTTACGACGCGTGGCGAAAATTTAGCTAAGAAAATAGCCAGATTGTCTTCGGTATTGCCGTGCTGAAGCAAAAAAAACAAAATTTGAGAATTAGATAAATCTGATATCTAAAAAATATAAACAATACGTTAGATTCGAACAAATAAATATATTAATTAATTTAGGGATTTATTTTATGAAAAAAATTATCATTATCACCCTAGCGCTGGTGATGCTGGGCATAGGAGCCTCCGGCTATGCTGCCACAGCACCAGCCACTAAGGCCAAGGCCAAAGCGGTAGTAAGTAAAATTTATAACGACAAAGAAATAGTCAAAGTGGCCATGGAGTTTGTCCGAGATTACTTAGTGGACGGTGCCAAGGTCGATGTTAAAGTCAAGTCTAAAGTTGGTAACGTCTTTGATCTCGCCATCAAGATAGATGGTGGTACGGAGATTAATTCTGCCATTAGTGCCGATGGCAAATTCTTTTACCCCACTGTCATCAACATTGCCGATTACAAGGACAAGAATTTAGCGGTAAATCAAACTGGTCCAGCTAAGGTGGCACCTAGCGTGACTAAATCTGACAAACCGCTGGTAGAATTATTTGTTATGAGCCATTGTCCTTATGGCACTCAAATGGAGAAGGGTATTATCCCGGCCGTTGAAGCCTTGGGTGATAAAATAGATTTCCAATTGAAATTTGTAGATTACGCCATGCATGGTGACAAGGAGATTAAGGAACAAATGAATCAGTATTGTATTGGTCAGTTACAGCGAGCTAAGTTATTGCCTTATTTGAAATGTTTCTTGAATTCTGGTGATGGCACAGCTTGTTTAACTGAGACTGGTATTAGTCCCTTACAACTTAAGCTCTGCGTCAATAATACAGATGCTAAATTCAAAATAACCGACAGTTTCAATAATAAAGCGGGCTGGAATAGCAGTTTTCCACCATTTGCCATCTATCAAGCGGAAAATACCAAGTATGGCGTACAGGGTTCGCCTACTTTAGTTATTAATGGTCAAGAGGTCTCCACTGGTCGTGATAGCAATAGTTTATTCCAGGTAATTTGTGCTGGATTTAATAAGGCTCCTGCTATTTGTCAAACTGCTAAATTATCCAGTGTTAGTCCTGCTCCCGGCTTTGGTCAAGGAACAGCCACTACTAACAATAGTGAAGCTCAATGTAATTAAAATATTTCTAAAGTGTTTAGCTGACTCTAAAATCAGCCTGATATAAAAACAGACATGGAAATGTCTGTTTTTGTATGTCCGGGAATGTATTTTAACTTAGCCTTTATGGGGCTTGATGCTCCTATTTATCTATGTAAAAATATATGTTACAATAACCAAAAGATAAATATATGACAGTCAAGAAAATATTAGTAGCCGAAGACGAAAAGGCTTTGGCTCGCACACTGAAACTTAAGCTGGAAAACGCCGGTTATTTCGTGACGGCGGTTTATAATGGCGACGAAGTCTTTAGAGAGTTGGATGCTGGTCGTTTTGACCTCTTGGTTCTGGATTTGGTTATGCCTGGCTTAGACGGTTTCGGAGTTTTGGCTCGTTTGAAGCAACGCGGTGTGAAAATGCCAGTGGTAGTGCTGAGTAACTTGAGCCAAGCCGAAGATATTCAGCGAGTCGTTAGTTTGGGCACTAGTCATTATTTGATTAAGTCGGAAACGGCTATCAAAGATGTGGTAGCGCAAATCGGACAAATATTAGCTTAATGCCAATTAATATGATGACTCTTGATAATGATAAAATCAAAGAAATATTGTTGTCCGAGAATTATCTGACTAAGGAGGATCTACTGCAAGGTGAGCAGGCAGCTCAATCCTATAATCTGTCTTTGGGTGACGCCTTGATAAGTGAGAATTTAATAACCAGAGAAATATTAGGCCAAGCCATGGGTGAATATTATGGTGTGGCCTTTTTAGATATCAACAAAGAAAAAATAGACGAGAAGTTATTATTACAAATACCTCAGTCCTTAGTCACTGCCAAAGAAGCGGCCGCCATCATGCAGAATGGTCAGGAATTATATGTCGGCATGGTTAATCCTAGTGACACTGCCACCTTGAAATTGATTGGTAAGAAGTTAGGCCTAAAACCGGTGGCGCATTATATTTTCCCCAATGATTTAAATGATATTCTGAGCTTGTATCAAGGCAGTCTGCTTGATGAATTTAATAAAGTACAGGCTCAAGTCACCGACGAGGCTACTCCCAGAGAGGCTAAGGACGAGGCCATAATTCAGATTGTGGACATGTTGTTGCGACATGGGTTTAACGCTAAGGCCAGTGATATTCATATTGAGCCCTCAGCTAAGAAGATAGCAGTTCGCTTTAGAATTGATGGCGTGATGCATAAACAATTGACTATCGATAAGAGCCTCTCAGAATTAATAGTATCCAGGATCAAGATTCTATCCAAGTTGCGTACAGATGAACATCGCAGTTCACAAGATGGTAAAATGCGTTATCAAATTGCTGGTAATTTCTTGGATATTCGTGTTTCGATAGTGCCCATCACCGAAGGTGAGAATGTAGTCTTAAGATTATTGTCCAGCAAGACTCATAATATTACTTTGACCCAAATCGGCATGTCGGAAAAAGATTTATTGAAGATTAAACGAGCGATTAGAAATCCTCATGGAATGATATTGGTTACCGGTCCCACCGGTAGTGGCAAGACCACCACCCTGTATAGTCTCTTGAATATTTTAAACCAAGAAGCGGTTCATATCGCTACGATTGAGGATCCGGTGGAATATGCCATCGAAGGAGTTAGTCAGATTCAGGTTAACGAGAAGACTAATCTAACCTTTGCTGAAGGCTTGAGGGCGATAGTACGTCAAGATCCGGATATCATTATGGTTGGAGAAATCCGCGATAGTGAGACGGCTAGTGTAGCGATTAATAGCGCCTTAACCGGTCATTTGGTTCTGTCCACTCTGCATACTAACGATGCGGCTACAGCCTTGCCTCGACTAGAAGATATGGGTGTTGAACCATTCTTGGTCGCTTCAACAGTAAATGTTATCGTAGCTCAGAGATTAGTACGTTTAAATTGTCAGCAATGTCGTGCAAGTGTGGCTCTGTCTCCAGAAGAACGTTTGATTATTGAGGGCGAGCCGATTATCAAGGAACTCTTGCTTAAGAGTGGCATCAGCGACTTAGAGAAATTAAGTGTCTATCGCGGAGTTGGTTGCAAAGTTTGCGGTATGAGTGGTTATCGGGGTCGAACTGGCATCTTTGAAATATTGGAGGTCAAGGATAATATCCGCGCGCTAATAGTCAATAAAGCTACCAGCGCTGATATCAATCAAACTGCCATAGCCAACGGTATGACAAATCTGTTGGCAGACGGAATGCAGAAAGTTTTAAATGGCATGACAACATTGGAAGAAATATTAAGAATGGTTAAAACCTAAAGCTATGTCTAAGGAGTCAAACGTCGACATTAGTATATTGGATAAAGATATCAATTTTAATTATGTCAATTTAGTTCAGAAGATGCTTTTCGCTAAACATCTCTCTTTGATGTTGAAATCAGGGCTAACTATTACTGACGGATTGAGCTTGTTATACGGGACTAGTCGAGGTGGTTTTAAAAAAATAATTGGAGAAATATATACTGCAGTCAAATCCGGCGAAACGCTATCTAGCAGTATGTCAAATCACCCTCGGGTTTTTTCCAGTTTCTTGATTGGTTCTATCTATGCTGGCGAGGCCTCTGGTAATCTGGAAAACAATCTGGAAAATATTGCTCTCCAGCTACGCAAAGAAAAAGATTTGCTAGACAAAATAAAAAACGCCTTGTTTTATCCGGTTTTGGTGTTAATGTCTGCCTTGGCTATGGGTTTTTTCATTGCCTTTTTTATCCTACCTAAGATTACACCAGTGTTAACTGGTTTGCGAATGGAATTGCCCTGGGCTACCAGAGCTCTGATCACTTTGTCGATGTTCGGTCAGGCTTATTTCTGGCAGATTATTATTGTAACTATTTTGGGATTGATAATGATCTTGTGGACCAGTCGTCAGAGCTGGGCTAAACCAATTTATCATGGATTATATTTGAAATTACCAGTAGTTGGTCGTTTAGTGAAAAATGTTAATCTAGCCCGTTTCAGTATGACTCTGGGCATCTTACTGAAGAGTGGCTTAACCATTACTGAGGCCCTAAATTTGACCACTGCAAGCACCGGTAATTATTATTATCATCAGGCGTTATCGCAAGCCAAGGTAGGTGTCGATCAAGGTAGTAAATTATCTGATCAATTAGCTAAGCACGGTCATTATTTTCCAGAAATTAGCGTTAGGATGATTCGTATCGGCGAGGAGTCGGGCAAATTAGAAGAGACCATGCTTTATCTGGCTGATTTCTATGACTCAGAAGTGGATAACGAGACCAAGAATTTAGCGACTTTGGTTGAGCCGATGCTGTTAATCGGTGTCGGTTTGGTGGTGTTATTTTTAATTTTATCAATTATTACTCCTATCTATTCTATTACTAGAGGGGTGACTAGATAATATGAGAGGCTTCACTTTGATAGAAGTAATGATCGTCGGCGTGTTAATTGTAGCTATCGCTACTATTGCCATGCCGGTATCTAATCGATTTCAATCCAGTAGCCAATTGAATGAAAGCACAGCACTCTTGATTGAGGATTTGCGCTTAGCCGGTCAAGACAGTTTCTCCGGTTATCAAAACACCAGCTATGGTGTTAAATTTTTTGCCGATTCTTATCTGGTTTATGCCGGTGATAATTACGCTAATCGTGATGTGACTCGGGACAGGGTGATAAACTTGTTGCCAACACTACGATTGTCGTGGTTGTTGATGGATAGGGAAGAAATTCATTTCAATCGTCAAGGACTGCCTAGCGTTTGGGGTCAAATCAGATTAACTCATGATAACGCAGAGCAAAAAATTATTGAGCTTAACGGTCTAGGATCCATTAATCAGCCTTAATATGATTAAGAGTACTAATGTTCAAGCGTTTTCACTATTGGAAATTATTATTGCGGTGTCGATTTTCGGCTTGGTTTTGGTTTCGTCAGGTGCCTACTCAGGATTTAGCTTGGTTAGCTTGGTCGAGCAGAACTCCTATAGTCAGGCTTCGGCCTTGGCACATGAAGCTCGGACGGTAATAAAAGTTATCGCTGATAATAATTGGAGCGATTTAAATCTGCACCAAAGTGGTCTAAGTTACAATGGACAGCAATGGAGTTTATTGGGAGAGAATAGTACTGAAACGATAGATCGATTTAGCAGGCAATTGGAATTTATCTCCTTGTGTCGAGATGACAAAAAAATGTTAGTCGATTGCAGTCAGGGTACAGTTGATGAAGGCAGTAAAAGGGTGATAATTAAAATAAGTTGGTCTGCCTGGTACGGTCAGCGCCAACTTAAATACGATACTTATGTCAGTGATTATCGCTAGACGCCAACAAACTAAGCCGACGCCAGCCTCATGGTACAACTTTTCTGGCACAACTCTTGGTGAAAGCTTGAGGGGCTCGCCCAGAGGCTTATCTTTACAGGGCTCGCCCCGTGACAGCAAAGCTGTTTTACGGAGCCTTGCCCCGAGACGAAGTTTTTCGGGGTTTACTTTGATAGAGCTGGTGTTGTATTTGGCTTTGTTGATTATTTTATTGCTGGGATTGGTCTATTTCTTAATCGCGGTGACCCAATCCAGGGCCAAGGCAACTGCTATCGGCGAGGTGGATGATAATGGTCGACAAGTATTAACCACTTTATCACGGATCATCACCAGTGCTAGTCAAATTAATTGGTTGGCCTCTGACTTAAATAATCATCCGGGACGATTAACCTTGATTACTAGCGATGGCTTGGTTGAATTGTCATTGGATAATAATGATGCTCTAATCGTTGATCGCTCAGGTAATAGAAATACTATCACCACCAATTCGGTTCGTGTCAGTAATTTAGTTTTCAAAAAGTATGATGATAATACCGTTGGATTGGATTTAGCTGTCAGGTATTGGCCTCAAGCCAACAATACCAGTTTTAATTATGAATCGAGCTGGCGTAGCGCCTTTCGGTTAGCATTTTAATTTATGTTACAGCGTCAAGGATTAGTCGCTTTGGCTTCGGTCTTAATAATCTCAGCCGGTGTTTGGTTGATTTTAGCGGGTCAGGCGGCACTACATGTTAATCAAGCTTTTTTATCAGACTCTTACACTAAAGGGGAGTCGGTCTTTCTATTAGCTCAGGGTTGTTTAGATTTGTCCTGGAGATCGATACTATTAAACCCTGAATATAAAGGCCAAAACTTGTCTCAGCTGGACCAATCGTGTATAATAAAAGTCGTCAAAACACAGGATTATTATCAAGTGGACGTAGAGGCTCAACATGGTAATTATTATAAAAAAATTATGGCGGCAGCTAGCTTAGTTGATGGCAAGCTGTTTCTTGATTATTGGCGTCAAGCGGAGTAATATATGAATTTTCTAAGTAAAAAATCAGTCGGCTTGGATATAGATGACGAATCAATTAAATTGGTCGCCTTGAGTGGTGCCAGGCCTAGGGTTAAAATATTTTTATCCACTAGGGTTGCTTTGCCAGCCGGCGCGGTTCAGAACGGTGTGATTCAGAATCGTTCACAAGTCGTCACAGCACTTAAGCAGTTATTGGCCAAGGCCGGTTCTAATCTTAAATTAGATGAGATTGTCTTTGGTCTACCTAATTCGCAAATTTTCCCCGCCATAGCTGAGTTGAAAATTAATGACGATAAACATTTTAAAGACGCCGTTTGGCAGTCTGCCACCACCAATTTGCCTTTTGAGGCCAGTGATCTACTCTTGGCTAATAAAGTTCTCACTCAGCAAGGAAATAATTACCAAGTGCTATTATTGGGGGCCAGTCGCCAGGTACTCAGTTCCTGGCAAGATGTCTTGACTAGCGTTGGGGCCAAGGTTGCTATCTTTGATATCGGTTCTTATGCTTTGGCGCGTGATTTGATTAATCCGACAGATACCAATCCAATGATGATTGTTGATATTGGCTCATCAAAAACCAATATGTTCGTTTTTGTTAGTGGTAATCTGGCTTACAGTTATGATTGCGCTGTTGGCGGTCGATTGCTCACTGATAAAATAAGTTCAGCTCTGCAAATAGATGCTAGTGAAGCCGAAACCAAGAAACTGGCACAAGGTCTTGATAGTCAAATACTCCCGATAGTTACGACAATATTGGAATCTTTGGTCAAAGAGATTAAATCTGCTAGCGCGGAATATTTAGCGGTTAGTGGAAGACGGCCGACTTCCATACAACTGGTTGGTGGTGGCGCCAATTTGAGCGGTTTGGCTGATTATCTGACCAGACAACTCGGTCTGTCTTGCCAAAATGGAGTGCCAGCATCAAGTAAAGTTGCGATGGCTGGTGAATTCATTGAGGCTTACGGTTTGGCTCTCAGAGCTCTCACTCAAGAACATTTTAGTCAAGATCCGCTCATCGAATTATCGTCCGAGTTCCCTGTGACTACTGAATCAGGACTTGATAATGGGGCAGATAATTTCATGTCCGATGTTGTTAATCAGAGAGTTCCAGTTGTTGATGATAAGACTGAACGGTCTACTGGCGTAGCAGTGCCGGTTAGCGACGAAATTTCTGAGATAGTTAAATCGAAAGACAGGTCCCAGAAATTGGCGTGGGAGAAGAAGATACTGTTAATTATTGTGATATTTGGTCTGATTGTAGTGGGTGGGGCTTATTGGTATCGTCGCCAACATCTAGCAGTAAAGAATTCTCAAGAGACGGCAGTGATCACCTTTGCTAAAATTCAAACCTTTCCATTTAAATTAATGATTGTAACTGAGACTAACTCTTACGCTGAAAATAAAGTCAGAGGGAGGATTATTAATGATCGTCTTGAATCGGCCAAAGATTTCGACGAGGCCTTAAATCTGTCTCGACGTAAGATTGCTCAAGATTTGTTAGCTAATGAGGAATTGTGGATGGAGCCACTGAATGAGATTATTGATAAATCTCAATTATCGTATCCATTGACATTGCGTTGGTTGGTATTTGACAAGCAAGATGTGGTTAAAATAGCCTTAGCTGACATTGATAAATCCAATGTTAATAAATTGCCTTATGCGTTCAATGATATTAAAAAAACCAAAGTGGAAAAAACAGATTTGTTAGGAGTTGTTTATCTCTATGGACAGATTAGCATCTCATTAAACGAGGAAATAACATCAAGCTCAGCGATAGATTTGGGGACTAGCAAACCCGCCGAAGCGGTGGTGAGCGGTAGCCCTGAGCCCTTGTTGGAGCGATCAAATTATTAGCGCATATATATGGTATTTCATTATGGTATTAATTGTAAGAAATTAGAGTGTTATATATAATTTGTTTTTTTATTTTTTGCTTCAGCACGGCAATGCCGGAGACAATCTTGGCTATTTTGTCCCGCTCTATATTAATGTAATTGAGGCGGGATCCCGCAAAGCGGTGATAAGATAAATTTTCGCCACGCATCGTAACTCAGTCAAAATAATTATTGATTTTTTATAGGACATATTATTTTGACTTCAGACAGACGATGCGAACTGGCTTAATTTATCTACAAAATAGAAACAATTTCTCAGGATTGCCTTAGCTAAAGCAGGGATATGTTATTTATTAAAATGTAAAATACGCTTTTAAATCTTACATCGCAATTATCAATTAAATATAATTTATTAGGTCTATCGAAATCTGTTGCTTTAAGATTCTAATAATGCTAAAATAATATTAAATAAAATCCCTTAGCTTAGGGAACTATAATAATATGAAACAACTCAAACATCTTCGTCGAGCCTTTACCTTGATAGAGTTACTGATCGTTATCGCTATCATCTCTATCATCGCTGCGGTCGTCTTCGTGGCTCTGGATCCTCTAACTAGATTTAGGGATTCTCGTGACGCTAAACGTTGGGGAGACATCTCAGGAATACTCAGTGCTATCAAGATTGACCAGGTTGATAATGGTGGTAGCTATATGACACCAGTCGCCAATATGAACCCAGGTCAAATCTATATGATTACTGACGGCATACCAACTTCACCAAATTGCAACGCTGGCAATACTTCCTGTGACATTCCAGTAACCACTGAAGTCTCAGCTGGAGATCATTGTGTTAATATTAATGAATTAGTGACTCAAGGCTATTTAGGCTCGGTGCCCGTTAGCCCTAAGGGCATCTTCGCTTGGTCTAAGAATCTGAGCGGTTATACCATTGAGAAGAGTTCTACTGGTATCTTAACCGTTAGAGCTTGCGAATCTGAGAATGCCGCGGAAATCAAAGCTTCTAGGTAAATTATAATTAGCCGCTCCGATGTTTGTCGGGGCGGTTTTTTTTATCTGCAATTTATGATATAATTAAATCTACTACAAATACAAATTTATACAAATATACAAATTACAAATAACCGTATAAGAACTCATAACTCATAACTATTACAACTTAAAGGAAATGTTACGAGTTACGAGTTACGAGTTATGATTCAATATGTTTAGGAATTCAATAAAATATTTCATTATCAGTATCATAGTTATAATCAGTTGGCCGGTTGTGGTTTTGGCTGAAACGAAGATTGATTATAACTTGGATAGCGATAAGGATTATTTACCGGATGCTTGGGAGAGGTCGATTGGTACTGATCCAAGCAATCCTGATAGTGATGGAGATTTATACTTGGACGGAACTGAAGCTGCGGCAGGATTTTCGCCTCTGGATCCTAAGTTTCATCAATGGGACAAGCTGATTATGGTTAACCTGGCCAAACAGCAATTGTCTTATTATTTCGGTGGGCACAAACTGGAGGAGTTTGCTATTTCCTCTGGTCTCTCTAGAACGCCAACTCCTAAAGGGGAGTATCAAGTGTTGAATAAAGTTCCTACCAAGACTTATGGAGGTGGTTCATTTAATTTCTACTATCCCAATACCAAGTGGAATCTGCATTTCCTGACCGTTAAATACGGTTATTATATTCACGGCGCTTATTGGCATAATAAATTCGGTCAGCCCATGTCCTCCGGTTGTGTCAATGTCAGTTATGATCAAATGGAACGACTTTATAAATGGGCTCAAGTAGGGACGAAGATTGTGATAGAGTAAACACATATCACGTATCACATAACTCATAACTCATAACAGTACTTATAGTAGCATTTGTGTACCTGCCCGACTGAAAGATTTCAGTCGTTCGGGCGGGTTAGTGAACGAATTAGTTGATTTGTGGGAGCTGTTGACACATTTTGCTAAACATATTTTCAAGCTAACATATGGATATAGAGACGCCAAAAACAATAGTCGACACCTTGATCATCTCCGATATCCATCTGGGCTATGCTTTTAGTCAAACTGAGAGGTTGATTAAAGCCTTGGTCGGCTATGAATTTAAACAATTAATATTGAATGGTGATATATTTGACGATTTGAATTTCAATCGCTTACACTCTGATCATTGGGACGTCTTGTCCTACTTTAGACAATTAACCAAGGATCATAAAGTGGTTTGGGTGGTTGGTAATCACGATGGTCAAGCTGGAATAATGTCGCGACTCTTGGGCGTCAAAGTTTACAATCACTATTTCTGGAACGTCGGCAAGAAACGTTATCTAGCAATTCACGGTCATCAGTTCGATCGTTTTATGTCCAGAAATCCGATTATTAGTAATGTAGCGACGATTGTTTATGATTTGATTAGGAAGTATCGGAGAGACGGCACTGCCTTCAGTCGCTGGATGATGGAGCATAATCGCAGTTGGTTACGACTGTCTGATGAAGTGGCGGACAAGGCTATTAATTATGCCAAGTTAAGGGGAGTCTCGGTAGTCTTCTGCGGTCATACTCATTTGGCACGTAGTCTGAAGCGGGGCGGGGTTAATTATTATAATAGTGGCTGTTGGACAGAAACTCCGTCGCACCTGATTACTATTACTGGTAATAAGGTGGAAACCATCGCTTACTCGTAATATTAATACATATATACGTATCGTCTACGTATCTACAAATACTAGTTTACTTGTTTTGTAGAATAAAAATAACCGTCCAGAGTAATTAGGGCGGTTATTATTTTTTGCAGTATTTGTAGTTTTCGTAGTGCTTTTGTAGATCTGTAGTATTAGTAGTATTCGTAGCAATTTCGTAGATTCGTAGTTGCTGTAATTAGAAGAAGAATCTTGGTAATTTACGTTTGCCTTGATAAATCTGATAGGCTTGGTCTGGGGATAAGTCGTGACGAACTATAGCGGTAATGGCGTTGGCCATACGAATCGCTTCGGCTAAATCCTTTTGATGAACATTGCGTCCGGTGGCACTACCACCAGCGCCGGCTTTAATCTGCTCTGAGAGAATTTTGAGAAATTTCTTGGCTTCGACCGCTTCTCCGCCAGAGAAGATGACCTTAGTGCGTCCACCAGCCTGAACGATTGCCTGTACCTTGGCCGGTGTCGCCTCGTCGGGATAGTTAAGTTTCACAAAATCGGCTCCTAGAGCACTGGCAATTCCGGCTGCTCCAGCCAGAAGCTGAGCGTCTTTGGGATTCTTGATAGACTGGCCTCTCAGATAAATCCATAGTACTGCCAAGAGTCCCTGGCTGTGAGCTTGGTAAATAGCTTGGCTGGCCTGGGCCATCATTTCAGCCTCGAAGGCGCTACCGGGGTAGAGAGTGAAGCCAATGCCAACAATTTTCAATTTGGAATGTTTCTTGAATTCCACTACTTGTTCAACGGTATTAAGTAAGGCACTTTGAGGATCTCGTTTGGCGGTGGGGATAATATCAGTCTTGGAATTAAGCTTGACCAGATAATTAACATTCTTATAATCTGCGCCGTAATTGGCAATCAATCCTAATTGAGCGGCGAAGACGCCAACTTGAGCCTGGCTGGCGATACGGAAAAGATGCTCTGGGTTGCCATCAGCTGAAGCGATGCCCTTACCATGGAAGTCACTATTTAGGTGTTCAATTTTCTGGTCGCCAGCAAAGAGCATTAAGCGACCGCTTCGAGGAGCAACCTTTTTGTAATGTTTAATATAGTCAGCTTTGTAATGGCTAGGCACAGAAATAGGAATGTTTATTTTCATAATTTTATTTTTATCCATTATAGCACGATGCTGAATATTTTCCAAATTAATTACCTATAATCGGTTCTGTTTATCTTTTGCTGGAAATATGATAAGATATAGATAATTCATTAAAGACATAATTATATGAAAAAAATTACACTTTTATTATTAGCCTTGGCGATGACCCCGGTCATGGCTATGGCCAGCGCTAGCGAAGGCACTATTGATGGCACTAATCGTTATGCTTGGAGTGATAAGATTGGAGTTATTGATATGGCCAATGTTAAGGTGACTAGTAGTGGTTTAACCGGCACAGCCACCAACGCTCAAGTCGGAATAATTTCCTTCAATGACCCAACTTTCAAGGTGACTAATGACGGCATTGGTAATCTCAAAGGTTCTGCCTATGGCACAGCCTCCGGTCTGATTAATTTCGCCGGTGTCAAGATTGATAGCGAAGGATATTTCGGCGGTATCGCTGATGGTGGTTTCATGTCAGGTAAAATATATTTCGACTGTACTAATAATAGTAATTGTCCGAGTGCCAGTTCGGCTAGAGTGCGCACGGATTGGCGCTACGGTGTAGTGTCATCGCCAACTGCAGTCGCTACCACCATTGCCAACGCCGTTACTGCCAAGAATTACAGCTCTTGTGATGGCCTCAATGATTATATTAGTTATTCTCGCTGTGTATCTGAGATTGATAGCAAGCTAGCAGTAGCCCCAACTCCGATTACTGAAGAACCGAAGGCTAGTGATGGGGATTACAGCATTACTATTAATAATGGTGTAGCCAGTACCAATAAATTAACAGTGCAACTCAAATTAACAGCGTCCAAAGAGGCGGTGGATATGGTAGTGGCTAAGGATAATAATTTCGGTTTTTTGGCTAAGGAAAAAGTAGCGACAACTAAGGAGTGGCAATTGGAAGACAGTGAAGGATCGCCACAGTATGTCTATGTTAAATTTTACGATGCCGGTGGTAAGCCATTGAAGGTTGTGGCGAATTCCATCACCTTGAATAAGCGACAGGGCAATGAAGCGGCTGAAAAAGATGCCTTAATCGCTTTCAGGATTATGTATGCTAGAGAACCTAAGGCTGATAGTCAGATGGATAATGAAGCTCTGAAGATAATGGCTTACGGCTTACCTGGCAATATCGCTAGAGACCTGGAGATGGAGAAGTCGGCCTTGGCTCGCTTTATTAAATATTATAAACATGCTCCGACAGTCAATGAAGAGTGGAATATAGTTAAGGGTTATGCCTACGCTGGCGCATCGATTAAGCTGAATACACCGGTGACTGAGTCCAAGACGGAAACGGTGACTGAGACTAGTGTTAAGAATTGTGGATTGAAACTGAAACTAACTAAGAATTTGGATTTGGGGGCTAGTGGCGCCGAGGTCAGTAATATGCAGACAGTCTTGCAGTGCTTGGGTCTCTTATCAGCTGATTATAAGGTTGCTGGCAAATTTGATAAAACAACTGAAGACGCGGTTATGGCCTTCCAGAAGGAACATAAATTAATCTGCAAAGATGGGACCTATTGCGGTTATGTGGGTCCAGCCACCAGAGCGAAATTTAATGCTCTGACTGTAGCGACAAAACCAGCTGTCAGCACTGAAGTCGCGAAGCCAAGTGGAGCTAAGCCTTTTACTAGAAATTTGACTGTGGATATGACTGGTGATGATGTCACTAAATTGCAAGAATTATTAGCCAAGGATAAGGAGTTATATCCGGAGGGAAAGGTGACTGGTAAATTCGGTCCCTTGACCGAAGAGGCGGTTAAGCGTTTCCAAAAGAAATATGATCTAAAATGCGCCGACACGACTTATTGTGGTTACATCGGACCAGCGACCAGAAATAAGTTGAATGAATTGTATTAAACATATAACACGTAACAAAAGACTTTTAATTGTCAAAATCAAAACACTCCATATCGGAGTGTTTTGTCATGATTCTTCAATCATAAATCTTAGTCTCTCTAAATCCTATCTAATGCCTGGTCGGCAGATGTTGTCAGTGGTTAATTGACCGGTCTGGGGCACTTCATTGAGGCTGATTTGGTCACTGATGAGAATGGCAGACAACATCAGTACGGTCATAGTAATGATACTTCCCGCCAGAATTGGCATCCAGCCACGACCGCTAATTAAAGATAAGCCGGCGAATATTAACAGCATGGGCCAGAGTTGCCATAAAGTGAAATTGATAGAAATCGGTAGCCAACCGGTATTGTAGGCCAGATAGAATAATCCCATAGTCAGTAGGAATAAGCCAGCCGACAACTTGCCGAAATCAATCTTACGGAAATATACTGGCGCTTCATACCAGGCAGGTTCTAGTGGTTCAGTCTCCATGATATGTTTCTTGTTAGGTTTAATAACTTTAGGCATATTAGTTGGTTTTTTTGATAATTAATAAAACTCCCACGGCAATGATGGCTAAAGGCCAGAGTAATTGCTGGTAGAACATCAGCCAAATTTGTGGTAGGAAACTATCCATTAGAAAGGCGGTACCAGCTAATATCATCAAGTAACCGATGAAGACCTTTCGTTGCTGAAGTTTGCGTTGACGACTAGGCTCCGGGTGTGTGGACGGTTCTAAAGGCATTATAGCGATTAGTATCAAGTAAATAAATAAACCCGAGCCGTTCAGAAGCGTCAAACAAACGAAAACCAGTCTGACGAAGCTGGAGTCAAGACCGAAGCGTTGTGCTAGCCCAGCGCAAACTCCAGCTAATATTTTGTCCTGACGACTGCGATAGATTTTGGATTTGCTTTGATTCATAAATCTGGGTCAATGAAAGATGGTTACTTCAAATAGTAATCTTTGATTTTTTGTAATTGTTGTCGCTTTTTTTGAAATTCAAAGACCATGGGTGCACCAGTTGGAATTTCCAATTTGACAATAGCTTCGTCCGAAACCTGATTGAGATGTTTGATCAGAGCGCGTAAACTATTGCCGTGAGCGCTTATGAGAACGTTGTGGCCGGCTAGTAATTTGGGTTGGATTTCTTTTAGAAAATAAGGAATAACTCGATCACAAGTATCTGACAAACTCTCGGTGCGTGGCATGCGATTCTTGGCCAGGCCCTGATAGCGTTGGTCCCAGGCTACGAAGTTCTGGTCACCTGGTTTAATGCTGGGTGGGCGAGTGGCGAAACTACGACGCCAGAGCAGGAATTGTTCTTGGCCGACCTTGGCCAGCACTTGCTTCTTGTTCATGCCTTGTAGTCCACCGTAATGTCGCTCGTTAAGTTGCCAAGCGTAAGTGGTTGGCAACCAAGGCTGATCAATTTCTTCTAAACACAGCCAGAGGGTTTTGATGGAGCGCTTAAGCACCGAGGCATAAGAGAAGTCAAAAGTTAATTTATGTTTGGCTAATAATTTGCCAGCCTTGGTGGCTTCTTTAATGCCTGTGGAACTGAGCCCGATATCAACCCAACCGGTGAAAATGTTTTTTTGATTCCAGAGGCTTTCGCCGTGTCTGAGCAGTGTTAGTTTAACCATAGTATTCTATTAATTTAATGTGTAGGTATTGTAACATAATGAGATAAAAATTTCCAATATAATACATATCTACCTATCGGCTACGTATCTACAAATCTAAACAAGGAATAAAGAATAAAGACTAATAAATAAAAATCCTAATTCTTTATTCATATATGTATATTTGTAGTCGATAGGTAGATATGTATTAAGTACATGTATGTATTGCTATGTTTTACAAAAAACCCCAAGCGGTCTATAATAGCCTGGTTGCTAATTTAAATTTTTAAAAAAAAATATGATTGATCCTCAAATGGTTTTTGGTCGCATGACTAAGAATAAACAAGAACAAAAAGAATTAAAAACAGCCTATCGAGACGCCCTAACCCATGATAAGAATTATCAAGAACAGGCCAAGTTACTTAAAGAAGCTAGAGAACGCAAGATTAAATCAGAGAAGACCATCAAGGACTCTTTCGGTCCGGAATTTAATCGACTAGACGAATTGAAACAATTAATAGCCGATGATCAGATGATGTTGTCAGACATGGCCTTCAATAGTATTGTTAAAGGGGAAAAATTTGAATTGTTTGATGAGCATGAGTCTCAATACGAACCAATCTTGTCGGTCAAATTTAAGAAGACTAGTAAGTATAAAGAATAACTACCAATGACTACTAATCTACTAAAGCCTCTATACCCATTTCTGGGCAAGACGAATACTACAAACACTACTAAGCTACGAATGTCTCTATGCGCATATCTAGGCATGACAAATTGGCGCAGGCGATAAATAACGTTTAGTGATGTGTGAATGATTATAATCCAAATACTATGTATTTTAAGTAGATTTGTAGTATTCGTAGCAATTTTTGTAGTATTCGTAGAATGCTTTTGTCCTGAAATAAATTCAAAGCGCTACAAAGTTTACACAAAGTTGTTACAATTGCAGCAATTAGGGTTACCTTTGGGGTTTCGTTCTCATGTGGTATGGTGGGAAAATTATTTAATTAATAATTTTCATCAATATGCCGAGAAAAAACACTCAAGAGGCACTA
>Ga0172379_10003804_pt1 | contig 23371 bp, 17 predicted proteins | sample GrowelOW334metaG_FD_119756 | JGI IMG/M metagenome (GOLD analysis project Ga0172379, IMG submission 119756) | Groundwater microbial communities from an aquifer near a municipal landfill in Southern Ontario, Canada - Groundwater well OW334 metaG | ecosystem: Environmental > Aquatic > Deep...
CGATGATATACGCTAATGGAAAAAAAAGAGCAATTCGTACCGTGGTAATGATATTATAGTAATTAGTAACGCCGACTGGTCAGCAAAACTTTTTGATACTTTTCAAGATTCTCCAACACTCGTCCTGTGCCGCGGACGACAGCCGTGAGCGGATCTTCTGCAACGTGAACGGGAAGATTTGTTTCCAATCGTAGACGTTCGTCCAATCCCTTAATCAATGCGCCGCCGCCGGTGAGCATAATCCCGCGGTCTAGAATGTCGGACGCCAATTCTGGGGGCGTCCGTTCGAGAGTCATTTTTACTCCGTCGATGATGGATGAAATATTTTCATTCAGCGCTTCGCGGATTTCTACAGAACTTGCTTCGGTTGTTTTAGGAATACCATTCACCAAGTCGCGTCCTTTTACTTGAATGGTGACCTCTTCTTTCATTGGCATTACAGAGCCGACTTCGCATTTAATTGCTTCCGCAGTCCGCTCACCGATAAGAATGTTATGATTCTTTTTGAAGAATTGGATGATTGCATTGTTCAACTCGTCGCCGGCGATGCGGATCGATTCTTCGTTCACAATACCGGAAAGTGCAATAACGGCGATCTCTGTTGTACCGCCGCCGATATCCACAATCATATTACCGACAGGCGCTTCCACATCCAGACCAATACCAATCGCCGCCGCCATCGGTTCTGCGATCAGATGTACTTCCTTCGCTCCGGCATGTTCTGCCGAATCACGCACAGCGCGTTTTTCCACTTCCGTAACACCACTGGGTACACAGACCACAATCCGCCGGCTCGGCAACCAGCTGGAATGGATTTTTTTGATGAACTCGCGCAGCATTCCTTCGGCAATTTCAAAATCGGCGATAACACCGTCACGCATTGGCCTGATCGTCCGGATATCGCGATGGGTTCTGCCGAGCATCTCTCTGGCTTCGTTACCAATCGCCACAATTTTTTTCGTATTGCGATCGAAGGCAACAATGGACGGCTCATTCAGCACGATCCCTTTGCCCTTCATATAAACGAGCGTGTTTGCTGTGCCAAGATCGATGGCGATGTCTGCAGAAAAATAGTCTAATATTCCCATAGTGATATTTCTTAATGTTTGAAATGACGAATTCCTGTGAAGACCATGGCGATATTATGGTCGTTTGCGGCCTTAATGACCTCTTCATCGCGGATTGATCCTCCGGGCTGGATCACTGCAGTTGCGCCGGCACTGACGGCTTCCAATAAACCGTCGGCAAACGGGAAGAACGCATCGGATGCCACAACACTTCCCTGTAAAGATAAGTTACTTTCATTAGATTTCCATACGGCAATTTTTGAAGAATCGATCCGAGACATCTGTCCGGCTCCTACTGCAAGCGTCCGATCAGCAGCACCGTAGACAATAGCGTTCGATTTTACATGTTTTACCACTTTCCATACGAATAGCATTGCTTCCAATTCTTGTGGAGTCGGTTGCCGTTTGGTGACGATCTTCAATTGATCTTTCGAAATACGTGCTGTGTCTCTGGTTTGAACCAACAGTCCGCCCGAGACGGAACGGATATCGAAACCGCTTGATGGTTGGTCTACAATCTGAACAATCCGGCGATCCTTTTTCTTCATGAGAAATTCAAGCACACCGTTCTCGAACGACGGAGCGAGAATGATCTCGGTAAAAATTTCATTCATTGCTTCTGCCGCTTTCATATCCAGTGGGCGATTCACTGCAACGATCCCTCCGAACGGCGCTTTCGTGTCTGTTGCAAACGCTTTTCGGTACGCTTCTTCCAGTGATTGCGCAGTGCCGACACCGCAAGGATTCGTGTGCTTGATAATAACAACGGTCGGAGCGTCAAATTCCGCAACCAGATTCACAGCGGCGTTCGCGTCAATAATATTGTTGAACGACAATTCTTTTCCATGGAGTTTTTTCAACGTGTCGTCGAATTTTCCGTAGACAGCTGCCGACTGGTGAGGATTTTCACCGTATCTCAGATCGGCACTTTTTTTTGATGAGAAAGTCATTGTTGCGGGAAGTGCTGTACCTTTTGAATCACCGGACAAATATTCGGAGATTGTTGCATCATAATGTGCAGTATGTCGGAAAACTTCTTTTGCCAATTCAAAACAGGTTTCTTCACTGATACTTCCATGCCGATCCTGCAATTCCTGTTGTACCGAAGAATACCGTGCATGATTGACAATAACTGCAGTAAAGCGATAGTTTTTTGCTGCTGAACGGAGCATTGTCGGTCCGCCGATATCGATGTTTTCGATTACTTCTTCCAACGGGACATTCGGTTTTGCAATTGTTTCTTCGAACGGATAAAGATTCACTACGACAAGATCGATCGGCAGGATATTATGCTCATCCAATTGTTTCCGGTGTTCCGGATTATCAAGCACAGCGAGCAAACCAGCATGCACTGCCGGATGAAGTGTTTTCACCCGTCCATCCAAAATTTCAGGAAAGCCAGTGATTTCGGAGATTTGTTTTGCCGGGATACCGTTGGAAACAAGCAGTGAATGAGTACCGCCCGTGGAAATAATCTCCACACCGCGTTGATGGAGTGATGATGCAAATTCAATGATACCACGTTTGTCCGAAACACTGATAAGCGCGCGTTTAATGGTGAGCAATGCCGATAATCCTTTACGTCGATAATTGTTGTGAAAATGTTTTTACTACCGATGGAAGCAGCGTGTGTTCAACTGCTAAAACTTTTACCGCCAGCGATTCCGGTGTATCGGAAGATGAGATGCTAATCTTTTGCTGTGCAATGATCGCGCCGCGGTCGTACTCTTCATCCACAAAATGTACTGTTGCACCGGATTCCTGTTCACTGGCAGCGATCACCGCGGTGTGCACAAACATTCCATACATCCCTTCGCCGCCGAACTTCGGAAGCAGCGCAGGATGTATGTTGATGATACGCTTTGGAAATGTTCGGATGATCTCAGTGTCCAATTTCTTCATGTAACCGGCTAAGACAATGAAATTTACATTGTAGTTCTTGAGCGCATTCACAACGGCTTGTTGATATGCTTTCGGATCGGGAAACTGACGCTGGCTGAGATGAAGGGCAGGGATGCCGAACGATTGTGCCAGACTCAATACACCGGAAGTGGAGTTGTTGCTGATGACGACAACGACCTGTGCCGAAAATTTTTGTTCAACAATTGCACGATGAAGCGCTTCGAAATTGGAACCGCGACCGGAAGCAAAAACTGCAATATTCAACACACGGACGATCCTTCTACAGGCAAAAACATCGGGTTTTTCAATACAAATGTAAGCACAAATAGACGGTTTGTCAATAAAACAGGCGTAAAAATTGGGGATTTTTCGACATTTTTCGCATTTAGTTCACATCAACGAACAGCGGATTCGTCAAACCGCAGAGTGCTTTTCGTCGCGTCAAGTGTCGCCCGGATTCCGATGGGAATTGTCAGCTTTTTGTTGATGTGACCGTACACCAGTCCGCTGACGATCGGTTTTTTTAACTCAGCAAGGTAATCATTCAATACCTGTTCGACGGTAAGATAGGGTTTAGAGATATCGCTTGCTTTCACATCGGTCAATTCACCGATAATAATCCCTGCGGCATCATTGAGAATATTTGTAATACGAAGCTGATTCATCATCCGGTCAAACCGGTAAGTCTCTTCCTCAATCTCTTCCAGAAACAACAACGATTCTTTGAACGTCGGTATATATTTGCTTCCCGCTAACGATACAATTAACGAAAGATTGCCACCGAGCAGAGCGCCGGAACACTTTCCCTTCACGATGGTATGAAATTCCTTCCCATCGGGATTTTTCACTTCTCCCAATTTCTTTGTGGATGTCAGGCAGGACCAGAAGTGCTCCTCCGTGAACGGGTCGATACCTTTATACATTTCAACGCCGGCCATCGGTCCGGAGAAAGTCACCAATCCGGTTTTCCTAAATATCGCCAATTGAAGGGCGGTCATATCGCTATATCCAACGAGAATCTTCGGGTTTTTCTTGATCAGGGAATAATCGATCAGGGAAAGCATACGGGGCGTGCCATAACCGCCTCGTACGGCAACAATTGCTTTCACATTCCGATCGGCAAACATCGCATTGATGTCGTCCGCACGTTCCTGATCGGTGCCGGCAAGGTAGCCGTACACTTTTTGCACATTTTTTCCGAATACAACCCGGTATCCCAGACGTTCGAAATATTCTGCTCCTTTATAAATCTTTTCAATCACACTTGGGGGGCTTGCGGGTGAAACAATGCCGATACAATCCCCTTTTTTTAATGAGGTCGGTTTTATGCTCATAGTTACTGTCCGATGGTAACAACGTGAAAAAGATAGGAGACGCTCAGTTCGATTCCCTTCGCGCGGTCCGTTGATGAAAAATTCAGAATTCCGACCATTTTTAGCACTACTGAACCTACTGCATGTTCTACACCGAGTTTGGTATTTGTTAAAGGATAGACGGCGGTGCCGGAATGACCACGTCTGCCTGAGGATTGCATTACAATATATGTTGCGCTTCCGATCGGCAGCATATATTCAAGCCCATAAAGAAAAACATCATGCTGTTGGCCTAGCACTGTGGGATCTCCGAGGATACCCAATCCGGCGTTGGCAGTAAATAAACCTCCGAAATGTTTTTGAAACAAAAGCGACGCGTAAAAATTCATTTCGTCAATGCCCAGTCCCGATTCGTTGCTTGCGTTCGGCAGTTGTACGCCGAAACGTAAAGAAAACCCGATGCCTGATCGATACTCGCTAAGCAATCCGAACTTCGTCCAGACAGTAAAATCACCAATGTCTCCTGTTGGAGTGGAAGTTGAAGCAATCCGTGAGTTAAAGGCAGAATCCCGTTCTGTGACATCCAGCAGATTCAAAAGTGTTCCGTCGGTCTGAAGTTCCACATATTCACTGAGTGATATGGCAAACCGTACGTTGCCGAGTTTCAACAAATGTCCCGACAGCCCGGACAGTGGATATGGTTGATTGAGGAAGTAGGACGATCCCACATCGAATTGTGCATGACCGGATGTCAAGATCTCGGCGTGTTCAACAGGTAAAGGATGTTGTTGAGCTAACGCGGTGGAGGAAAGGAGTATGAATAAAACGAAAAACGATTTCTTCAAACCGATCCAATGATAGAATTGATAAAAAAAACGGCGACCTATGGTCGCCAGGAATGATCAGAAATTATGCCGCCGTTGCGCCTTCTGTATCTTTCACACGTTTTTCAAAATCTTCACGGAAGCGCTTAATAAAACTCTGTACCGGCCAAGCCGCCGCATCACCGAGAGCGCAGATTGTATTTCCTTCGATTTGGTTGGCAACATTCACAAGCATGTCAACATCGGCCTGTCGTGCTTCGTGATGTTCAAACCGATGGAGCATTTTTTCGAGCCACCCTGTTCCTTCCCGGCATGGTGTACACTGTCCGCACGATTCGTGATGATAAAAATGTGAGATTCGTGCAAGCACTCGGACCATATCGGTATCTTCATCCATCACGATCAAACCGGCTGTACCAACGGATGAACCGGCTGTCTTCAGGGAGTCGGCATCCATATTCACCCCTTCTAAAGTTTCTCCTCGCAACACCATGGTTGATGAACCGCCGGGAATCACCGCTTTAATTTTTTTCCCGTTGAGAACGCCGCCGCCATACTGGGGATCATTGATCAAGGTCAGCAAGGGGACGCCGGTCGGAATTTCATACACGCCAGGTTTGTTGACGTGTCCGCTGATGCCGACAAGAATTGGTCCTGGATGTTTCGCAACGCCAATTTTGGAATACCATTCAGATCCCTTGTTGATGATCAACGGAACGTTAGTCATTGTCTCAACATTGTTAATGGTTGTCGGAGCAGCCCATAATCCTTTTTGTGCGGGGAATGGCGGTTTTACACGGGGATATCCCCGTTCGCCTTCTACCGAATTCATCAACGCCGATTCTTCACCGCATATATACGCCCCGGCCCCTTTGTGGGTGTAAATGTTTGTTGAAAAACCGGTAGCAAGAATATTCTGTCCGATATAGCCTCTTGCATATGCATCGGCAAGGGCTTTGTCCACCATTCTGATCCATTTTCCGTATTCACCGCGGATATAGATATATGCGGCATTGATCCCCATGGCGTAACAACCGATCAGGATACCTTCTATCATCATGTGAGGATTCAGTTCGAAAATTTGTCTGTCTTTGAATGTACCTGGTTCAGATTCGTCTCCGTTCACTGCCAAGTATTTCGGTTTTTCGTTGCCTTTCGGCATGAAGGACCATTTTAATCCGGTGGGGAAACAGGCACCGCCGCGTCCGCGCAATCCGGATTTTTTCACTTCGTCAATTACTTCATCCGGTTTCATTTGCAGTACTTTTTTTAAAGCTGCATATCCGCCGTGCTGTTCGTACACATCAATCTGGTGGTAGTTCGGTGTTTCCGGAAGAATGTATTTTTCCATAGTCTCAATAATATGTAATCGCATCGGCGCACATTGTGTCGGCCGTTACGGAATTATTTCAATTGTGCAAGAAGCTGTTCTGTTTTTTCGGCTGTCAAGTGTTCATGATATTCTTCGCCGATGGCGAGCATTGGTGCTCCGCCGCAGGCGCCCATACATTCCACCTCACTGATCGTAAACTTTCCATCGGGCGAAGTGGTGCCGAGTTTTGTCCCACACATTTTTTCTACGGTATCCAGAATCTTATCTGATCCGCGGAGCATGCACGATACGTTCGTACAGACTTCTATATGGTGGGTCCCGAGTCGTTTATCGTTGTACATAGTGTAGAACGTAACGACGCCAAGTACGTGGGCATATGGAACCTCGACGAGATCGCCGATGTATTTCATCATGTCTGTGGAGATCCAGCCTTCCTGTTCCTGTGCGATCCACAAGATGGGAAGCAGTGCCGCCTTCTTTTCGGGATACCGTGTGAAGAGTGCTGTTGCTTTTTCGAGATTTTCTTTAGTGAGCATAGAGAATGAGAGATTAACGACAAAAAAATGCTGAACAGCGCAATGCTATTCAGTAGCGGCAAATTACTTATCTGCTTCGCCCATTACAGGGTCGAGGCTACCGAGCACGGCAACGATATCGGAGATCATGCCGCCTTCTACAAGAAGAGATGTCGACTGCAAATTCATGAATGACGGTGAACGTATCTTCAACCTCCAAGGATGCCCCTCACCGCGCGATTGGATATAAAACCCCAGTTCGCCTTTGGATGCTTCAACCGCATGATACACTTCGCCGACGGGAGGATTCACACCGAAATTGACCAGCATAAAATCGTGAATCAGTTCTTCCATTTTGGTATAGATCCGTTCTTTTCGGGGGAGAACTTTTTTCGGTTCGTTAGCATGTACGGGACCGGCGGGCATCTTTTCCAAACACTGACGGATGATCTTTACGCTTTCTTTCACTTCGTTGAGCCGGACATAATATCGAGCCAGGCTATCGCCGTCGTTAAATACTGGAATAGAAAAATCCAATTCATTATAGACCAGATATGGATTGGTTTTGCGAAGATCACATTCAAGCCCTGTGGCGCGCAGATTTGGTCCGCTCATGCCCATTGAGATCGCTTTTTCTTTTGAGATAACACCGACACCGTCCAGCCGTTCCACAAAAATCCGGTTGGTGTTCAACATTTTTATACACTCGTTAAACTTCTCGGGAAATTGATCAAAGAACGCTGTCACTGCGGCAATTACGTCGGGTGTCATATCGTGAGCAAGACCGCCGACACGCGTAAAACTGGTGGTAAATCGTGCGCCGGTTAACAATTCAAAGATATCGTACATTTTTTCGCGTTCACGGAATGCCCAGGTAAACACCGTTAACGCACCTACATCCATTGCCAGAGCACCGATTCCGAGCAGATGTGACGACACCCGGGCCATTTCCGAAATGATCGTGCGGATATATTGTGCGCGTTTCGGGGCTTCCACGCCGATCAATTTTTCCACCGCTAATACATAGGCGGTATTGTTCATTAATGGAGATAAATAATCCAGACGGTCGGTGTGCGGAATAAATTCGTGATAGGAACAATTCTCGGCGAGTTTTTCGTACCCGCGGTGAAGGTATCCGAGCTCGGGAACACACGCAGCAACAGTCTCACCGTCCAGTTTTATCAATAGCCGAAGAACCCCATGTGTGGCCGGATGCTGGGGTCCCATATTCAGTATCATCTCATTATCCAGGGCGTCCATGAAATACACACTGGTATTTTTATTTTCCAACGCAGCGAGGATCTTTTGCTGCCGGATTTCCATTGCTTGTTCTACATTCATCGTATCGTACTATTCTCGGCTAAGTATGGAGGAAATTATTTTCGGGGCAGCGGGATCGAATCTGGGATACCCATCATCGGGAAATCCTTCCGTAAGGGATGATACTCGAATTCTTCCGGCATATACATCCGACGCAGGTCATTGTGTCCGTCAAAAATGATGCCGAACATATCGAATGTTTCACGCTCCGGCCAGTTTGCACCCGGCCAGACGGAGATTACTGAAGGACAATGCATGTCCGTTTCATCAACGAAAGTTTTGATTCTGATGCGATGGTTCAGCGACGTAGAGTAGAGGTTATAGATTACTTCGAATCGGTTCTCCGGAGTGTAGGCATCGGCTCCGCACACATCCGAACAATAATCAAAGAGCGATGATGCATCATCACGAAGGTGCAGGCAAACAGAAACGATGGAATCTTTTTTCACATGGACTGTGGTTTCACCGCGAAACTCCTGTACGACAGTGATGCTGTCCGGAAATGATGTTTTAAGTTTTTCGACGATAGAGGTCAGCATAAGTTATAGATGGTCCAAACAAAGGTTGGCGCAGTGGACTGCAAACCTACGAACAATTAATTATTGGCAACGCCTTGAATTTGAAGCAACTTCTGTTGTTCCGCACGTTCTGCAGTAATGGTCATCGGAGTACCCCTGCTTTCACCGCGTTGGATTTTTTCCTGGATCATCATTAATGCATGAAGAAGATTGTCCGGTCGCGGAGGGCATCCGGCAACATACACATCGACAGGAAGGAATTGGTCGATACCTTGTACGACGGAGTATGTACGGTACATTCCACCAGATGAAGTACACGCACCCATGGCAATTACCCATTTCGGATCGGGCATCTGATCATAGATCTTCCGGACAACGGTCGCCATTTTATAGGTGGTGGTTCCGGCTACTAGCAACAGGTCGGATTGTCTTGGAGAAAAACGGAATACTTCGGCACCAAAGCGCGCTACATCGAAACGCGGCATAGCGAACGCCATCATTTCAATACCGCAGCAAGAAATACCGAGTGGCATAGGCCAGATGGAATTCTTTCGACACCAGTTAATTGCCGAATCGATCGTTGTTGTCAGCGCAGTATCGCCGAACGCATGTTCTAATCCCATTGTAAAGCTCCTTTTTTCAAAATATAGAGATAACCGACCAGTAAAATGAGGATGAACAAAATCATCTCCACATATCCAAACATTCCCAACGAACGAAAATTCACTGCCCAGGGATAGAGAAAAATCACTTCGATATCGAACAGAATAAACAACACTGCGACCATATAGTATTTCACGGAGAAACGTTCTCTCGCTGTTTTTATGGGCGGCATGCCGCTTTCATACGTCGATAGTTTTTCTGGATTCGGGCGATGCGGTCCCAGAAATCTTTGGAGCGTCAGGAAGACAACACCTAAGAACGCTGCCACACCGATCATCATAAAAATAGGGATGTACGATTGCATATAAGAATGATTAATGAATGTGAAAAAAGTACAATAATAAAATTTATCGAAAAATTGTCCGAAAGTCAATGTAATGAATACGCTTTGCATCTTCGTTGAAAGTGCAAATTTATTTATTGCTAAATATTTTTTCTTCTATTGCATGACATGAGTAAAATATTTTTTTTCGAAAGAGTTTCCTCCGCTCGGCGTTCCACTCAGCCCTGTCTTTGTACGCCGTTATATTTTAATGTGCGTTATAGAAAATTTCTGCACATTTTCAAGTGATTTTTGGCATAATAGAACCATTCGTTTGACGTGATTTCGTTCTCAATCTATAACGGCATTATGTGGCAATTGTCAATATTAAACCAACAAATCTTTCACCTGTCAAGTTAAGTTTTAGGGTGCCATATCACGTGATTGCTCACCTCATTTTTTTCTTGACTTGAGTGTTGTAACCATCTATATTCGCATACGGTTACACAGGATGAAGTTCTCTCCGTTTTATCTGTAGGTTAATTCAGCATATTATTTTTTGGGGCTTTCTCTAATATTTTAGGGGATGTGGGCTCTTTTTTGCTTTTTGAAACTTTGATACATGTAAAATTGAATTAACTTTCAATTCAGACTATTCATACCAATTTTATACAATATTTTTAATTAACAGGAGGACATAACCTAATGAGTGATACTAGAGTAGCGGTTAAGGAAACCGTGTCGGCAAAGAAATCGGGGACTCAGGGGCTTACATTCCGTCGTTTTTTCACCCGCGAAGGAGTGCATCCGTTTGATGAAATCGAATGGGAATTGAGATCTGCAGTAATTTCCAATGAAAAAGGGGAAAAAATATTCGAACAGAAGAATGTCGAAATTCCGAAATCTTGGTCGATGACCGCTACCAATGTGGTTGTGTCTAAGTATTTTCATGGTCAACTCAATACGCCGCAAAGGGAAATAAGCGTTCGTCAGATTGTAGAACGTGTGGCAAAATCTACCGTCGCCTGGGGTCGTAAACAGAAATATTTCGCATCCGAAAAAGATGCCGATGTTTACTATAATGAACTCTGTTTTATCCTTGTGAATCAGTACATGGCCTTTAACAGTCCTGTGTGGTTCAACGTTGGTGTTGAAGAAAAACCGCAATGTTCAGCCTGTTTTATCAATTCCGTTCAGGATTCGATGGAATCGATCCTCGGTCTTGCCCGCACCGAGGGAATGCTTTTTAAATTCGGTTCAGGAACAGGTTCCAATCTCTCTACATTACGGTCTTCACGCGAAGTGCTGGCCGGGGGTGGAACGGCATCCGGCCCTGTATCATTCATGAAAGGCTTTGACGCGTTTGCCGGAGTGATTAAATCCGGCGGTAAAACGCGTCGTGCAGCGAAAATGGTTATCCTGAATGCTGATCACCCGGATGTGCTCGAATTCATTAATTGTAAAGCAGTGGAAGAGAAAAAAGCGTGGGCATTAATCGACTCTGGCTATAATGGAGGTTTTAATGTGCCGGGCGGAGCATATGATTCCGTGTCCTATCAAAACGCCAATCATTCCGTCCGTGTAACTGATGAGTTTATGAAAGCGGTGTTGGAAGATAAAGAGTGGCAGACAAAAGCGATAAAAACCGGAAAACCGGTTGATACCTACCGTGCACGCGACTTGATGCGTCAAATTTCCGAAGCAGCCTGGCTCTGTGGAGATCCGGGTATGCAGTTTGATACGACCGTGAATGCATGGCACACTTCGTCCAATACGGCACGCATTAATGCTTCCAATCCCTGTAGCGAATATATGTATCTGGATGATTCCGCGTGTAATCTTGCATCGCTGAATTTGATGAAGTTCAGAACTGAAGATGGCGAATTCGATGTGACTTCATTTAAATATGCAATTGACATTACAATTACTGCACAAGAGATTTTTGTTGATAATGCCAGCTATCCAACACCGGCGATTGAAAAGAACAGCCATGATTTTCGCCCTCTCGGACTTGGCTATGCTAATCTCGGTGCATTGTTGATGGCACGCGGTCTGGCGTATGATTCCGATTCCGGACGTGAATATGCCGCTGCAATCACCTCATTAATGTGTGGTGAAGCATACGCACAGTCTGCCCGCGTCGCAGAACACTCCGGTCCATTCAAAGGATATGCAGTGAATCGTGAACCGATGCTCGGAGTGATGAATAAACACAGCATTCATGCTGATAAAATCTCGAAAGATTATGTTCCAAACCAATTGTGGGAAGCTTCCAGCACATCGTGGAAAGATGCGATCGAACTCGGGAAAGTTCATGGTTTCCGGAACGGTCAGGCAACAGTACTTGCACCGACAGGAACGATCGGCTTCATGATGGATTGCGATACCACCGGTGTTGAACCCGATATCGCTCTGGTGAAATACAAAAAACTGGTTGGCGGCGGAATGATGAAAATTGTCAATCAAACCGTCCCTGAAGCACTGCGCAAACTCGGTTACGACAGCGAAGCGATTGAACACATCATTTCGTTTATCGATAAGAACGATACTATTGAAGGGGCACCGTTCTTAAAAGAAGAACACATGTCCGTTTTTGACTGTGCGTTCAAACCGTCCAAAGGAAAACGCTCTATCCAATATATGGGACATATCAAAATGATGGGGGCAACACAGCCGTTTCTTTCCGGTGCCATCTCAAAAACAGTGAATATGCCGACCGAAGTGTCTCCGGAAGATATCATGCAGGCATATATCGAATCATGGAAGCTTGGATTAAAGGCTGTGGCAGTGTACCGCGATGGATGCAAGCGCACACAACCGCTTTCCACTTCGCTTGACGGTGACAAGAAAAAAGAAGAAAAGAAACCCGAAGTACGTCTTGCACGCCGCCGACTTCCCGCAGAGCGCGCTGCATTTACACACAAGTTCAGCATTGCAGGCCACGAAGGATATATTACCGCCGGAATGTATGAAGACGGAACACCGGGCGAAGTATTTATTACGATGTCCAAAGAAGGCTCAACGCTTTCCGGTATGATGGATGCTTTTGCTACGTCGATCTCCATCGCGCTGCAATACGGCGTACCGATAAAAGTTCTGGTGGATAAATTTAGCCACATGCGGTTTGAACCGTCTGGCTTTACACAGAATCCCGAAATTCCGATTGCGAAATCGATCTGTGACTATCTCTTCCGCTGGCTGGGATTAAAATTTCTACCGAAGGACGAACAGCCTATGACGATGGTTGCTGAAACTCCGGTATTGGAAGTTGTTGGAAAGACCGAAGTGAAAGCGGAGACGATTGCAGCAGCCGAACGTGGTGAAAAATATGTTTTTCAGACGCAGGCAGATGCACCGCCATGTCACGAATGCGGCAGCTTGATGATTCGTTCTGGTGCATGTTATAAATGCACGCAGTGTGGTTCAACGAGCGGTTGCTCCTGAAAAATCTCACCGTAGAGACACAGCGAAATATAAATGTTGTAGGACATCTTTACGGTGTCCTACAACTTGTAAAAACTGACAGGAAACAAGTCACACCAAGACAATACGAACGGCAGTATTTTTTTATGTAGTCATATATGCAATAAGGAATTTTTTAAGAACCACAATGGCATCCAGAAGGTTTTATTCTGAGATGCCGTTTTTGTTTAGGATTTACCCCACCCCTCGTATTCGGTCTTTCATTTCTTACCATCGCGACTTTTCACGAAATACCATTGATTTTCCTCAATGATTTTGCATGCCTCAAACGGCAATTCAGTTGTCAACAATTTTATTGCTTTTTGGGGAAGAGGCGAATACATTTCGGAAATTATTCTTCGGAGTTTCTCCTAATAAATCATCACTATTTTTTCAATGTATCAATGGAGGGGGATTGTTATGAAACATATTATTTCCATTGCTGTTATTGTGATTGCAATTGTTTCTGTTATGGTTGGTCAACAACGAAGTTTACTTTATATAGATAGATTTGGTAATCAGGAGGCAATTCCGCTAATACCTAATGAAAAAACAGCTGATGCCATCCAACGACATCAGCTGCACTTTCGATCTGTGACAGGAATCCAAACACAGATGAGATTTTCTCTTGTTTCAAATTCCTCCGGATCAATCAACTATGACACCCTTAAATACTTTTCGTCACCGAACGATCTCACCGTGAATTTCGGATTCACTCATCAGGATGTCGCGTTGCAATGGTACTCTCCCCGGTCCGGCGGCACGGTAAAAGAGTTCTGGTGGTATAACTATTTGAACCGCGGTACTGTGAATAAAGGAACAATTCGTGCATGGCATATTGATCCGCGAGTGGCAACATTGCCGACAACACCGACAACAAAATACCTCGGAACATTCAAAGATGTGGCGGATGGCGATGGTGGTGTGCAGCCGTTTATGCCTTCCTCCGGTAACCAATGGTTTTACAGTAACGGAGGAGAGGATTCAACAACATATAGTTTTAATTTCTTTACGAAAGAAGCTTCATGGCTTCCCGGCGGTTTGCAGGTGACATTGGATTCCAACATGTGGCAGGGTCTAAAACTCGATGAGTGGGGGGATTCAATGATTGTGAAATCCGGCGAACTGTTCGGATTTACACTCTCCAACGATTCGAGATTGTCTGATTTCGGTAGCGGAACAGATACGCGGCTTGAAATCCTTTCGTGGACGAATTCTGTTGGAGCACCATTCCATTCCTTCAAGTTCTATGAACTTGGCCGATCTTCACCAGCAGACGCAGGCTGGCACATGCGCGGAGATTATGAATGGGGCATGTATGTTGTGATGGAATATTCCGGCGATCCCGGACCGAAAATAGTACCATTTCAATATGGAACAACACTTCAGACTACACCAAGACTTTTACAGGCGACCATTACCGATAATAATTTTACCGGCGGTTCGGTTGGCGTTGCCAGCGCATATTTGAAATACAGAATTGTTCCTGCAGCATTGTTTGATAGTACTATCATGACATCCAGTGGAGATATCTTCAACGGATATACTAGCTCTACATTTCCTGGTGCAACGGTCGAATGGTGCGTTACGGCAACCGATGTCAATGGAAATCGATCGACTTCTTCAATAATGTCATATAAGATCTTTCAGCAATTGAACAATATCTTACTACTATATAACAGCAGCCAATACTCCTCGGCGACAGCAAAAATTATATATACAGATAATGCTCCAAATGTTGATGTTTGGTCGCTGACGAGAGATGGACAGGCTGATATTCCGGCATTACTTGGCCTCTATCAGAATGTGCTCCTTGCGGATGGGAATTTCCCGCAAACATTTGTTTACCCTGCCATACACCAATGGCTGAACAACGGTACGCTTCAATCAAAGAGAAATCTCTTTTTCACGAGTCAAGATTACGGTTGTTTCATTACAAACTCTTGCAACGATACTGTCTTTGCCCCCGGATCATGGGAATATGATTACCTCGGAGTATCTTATCTCGGTCCGCAGGATGTTCCGCCGTACTATCATGCATACCGTTTTGTGCCTCAAAGCGATAAAGTGACCAACTATCTGCTCTCTTATCAATCAGTTAATAACACAACGTTATGGTATGATCCAAAATATGAACTGCAATTTGATCCCTGGCAGGATGCGTTCAGCATTACGGCAGGAACAATTCCGTTATTTCGAAATGCCGGCGGTAACTATATTCACGGTGCTCGTAAATCAGGCGCCACTTTTAATACTGCATTTCTTGCCTTCGATCCCGGGGCGTTGAACATGCGGAGTGATACATCGTTGGCGCACGCATCGGATCCGAAATACAAATGGATTAATGATATCGGCAGTGTTGCTATGAGCTTTTTTTTAACGCTGAACGATTCCATACCCCCTCCGGCGTCAATCACCGTTCTTTCTCCAAACGGCGGAGAACAATTGGTTGCAGGGACATCGCATTCAATTCAATGGAATTCCAATGGCATCTCCAATGTTAATATTTCCTATTCGACCAATGCGGGCGTAAGTTGGAATACTATTGCTTTCAACTATCCTGCCGGTTCCGTTCCCGGACAGGATCATGCTGCAGTGATCAGGGGAAGTAAATTCCGGGATGAAGATCTTCTTCCGGCATCCGCTGCTTCGAATTCATATTTGTGGATGGTGCCTACTACCTTATCTTCGCAATGTTTATTACGCATCGCCGATGCTGCGAACGGATCATTGTTTGATATCAGTAATTCGTATTTCAGCATTGTCTCAATACCACCGCCATCGGTCAACTGGTCGCGGCAGTATTTTGATACTACGCGGGACATACAAATTATTAAAGGAGTGGACTCGCTCACTGCATGGGCTTCCGGAGTAAATTGTGTTTTGAGAACAACAAACGGGGGATCAACATGGACTAATGCGTTTGGGGATCTGCCGCAAGGGAGATTTTTCGGCGGATTAGAAGCCCAAAATTCTTTCGAAGCCTGGGTCGGATCCGATCAGGGAACAATTTATCATACAACGAACGGCGGTGTGAACTGGATTTCACAATACTCCATCTCCGGCAGTTATATTGATGGCATTATTGCCATTGATGCAACGACGCTCGTTGCCTATGGGGATCCAGTGTTAGGAAATTTTGTCATTTTACGTTCGATAAATGGTGGTACATCGTGGACTGTGAATTCCTCCATTGCCGAAGATTCGTCCGGTGAGTTTGGTTGGTACAAGCTTGATAAAATCGGGACGACGCTACGGTTTACGACAAATCATGGGAGGATCATTCAGTCGAATGACAATGGAATAAATTGGTTTGTTGCCGGGAAATATCGTTCCGATGATATTACCAATATTAGTTTTTCCGATCCCAACAATGGAATGTTTACCGGAAAGAAGGGAAGTATTTTCCGTACAACCAATGGTGGAACAACCTGGAATGCTGTTACCACTCCTGTTATCTCTACATTATGGGGCTGTCAATTTATCAAAGGTACTTCAACCGGATGGGCTGTTGGTTCTGCAGGAGTTATTTTAAAAACCAACGATTATGGAGTAAACTGGTCAGTAGATAATAGCGGCACAATCGTATCGTTATATGGGGTGTCGTTTCCTGATATGTATACCGGATGGGTTGTTGGTTTGAATATTATCCTAAAATATTTACCGACGACTAATTTTAATGCGACCATGTTTGTTTCTCAAAAAGTTGTCGATTTTCTGGCTACTCGCATTGGTTTTGCGGATGAACTGTCAGTAACAATCGAAAACAGTTTTGAGTCACAGGGGAATCTATCAGGGGCGGTTTCCATTTCAGGATTTGGTTCTGATTTTTCTTTGGTATCTGGCGGCGGAATATTCACCTTAGCTCCAAATCAATCACGAACAGTTGTCATTCGATACAATGCAATAAATGCCGGTTTTGACCATGCGTTGTTGGTTATTGGGAATAATTCCACAAACATGCCGCATACATACTCCATACCTGTTATCGGATTTGGTGTTCCGCTTGCAGCGCATCCTAAAAAGATTCTTCTCGATAGAACACATGGATTCAGCACCAATGAAATCGATACCGTCTACTTTGAGAGTTTGTTTACATTGTTACGAACCGCTGGGCATGTAGTCGTAACCGGACAAAACAATTTTTCCCTGTCCGGCTTTGATTGCCTGCTTTCTATCACTCAGCGAGATTCATTTTCTGTTTCTGAAATATCACAGGTGCAAAATTTCGTTACGAACGGAGGGGCGCTGGTGATGCTGGGTGATAATAGCGGATCGTTCGGTTCTTCACGTCAAAATGCACTCTTACGTCACAGCGGATGGAATACCGGAATCAGAATGGACAGCAACTTAGTCCTAGACTCTTCCCAGTCATTGCTTGGCATACCGCATTGGTTTACGGTAACAAATTTTGCTCAACAGAGCGGACTTTTTTACGGTGTTGATTCGCTCGGTGTTTTTGCTTCAGCAAGCGTTTCTGTATTGCCGCCAGCGCAAGTATTAATGACAACTTCAACCGGAGGAACAAGTCAGTTAATGGCGAAAATACAAGCTGAAAAAATGTCCGAAGGAATACTGAAGAATAACCGATATGAAGAAATCAATCCTTCGCAGTCCATGGGAAGTGACGGAGGTTCGCCAGTATTTATCGACCAATCTGTTAAGAACATAGGGGGACCGACAGCACCGTCTGCTTACGCTGTTCCTCTTGCTGCGAAAGTAAGCATAGGGAATGGGAATATTGTTGTTATTGGTGATGTGAATATTTTCTCAAGGTCCTTTGCAGTAATTCCGGGAGTTTCAAGTGTGGGATTGTTTTATGCTGACAACAGAGTGTTTGCACTTAATCTGTTTGGTGAAATCAACGATACATCGATTGTTCCGATCATTGATCTTCCGAAGATAGTTTCGGTGCATGATGTACCGAATGATAACGGAAAACAAGTGAGGGTAGTCTGGACGTATTCGCCAAGTCCAGCGCAACACGGTGTTACTAAATTTGCCATTTGGAGAAGGGATGTTGTACGCACATTTGTTCAGGAATTGCCGACGTTAAACGACACACTTTATTCTGCAATTGTACCCACGTTATATGATTCTACAAAATTTACCGGAATGCGATATTCGGCGTTCCAAGTATCCGCGCATACGCTGAATCCCGGCATTTACAGCATGTCAGTTCCTGACAGCGGTTATTCCCTCGACAACATTTACCCGCAGGTTCCGACCAATTTACATGTTATAGCGAATAGTGGAACGCAGAACACGCTGATCTGGAAAGGCATTCCCGATGACGACCTGTTACGGTATAATGTCTACCGCGGTGTCAGTCCGTCATTTGTAATCGATCAATCGTCCTACATTGGCAAAACGATTGATACGATGTATGTTGATGATGTAATCACTGCGGGTGTAAAATATTACTACCGAATCACTGCGGTGGATTTCTCCGGGAATGAATCGAAAGGGAGCGATGGGGTGACCTCCGTGCAGATTTCCGGAAGCGTGATACCGACGGTATTTTCTCTGGATCAAAACTATCCAAATCCTTTCAATCCCCGCACTACAATTACATTTGGTGTCCCTGTTACCAGTTCAGTCCGATTGACAGTCTACAATACGCTTGGACAATTGGTAACGATACTGGAAGCCGGGCTCAAGTCACCCGGTATGTACCTCGTTGAATGGGGGAGCACAACTGTAGCATCCGGTATTTATCTCTATCGGATTGAAGCGGAAGATGTGAATAATCATCAGAACAGATTTATTTCGACCAAACGGATGGTGCTGATGAAGTAACATTTTGTTGGCCGTATATGTTTCTTTTTTTTTCGGAATAGGGGCAAACAAAAACGCCGGGTACTCCCCGGCGTTTTTATTGTTACTACGCTTATGATGTAGGACATCTCGGAGATATCCTACATCTCTTCTTTCCTTTTACAAATAATATTTCTTAACGTATTCCGCAACCATTCTGTGCGTGCTGTATTCCGGCACAAGAGTGGAAATCGCATGACGCATGCGTTTAATCCATTTCCGCGGAATGCCATTTGCATCGCGGTCATAAAATTCCGGAATGATCTGGTGGCTTAACACTTCGTACAGAAATTGAGAATCCTGTGTATCTTGGACGTGTGCATCCGCTGGTTGTTCGTCGCCGCCGATAGACCAGCCGTTGTGTCCGTCATATCCTTCGCGCCACCAACCGTCCATAATACTGCAGTTCATCCCTCCGTTGATGCCGACTTTCTGTCCGCTGGTGCCGCTGGCTTCCAACGGACGGCGAGGATTGTTCAGCCACACGTCGGCGCCCGAAACCAGGTACCGCGCCAGGTTCATATCATAATTTTCCAGGAAAATCACCTTACCGAAGAGATTCGGATGTTTGGTAATCTCAATAATCCGCTGGATAAACTTCTTTCCTTCATCGTCTCGCGGATGTGCTTTCCCTGCAAAAATTACCTGTACTGGTTTTTCCAGCGCGTTGAACACACCAAGAATTTTTTCAAAATGCGTGAAGATCAGCGGTGCACGTTTATAGGTTGCGAAGCGTCGAGCAAAACAGATTGTCAGGGCATCCGGATTAAGAATAGTCTCGTATGCAGCGGTACCGTTGCCGTAACGTGAATGTTGGTCATGCAGACGATGGCGGGCGAATTCGATCAATTGACGGCGAAGTGAGTACCGCAATGCCCATAATTCTTCGTCAGAGATATTTTTCGGATCGAGTGCTTTTTTCCAATATGTTGGTTCGACGAAATGCCTATTCCAGTCTGTTCCCAATTTATCCGTCCAGAACGTGTTGGTTTTTTCGCTAACCCAGCTTTCCACGTGGATTCCATTGGTAATGTACCCGATTGGAACATTCTCAACTTTTTTTGCTTTCGGATAAAGATGTTTCCACATTTCCTGGCTGACGTGTCCGTGCAGCTGGCTGACGCCGTTTGCTGAACGGGACATCTTCATCGCCAACACTGTCATACAGAAAATATCATGCGGATTCTCGGTATGCTCTTTGCCGAAATGAATTAACTCATCGGTGGTCATTCCATATTGATTAACACATTGTTCGAACACAAATTTCATTAAATCGTTGGAGAAGCGGTCGTGGCCAGCCGGAACGGGAGTATGTGTGGTGAAGATACATTCATCGATGACGAATTGCATTGCTTTTTCTTTGGAGAAACCTTTAACGATCTGTTCACGAAGCAATTCCAACGTCAGGAATGCCGAATGGCCTTCATTCATATGATACACGGAAGGAGTAACACCCATGGCGCGCAGCATACGGACACCTCCGATGCCCAAGACAAGTTCCTGAGCTATACGGGTGGCTGAATCGCCGCCGTACACATGTGCCGTGATGTCCCGATAGCGTTCTTCATTCTCGGGGAGATTGGTGTCTAACAGCAGTATCGTGCTTCGTCCGACCCGCAGTCGCCGTGCGACAAAATTCACTTTACTGAAACCGATTTGCACGGAGCAAACGATTGGATTTCCTTTTGCATCCGTCACCAATTCGGTTGGCTGACGGTGCATATCGACTTTCAAATATTGCTCCTGCTGCCATCCGTCCACACTGATTCGCTGTTCGAAATATCCTTCACGATAGAAGAGGGAGATACCGTAAAACGGAACTCCAAGGTCGCTGGCGGATTTTGTATGATCTCCGGCAAGAATTCCGAGACCGCCGGAATAGATGCGGACACTTTCGTGAAGTCCAAACTCAGCGCTAAAGTACGCCACCGGCTTCTTTAATCCGTTTGCATTTGCTGCTGCCCACGTTTTTGTATTGTTCATATATGTTTCAAACTCGACCAAGACGTCTGTAACACGTTTGGCAAACGCTTTATCGCCGAGTCGGCCATGAAGTTCTTTGTCCGAAATGTCTGCCATAATCCATGAAGCATTATGATTGGTCCGTTCCCATAATTGGGGGGAGAGTTCCCTATAGATTGCTTGAGCGTTTGTATGCCAAGCCCACCACAGGTTTTTCGATAACGCGGAAAGCCCTTCCACGAGTGAATGGATTGAAGAATTTTTTTGTTTTGCCATAGACGTTTTTAGCCTTTTTTGATGATAAAGGACTATAAGAAACTGAAAATTGAGGGAAAATCCAAAGGGAAAATTTTTCTTCGAATGAGAATAGACGAATTCAGATGAGATTTTCAAGCATATCCGGTGTCAAGAGCCATCGGAGTTTTCCGCTACCCTTCACCGGGATGCCGTGGGTTTCTACGCATGCAAAACTAGTCGTTTTCATAACGATGTGAGCAACTTCGCTTCCGCTGATGAGTGTGGAAATGCACGTACTAACGAACGGTTCGTGAGTGACCAGAAGGACTCTGCTGTCGTTCGGGAATGTGCGTAACAATTCCAGCAGATTGCGGGGATCGGATTCGGGGGTAAGATGTTCCGTTTCAGTGAGCGGAACATCGGCAACTTTTTTTAGAACGCCATGTGCGGTCTGCTGAGCTCGAATTAGCGGACTGACCAGCGCATGGGTGAAATGGATGTTCATTGCTGCGCAGAACTTACCGACATTTTTGGAGGCATGTTTGCCTTCATCGGTTAGTTCCCGCTCGAAGTCGGTTGCATAGTGATGTCCCGCTTGTCCGTGGCGCAAAAAATAGAGAACCATAGTGGTTACGCCATTTTCTTTCGGGCTGCTGCATACCCAGGTTTAAGAACGTCGTAGATGATCCTGATTCTATCTTTGTACGGTATGAATGCCGATTTCATTGCATTAATTGTCAGTTTTTCAAGCGCATCAAGGTCCAGACCGAATGTCGCATGTGCAAGATAATATTCATCGGTTAGCGTAATGCCGCTCATTAATCGATCGTCGGTATTCAATGTCAACCGGAACTTATATTTGTGATAGATTGGGAACGGGTGATCTTTAATGGAAGCGACAGCGCCGGTATGAAGATTACTGGTAAGACAGATTTCGATTGGAATACGTTTATCGAGAACGTATTGCGCTAATGTTCCCATGGAGAGCACTTCACCGTCTTTTACTTTCATATCTTCAATCAATCGTGTGCCATGCCCGATACGGTGAGCGCCGCACCATTGAATTGCCTGCCAGATAGATTCTTTTCCAAACGCTTCTCCGGCATGAACGGTAATATTAAAATTTTCACGCTGGATATAATGGAATGCATCCACATGTTTTTTCGGCGGATACCCCCCTTCTTCACCGGCAAGATCGTAACCAACGACGCCCTGATTCCGAAATTCTACCGCTAACTCCGCCACTTCCAGCGACACGGCGGGTTCCATATGACGCATGGCGCAGATGATAACACCGTAGTGGACGCCGAAATCTTTCTTTCCACGCTCCAAACCCTTTAAGACAGATTTTACGATGCGGGAGACGGACAAACCTTTTCCCGTATGGAAGACAGGTGCAAAACGGGTTTCGAAATAGACGACACCATCGTTCTTCATGTCTTCGACCGTTTCATACGCGACCCGTTCCAACGCTTCTTCGGTTTGCATTACGCCGCAGGTGTGTTCGAATCCTTCGAGGAAGAGGGGGAGGCTGCCTCGCTGTGCGCCACGTTGGAACCATTGGTCCAGTTCACCAGCATTGCTGGTTGGCAGTTTGTCATAGCGTTGTTCTTTTGCGAGTTCGATCACCGTTTGCGGACGAACGCCGCCGTCCAGATGGTCGTGCAGAAGAACTTTGGGAATGGTGCGAATGAAATCTTTAGAGAGCTGCATGCAGTCGTTCCTTCAATTTTTTTTCAATATAGAGAAAAAAGCTGAGGAAATCTCGCAGAAACGGGCAAATAATTTAGTGATAAAGTATTTTCATACTTGTCCAAAATAAATCATACAAGAGAAAAACTTATTCCTTCTTTTCTTGACGGGGTTCCGAAGGAATGCCGACAAGGTATAAAGATTTGGTCGGCACAAGAAAAGGAACACAAGAACTCCTTTCGAAATGTAACGCGCTCGCTGAATCCCGTTCGCACGTGCCTGTAGATGGCAAAAAACGCCATCAAAAGTCCCTTCATGATTTCAGACCCCCTCTGTATTTCCCCCTTGGTAGGGGGAGAAAAAGCTCGCTCAATCCTCCTAAATTTCGCTCCCTCCCACATCTCATCCAACACTGTAAGAAATGTAGGGGAGGGCTTATTTTTCTCAACATAACATATCTTCCATACATCCACTTGTTTCGATA
>Ga0172379_10003805_pt1 | contig 23368 bp, 20 predicted proteins | sample GrowelOW334metaG_FD_119756 | JGI IMG/M metagenome (GOLD analysis project Ga0172379, IMG submission 119756) | Groundwater microbial communities from an aquifer near a municipal landfill in Southern Ontario, Canada - Groundwater well OW334 metaG | ecosystem: Environmental > Aquatic > Deep...
ACGACAAGAGAAAATTCAGCCGGCTTGAATTTTTTTGGCGAAAGTATTTCAAACCTTGGCAATTTCAATTGCCGGAACCGGAAGAAGACATAAGATACTGATTTTTGTCTCAACGCGATTTAAGCGTCCATTCAGTGGGCGCTTTTTTTGTTCCATAAAGTATGTATAATAGAATATATGAATATGTTTAGAGGGCAAAATGACGATAAAAATACAGGAAAGAGCGATAAAAACAAGAAAAATGGCGGCAATTTGAACGGTCGGTCTTTTTGGTCCAGCGCCACCATAGTTTTCTTTGTTTTTTTGGTGATGATGACCGTTTATTCTTTTCTGGCTGATTACAAAAATACTACTCCGGAAATCGGCATTTCCGAGCTGGCTTCCGATATTTCTTCCGGCTTGGTTTCAAAAATTTCCGTTGACGGAGATTCTTTGACTATCACTTACGCTAAAGATAATCTGGAAAAGAAATCCCAGAAAGAAGAAGGAGTGGCCTTAACCGATACTTTGAAAAATTATAATGTTCCGGACGACAAGCTGCAGAAAGTGATTTTGGAAGTAAAAAGCCCGAGCGGTTTTGGCTACTGGGCTGCCAATATTTTTCCTTTTGCCATTCCGATTATTTTCATTTTGATTTTTGTGTGGTTTCTGACAAGACAGGTTCGCGGAGCTGGAATGCAGGCTTTCAGTTTCGGCCAATCAAAAGCCAGAATAATTTTTCCGGAAGATACGAAACAGCGAATTACTTTCAAGGATGTGGCCGGAGCCAAAGAAGCAAAAGAGGAATTGAAAGAGATTGTTGATTTTTTGAAAAACCCGAAAAAGTTTTTGGATATCGGTGCTCAAATTCCCAAAGGCATTTTGCTTATGGGCGCGCCGGGAACCGGAAAAACTTTGCTTGCAAGAGCCGTGGCCGGAGAAGCAGGCGTGGCTTTCTTTTCAATTTCCGGATCGGAATTTGTGGAAATGTTTGTTGGCGTTGGCGCTTCGCGCGTTCGCGATCTTTTCAAAATGGCCAAACAAGCGGCGCCGGCGATTGTTTTTGTTGATGAAATTGATGCTGTCGGCCGAGTCAGAGGCACCGGCGTTGGCGGAGGCAACGACGAAAGGGAACAGACTTTAAACCAAATTTTGGTTGAGCTTGACGGTTTTGAACCGAACGAAAAAGTTATCGTAATGGCGGCAACCAATCGTCCGGATGTTCTTGATCCGGCTTTGCTTCGCCCGGGAAGATTTGATAGAAGAGTGACCATTGATTTGCCGGACAGAAACGACCGAGAAGAAATTTTAAAAATTCACGCTCGCAAGAAGCCTTTTGCCGAAGATGTTAATCTTGTGGTTATTGCCGAACGAACGCCGGGATTTTCAGGTGCCGATTTGTATTCTCTTATGAACGAAGCGGCCATTTTGGCGGCGCGCGAAAACAGAACTAAAGTTTTTCAATATGACTTGATTCGTTCAATTGAAAAAGTAATGCTTGGTCCTGAACGCCGAAGCCATCTTCTTTCCAAAAAAGAAAAAGAATTGACCGCTTATCACGAAGCCGGGCACGCGCTTGTTTCTTCGGTTTTGCCTTACGCAGACCCGGTTCACAAAATTTCAATCATTTCTCGCGGACGGGCGGCTGGCTATACTTTGAAATTGCCATTTGAAGACAGAAAATTGCAATCCAAAAAAGAATTTCTTGACGATATCGCTGTGTCGCTTGGAGGATATGTGACAGAAAAAATGATTTACAATGATTTGACCACCGGACCGTCAAACGATTTGCAAGTTTCAACCGCTTTGGCGCGAGATATGATTACAAAATACGGAATGTCAGAAAAATTGGGCCCAGTTGCTCTTGAGGGCGACGGAGGCAGAGCACTGTTTGGAAGAGGAGTGAACGACAAAGAATATTCCGAAAGAGTCGGCGCGGAAATCGACGCAGAAGTTTCCAAAATTATGAGTGAGGCGGAAGCGAAAGCAAAAGAGATAATAATAAAACATCGCGCGGCGCTGGATGCAATTGCATTAAAGCTGATTGAAGTGGAAACGATTGAAAGGGAAGCTTTTGAACAAATTATAATCGCTCACGGAATTACGCCGAAGAAAAAATTGGATATTGAGCATGCGGCATAAAAAGAGAATTTTCAATTTTGTAATTTTCAATTTCCAATCAATTTTTTTAATTATTAAATTTTAAAACTCCTGCAGAGGCTTCGCCTCTATGTTCTTATGAGATGCGTTTATTGCGAATTGCCGGAAATAAAAAAAAGAAAGATTATTGAAAATAAATTGGCTTTCGCTTTTCCCACGAATATGCCGATTGTGCCCGGACATCTTTTAATTGCTCCGAAAAGATGCGTTGCCAAGTTTGAAGATTTGACCGAAAAAGAAAAGAAAGCCATTTTTGATTTGCTCAAAAAATTAAAACCGGTTCTCAAGAAAGTTTTTGGCGCTGAAGGATTTAATTTTGCATGGAATGAAGCCAAATTAGCTGGCCAGTCGGTGCCGCATTTTCATTTGCATGTTTTGCCGAGAAAAGAAGGCGATACGGGCATAACCGAATACGAACCCAGAAAATTTTTGTATCGGCCGGGCAGCAGGGAAGAAACTCCGGAAGCGGAACTTTTGGCTATAGCCAAACTCATAAAAAAAGAAATTAAAAAGTAGCAAAGTAGCAAAGTATCGGCTGTCAGACTATTCTCTAATTCGTGAGAATAAGAGAATAGTATCTTAATACCCCATTTACCCCCCCCGCCGAGGCTTCGCCTCGGCGGGAGAGTTTGTAAATTAAGCTCATTTAAGCTATCATTTTTTGTATATTTACGCGCCTGTAGCTCAGTTGGTTAGAGCATCGAGCTTATACCTCGAGGGTCCTAGGTTCGAGTCCTAGCAGGCGCACTGAACGAAGTGAGGAAGCGTGAAGCAAATGAACTGCTTCATTTGCGTTAGGACGAGAAAGATTTTCTATGTTTCTGAAGATTTCTTAATCTGAGGAAACAAGAAAATCACGCGGCGTAGCCGAGAGTCCTAGCAGGCGCACCATTTCATTAAAAAAGCCACAGGTGAACCTGTGACTTTGAACTGTCTGACTATAACAGTCTCAAAATTTATTAAAGAGCTGTTTAACTGCCGCTTTTATTTCGGGAGTCAGATAGACGGAAATGTTTGGATCGCCGTCGTTGCCGGTTCCCGGTCCCGGAACATTTAGGCATGGTCCGTATCTGATGAACTTGCCTTGGACAGCGACATCTCCGCCGTACTTATCAAGCAACCACTGGTTGCCTACCTGCGCCGCGGAATTGTTTGGCGCGGCAGGCAGGCCTTCATGTTTGCCGGAACTTGAAAGGTCAAAAGCGGACTCAAGGTCGCTATCGCTCATCCATACCGCTCCGCTGGAATTTTCATCCGGCGAATGTGTAATCGCGTATTCAACAATCCATCCTTGACTTGGCCAACTCGAGGTTACGGTCATTACAGTCGCACTTCCTTTAATTCTGACAGACACCACCTTAGTTGAATAGCAAACCTCATCCAAATTCATTTTACTGCTGTGATGGTGGTGCCAAACAGGCAGTTTGTTCATCCTTGTTTTCGGTTCCATTGGGCGAATTTTTCGGCTCATTTATCTTCTCCTTGTAAAGGTTCACTGACGGAAGATTATAATACTATTTTGGTTAAGTCAAGATTTTTTAACTTTTCATTATTAGTTTAGTAGCGTATACTTAACCAGGTTTTGTTTTTTGAAAGAAAGGATTAAATCATGAAAAAAAGTAAATTTGAACAAGTTCGCGTAAAACTTATCAGAACATTAGGAAATCAGCCAGGATCTTTTACACGAAAGGTTAATGGGCTAAGTAAAGACGCTCGAAATTTTCTAAAGAGGCTGGATAATTTTGAGCGTCAATCTAGAAAAGCCAGACTAATGTGCGATTAATTCCCATATAAATGTCAGCATACAATTTTTTAAGGCCAACCAAATAAGTGTTGGCCTTTATTTTTATTTATGCTATAAATCTTACAGAAAGGACATTTACATATGAAAAGAATTCTATATCCAATTGAGAGACATGATTTGCACAACAAGCCTTTAATTTTTTTGGCCGGTCCCATAAAAGGCGCGCCACTCTGGCAGTTTGAGGCCATAAAATATATACACACCAAAATCAATGTGGCTATAGCATCTCCGCGACGTCCGGAACTTACAGAAGAACAATGTAAAAAACACGGACATTTTTGGGGACAATACACCAAGTACGATCAAGCTCTTTGGGAACACGATCATCTCAAGCATGCTGGGCAATATGGCATCATTGTGTTCTGGCTTCCCAAAGAAACCAATCATCTTTGTCAAAGAGCGTATGCTCAAACTTCAAGATTTGAGCTTGGCTGGATGATGAGTATGCATAAGTTTGCAAATTTTCGTCTGATAGTTGGTTTTGAAAGCGGATTTTCCAATGAGAGATACCTTCGCTTTACTTTATCAAGAGAAGCTCCGGCAGTTTTGCAGTGTGATAGTCTAGAGCAAACTTGCGATCAATCAATAACGTTTCTTGGTAAAATGTAATTTGCTTTAAAACAAAACTGGTCTTTTCAGGCCAGTTTTTTATTTCATTCGAAATGAATCTCTTCAGATTTTCTTTTCGCCAACTCTTCTCTAACCAGCGGATAATTTTCAAAATTTTCGTCTTTTTCCAAGAGCTCGGTCGCTTCTTTTCTTGCCGCTTCAACCATTTTCAGATTTTTCAAAGCTTCCATTGCGATGTCGGAAAGTCCCCATTGTTTTTTGCCGTAAAGTTCGCCGGCTCCGCGGAATTTCAAATCAAATTCGGCCAATTCAAAGCCGTTTTTGGCGGTCTGGAGAGCTTTCAATCTTTGCAAAGTTTTTTCGGTTTTTGTTTCAGCAAAAACGTAGCAATAAGCTTGGTCGGTGCTTCTGATTACTCGGCCTCGAAGCTGATGAAGCTGTGCAAGTCCGAATCTTTCGGCTCCTTCCAAAATTATTATGGTGGCGTTTGGCACATTGACGCCGACTTCAACCACTGAAGTTGCTACCAAAATATGTGTTTTGCCATTTTTGAAATCATTCATCGCCCGTTCTTTTTCGTCCGGCGTCATTTTGCTGTGAAGAATATCAATTTCAAATTCCGGAAAAACTTTTTCTTGAAGTCGCAGAGCTTCTTCTTTTACCGACTTAACATTGAGAGCCATTTCTTTTGTCGGATCCGGCTCGTCTATGCGAGGACAAATGACGTAAGCTTGCCGGCCGGCCTTAATCTCGGCGCGGATTTTTTCGTAAACGGCCTCGCGATCTTTTTGCAAAACAATTTCGGTGATAATCGGTTTGCGGCCGGCCGGCATTTCATCCAAAAGGGTCAGATCCAAATCGCCGTAAATTGTGAGAGCAAGCGTGCGAGGGATCGGAGTGGCAGTCATTGATAAAAGATGCGGAACTGACGCGGAACTATGCGGAACAAACGCGGATTTGTTTTTTCTCGCGTTTTCATATATTAAACGTTCTATTTCCAATTCACGAGAGCCGAAATTAATAATCAAAGCCAATTTATATTCGGAACCCTTAAGATAATTCCATGTTTGCGCTTTCACTGGATTACCTAAAAATGGCAAAGCTTTCAGTTCAACAATTATTTTATTATCAACGACAAAGTCTGGCTGATATAATCCGATATTTTTGCCGTTGTATAGAATCGGTATTTTTTTCTCCCTACTGAATTGTAGGTTAACTTTTTTAAATTCTTCTTCCAAAGCTCTTTGATATATCAATTCTTTATGTCCTGACCCAAGATTCTTTTTTACGTTGAATGCTGCGCCACGAATTTTGAAAGTTAAATCCTTATATAACAATTCATCACTGTCCATACGCTTGTTGTCTGCATTAATCAGCGTTTGTTCCGCACTTTTTCTGCGTACCAGCGAGTAGCGCTGGTGTGTGCCGAAGCGGTGCTGTTCATCTATGATGGCAAAAGCCAGATTTTTAAATTTTACGGTTTTCTGAATGAGGGAATGAGTGCCGATTAAAATGGGAATTTCTCCATTTGCCGACCATTTTAAAAGCTGGGTTCTGGAAATGTCCGTCCATCCGGCAGGATTAACTTTTGAAGGAAATTTTCTGCAGCCGCTTCCGGTTATTAAGCCGATATTTATCGGCAAATGCGAAAAGTATTTTATAAAAGATTCAAAATGCTGGCCGGCTAAAATTTCAGTCGGGCACATATAGGCAACCTGAAGATTCCCAAAATCTTGGCCTTTTGGCCTCGTAGTTACAACCGTATATGCGGCCGCGGCGGCTACCATTGTTTTTCCGCTACCGACATCGCCTTCAAGAAGCCGGGACATTGCTTGGCCTTTTTTAAAATCAGAAATAATATCGGAAAGAGCTTTCATCTGGGCCTTGGTCGGCTTGAAAGGGAAGCGATCTAAAAATTTTTGAATGTCCTCGTCTTTTTTTTCAATAATGAAAGAAGCGTTTTTTCGATATTCTTTTTTGGCTTTCTGTTTTTCAAGCTGGATGAAAAAAACTTCTTCAAAAGCAAAACGTTTTCTGGCCGAAAGAGCATCGGCTGATTTTTGGGGTAAATGAGCCCAAACCATTGCCGACTTGAAGCACGGCAGATTATATTTTTTTAAAATTTCTTCGGGAATCGGGTCGCGAATGCTGTCCAAAATGCCTGAATTGAAAATTTTTTGTACTGCATGATAAAGCCAATTTGAAGTGACGCCTCGGCTTTCTGGATAAACCGGATACAGATGATGTTTCTCTCCTTCTTTCCCGAATAGCGAATCGCCTACAGCTAAAGGCACTTTTGCCACTGTTTCTATTTTTGGATTGGAAAAATAAAGCTCGTCGCGCCGTTCGCTCACTTTTCCTTCAACACGGACAAAAGCGCTGTCAGGGATCATTTTTGCCAGATAAGCTTGATGGAACCAGATAATTTTTATCCGGCCGGTTTCGTCTTCCACTTTGGCTTCGGCCATAGGAATTTTTTTGCGGAAAGCCTTTGAAGTTTTTAAACCGCTTATTTTTCCAAAAATAACAGCTTTTTGTCCGGGGATCAAACTGCCGATGCTTGTCATTTCAGAAACATCTCCGTAGCGGGCAGGGAAGTGATATAGCAAATCGCGGATGGTTTTGATACCCATCTTACGTAAAGCTTTTTTCTGGAAGTCTCCGAGCCGAAACTCCTTTTCAATCAAAGAATCGGGGGTCATGCTGTTATTCTACACGGAGAAGACTAGTTTATAAAGTTTTTAAAGTTATAAAGTTCATAAAGTTATCAAGTCTATAAAACAAAAAACCAAGCCCCCTGATTTTGCTTCGCAAAATCAGGGGGCTTGGTTTAACTTTATAACTTTAAGAACTTTATGGACTTTATGAACTGCTAGAGAGGTACATGGTACGTCAATATCGTCGCGTAAACGGCATAAGATGTCGTGACCAAAATACTGTTGCCGGAAATCCACGGAATCATATCTGTTTTTATAATCCCTTGGTTTATCAAAAGCACTCCGATGGCTGAAGCGGTGTAAATTGACAGGGCGCTTATAAAAATAGGCATATCAAGAATTCTGGAAATAAGTCCAAAAACTAAAAGCGCGCTTAAGCCCATCCACATAGCCCAAATTTGATTATGTTCCGGCAAAAAACCGGTCTGTTCTATCAAATAATAGAAAAGAAAAAAGAAAAGTATTAAGGCGAAAATATTTTTCAGATGATATTTCATATTAACAATTTATTTTCTACTTATCTTACCGCTGTGATTTTTGTCACAAGGACGTATGTTCCGGTTTGTTGGTATCCTTCAACTTTCGCTCTGGTTCCGTTCGTTAGCGTTAAGCTTAAACACGATTCATTTTTGCCGGTCCAATTGCAAACGCTGTTGCTGTCCAATCTAAGAAATGCCAAAAGTGCCGGTTTGCCCGGTTCTTCGTATGTAAGCGTCCAGCCGCTGTCGGTTTTCTGTTCGCCACGATATGTCAAATTGCCGGTTTTTGAAAAAGTAATTGGCGCGGTTGGAGGCTCGGCTATTCCAGTCGTGGTTGTGGCGGCCGCTTGGCATTTTTCTTCCCAAGCGCGAAGACATTTATTTTTGACTGCGCACCAAGAATATCCGGCGGATCCGATGCAACCGTGAGTGTCTCGATCGTTGCCAACGATAGTTGTGGTTGCTTCAGAATTTGAAATATTAGATTGATCATTCGCCGAATTGTCCGAAAAAACGGCAATAACCGCTATGCAAGCGATGATGCCTATGACAAAAAGCAAAATTGTTCTGCCAAATTCGCCCGGTTTTTCCGAATTGTTTTGTTCCATAGTTTTTAAATTTTATTTCTTTAGTTGCTTTTTAAAACATTCCAAAATGCCGAGAAAATCCAGCCGAAAATATAGCCGACCACGAAAGTTGTCATAACCAAAGTAACTGCTCTTATGATATTAAAATCGGTGATTATAAAAGACGCTCTGATAGAGTGAAGCGAAAAAACAAAGTCCAAAAAGAATTGAGCGGCTCCTGTCGCTACCAAAATAACCCAAATGATATGGATAAAACCTACAAACGTGCCGAGCGCCAGCCCGACTGAATTATTATTTAGAGATTTCATAATGAATTGTGATTACGAATAATCCTGAGCATGTTTAGATTTTAAGCACGCTCTAAAGCAATTATACAACAAAAGTTTCGAACTGGGATAGACAAATGGGGAGAAACTAATCTATTTTTTCTCAATTTTTGTCGTTTTGACTTTGCCAAAGGCAAAAATTAAAACAAAAAATGTTGCAAAACTTATTGCCAAATTGCTAAGCATGCTTAAAACGGGGGAGCGGAGCAAACTCTTTGTCATGTGGTTTCCGAAGCTTAATTTCCATCCGGTGTTCATTAAGGCGGATATTGAATCATTTTTCACATGCTCGGCTTCCTCATATGTCTCAACTGTTTTATTTAATACTAAATAAGGATATGGCCAGCCGTAATATCGACTTGCGCTAAACATACAGCAGATTTCTGAATAAGAAATCGATGAAGTTATCGAAAACAAAAATAATCCAAAGATAAAAGCTAGAAAATATTTTTTCATTATTCGGTAGATACTCTTATTTTTCCGCACTTGTTCTCAAGTTTGTCGGCAATGTCCACAATTGTATCCAGTTTCGGCTCAATCGTTAAAAGTTTTCGTCCATCTTTAAGATTTAGAGTGACAGTGCGATTGTGGCGTTGGCCCATATTTTCAATTTCGCAATTATTTATTATTTTTTCGGCATCTGTCCAAGATAAATCTTGATAAGTAGGGCAAACAATCGCGCATTTATTTTTGAGACACAAAGAAACAAACGGACACCTGGATTGAACAAGATATTCACCCGGCGTTTGACAATCGCTATTTTTTTGACAAGAAAGCTCGGTAACTTTTTCAATGACGTAAGACTTAACAGTGTATCCGATTGGAAGGGAAATGTCTTGATTTTGTTTTATATTGTCAAAAAACAATGGCCAAATCAAATAAACTATGCCGGCGAGCAGAATTAATAACACTATTTTTAACAAAATTTTTTTGTATTTTAATTCCGGTTTAAAAATCATAAATATGCTTATGTTTTAATTTTTTCTTTTCTCATCAAAGAAGAATAGATATCCAAAAGGGCAAAAAGCAGGCTTGCTGAAAGCGGTCCAAGAATGAAGCCGATAGGTCCGAAAAATCCGATACCGCCGATAGCTGATAATAGAATGATTAATGGATGAAGTTTCATTCCGCGTCCGACAAGTTTTGGGCCCAAGAAATTATCAACAAGTCCGACTGCTACCACTCCCCATAAAACAAGACCGACACCTTGAAAAATTTCGCCGTTCAATAAAAGGAAAAAAATTGCCGGTGTGAGCACGAGCGCCGTGCCAATGCCGGGGATAAGCGCCGCGATTGCCGCTACGCTTCCCCAGAGAATGGCGTTTGGCACTCCGAAAATAATAAAACCGATCGAGGTTAAAATTCCCTGAATGAGCGCGATTAAAAGACTTCCTTTTAAAACTGAGCCGACAGCGGTTTCTATTTTTTGAAAAATCGTTTCGTCATCGGTATCTACGAGAGGACTCAGGTCAATAACCGCCGCTTTTAATTTCTTGCCGTCTTTCAGAAGATAATAAAGAGAAACAAGAAATAAGAATGAACTGACTGCCATTTTTGCAAAGCTTCCGAATATTGAGCCGAGATTTTGAATGAGCCAATCCAGCCCCTGTTTAATATACTGGTCAAAGTTTAAAGAAATTTCTTTTGTGGCCGGAAAATAATTTTGAAAGCTGTTTTGCAAATTGTTGAATATGTCAAGAATGGCATTTTTACCGCCACTCGTTGCAAGAGAAGAATAAAGTTGCTCGGCTTCTTTAAAAATTTGTATGCTCAAAAATACAAGAGGAGTGAAAATAAAAATGATAACGATGAGAATGGTAATAAGCGACGAAAACTCTTGTTTTCCGCCGGTAAATTTCAATATTTTTTGATAAACCGGCTGAAGCACGGTTGCAAAAACCATCGCTAAAATGAGCGTGTAAAGAAATGGGCGAAAAACAAAAAAAGTCAGAACAAAAGTTCCGGCAAGAATGGCCAGTAGAAAATATAGTTGCGGTTTTGGGGTGGGCATGAGTTTGTATGTTTAATTATACCATCAAGATATATCGTTTTTAGATGGAGAAATAAAAGAGATGACTGTTAAAATATGATATAATTTTTACGTTTATTAAATAATTAATAATATCTATGATAGACGCTTTAGTACCTTTTGTTTTTGGGATACTACTCTATTTTAAGCCGGAAATTTTCATTAAAAAAGACAGTGAAGATTTTGAGAAGAAAAAAGCTAAAATGGTAATGATAGGCAAGGCTTTGTTCGGTATCTCAGCTCTGTTATTTTTCGGCTCTATTTTGATGAGTGCTAAATAGCAAAAAATGGTGAAAAAAGGTAGCCGACGCCATTATTTTTTGCCTTTTATCACATTAATAATACTGGCAATAACCAATATAAGTCCGATTAGTTGTGCTCCAGGACTGTCGTCAATTCCACCGAATACAATCAAAAACACTCCAAATAATATCGTCAGAATTCTAGGGCTCCAATATAAGATTTTATTTTTTATATAAACGTAAGTCATTTATTTGTTTAAAAATTTTTAGGTACTCTGGTTACAAATTGCTCGCTATTACTTAGTTCTGTACGATAAAAAATTGTCTTGGCGGAGAGGGCGGGATTCGGTTATCCATATTTTTCTGCTGAAAAATTGGACAGCCGTCACCACAAGAGTACTTCCAATTTCTAATCGCTTCGCTCAAGAAATTTAGGTCGCGCGCTCCGGGCTTCGAATCCCGCTGTTTCGCGCAAATGACGCCCCAATCGGACAGATACCCATCTGTCCGATTGGGGCATTGCGGGCCACTCAAGTCGGGGCCAAAATCACCACTGGCGATTGGCCAAGGCATAAATTACGAGTAAGGCTGATATACCTAGAACCCACCATAGACCATACTGTTCTAAAGTGGTTAAACGAGGCGTATTTTGAGGAAATAGTCGCTGTACTTCAGAGTATGGTATTTCTTGATCTTCAGACCGATTGTTACCAACAATAAACCAATGCACACCCCATGTAAACCCAATGAAATTTATTGAAAAATATGACCAAGTTGCAACAATAGCTTTGTCGCCACTTAAAGGCCAATTTCTAGATTTCTTTCCCCAACCAAATATTCCGAAAAACATATCAGATTTTTAATAAGTAGATAAAATACGACCTAAAGAAATTATAACAAATTTGTAGGCACCCGGGTCATCCAATACTTAATATTCATGGCGGAGACGATGGGATTCGGTCACAAATCACTAAGTATTTTACAAATCAGAATTTCTAAAATACTAAGTGTTCGCGACCCCGACGGAGCGACCCTTCGAAGACTCAGGGTGCCCGCTCCGTCTTTCGAATCCCACCGTCTCACGCAAAATATAATCATAAAATGCTACTCATTTTATTCCTTAATATAGAATAGGGGAGGATTCGTTCCTTACAGGAACAGTACCCCGATTGGATTTTTTGTTCGCTTGAATACAAGCTCCAAAAAATGCTCAATCGGGCTTCGAATTCCACACGCAGTGTTGCTCAACACTGCTCGTCTCCGCAAAGTTTTCGCTTTGCTTCAACTTTGCGGTGACGATGTCCGGAAGTTTGAACCGAAAACATGGCTCAAATTCAAAGATCTTGATAAAAGCATACGCGAATTAAGGGCAATGTTCAAAGTTCATCCTGAATGGTTTGAAACGTCTCACCCAGAGTCCAATAGAGGCAAAAATGAGGTGGATTATTCGATCTAACTCTAACCAAACAGAATTATATTGTCTCCAACAAATGTTTATTAAACGAATTGTCAAAATCAGTTTTAATGCTTTCGTTAAACAATGGTAGTCCAACTAACTTATATTCCTTATTTTCTAATTTCAGCACATCCTTTCCGGCATATTTCTTTGAAATTTGGTCTAAAAATTCTTCTTTCCACGCTTCTTTGCTTTCTGTAAAATTACCACTTTTATCAACAAACTGAGATCCCTTTGGTTCAATAAAGACTTGATAATAAAGCTTGTGCTTATTATGTTTCAAAAAAAGCAAGAAATCAGGCTGGAAACCTCGTCCTTTCTCAAAATCATAAATCTTATATACTTCTTCGTTTCGAAGTAAATAAACTTCTTCGTATTTTGATTTTAAATTACCAATTTTATCTTTTAAGAAGTTTACTAAATTTCTTTCTTCACTTGTTCCATTAAAACCGTTTAGGACATACCATTCCTCACCAATTAGCTCATTCTCTATTTTTTTACTCTCATCGTCAATGACAACCGCCTTTTCTTTTGGCTCGTTGAAAACATCAGAAAATTTAATACCTTTGAATTCCGTCCCTAAATATGGATTACTTGTCATTTTTAGTGACATCTCAAGTTTTTCAAAAAAATCTAAAACTATATCGAGTTGTTCTTCACGCTCTAAATCATTCAAAGTTTTTACACTTGATAAAGTGACGATATTTACCTTAAGATTCCCTAAAATATTATCCCCGGTAAGATCGTCAACGCTCTCAATCTCCAATTCTTGGTTCAAAAACTCAAACCGATACAAAGAGTTATCTTTTTTTGATTTTATATTTAATGCCTTAAAAATTATATTTTTATCAAAATCCTTAAAGCTCACTACCAAAGTTTTCTTTTCATTTTCTATCGATTTTAAAAGGGTGGTGTCCTCTTTTCTGCTTAGCTCGAGTTGCTCTTCTCTTATAGAGAACACTTTTGATCTGTAATCGAATACAAAATCTTTTTTTATGTCCAGTAAATTATTCTTCTTTTTGTTACTATTTTCAATTTTGTGATTAAGAAATATTTTTACTGTTTTATAAAATTCAGAATCCTTGAATTCCTGCTTAACTCCAAACTTTTTACTTACCCTATTATCCTTAATAAGTCCTTTCCTCTTTAATTCTCGCTTAAGCTCATCAATATAATGACCTCGGTTATCATCAAAGCAATGAAAATTAAACTCTTCCAAAACACGCATTGGATTTTCTAACTCATTATCAAATTTTCTTCTATTTGCTTCTTTATCTTGATGTAAAAATGGGCAGTACCGCACGCCTCGTCCTATAAGTTGAATTTCTGAAATAGTAGAATCTCCAGCCTTTCTTTCACCAGTCTTTTTATCATGACCTTCGTCTCGCCCTTCATAAAGTCGGACGATATCAAATAAATTTAAGACATCCCAGCCTTCAGTAAGTCTTTTTACGGTAAAAATTGCCCGGATGTGATTATTTAAATCTTCAAGGCTATTCAATAATTTTTCCTGATCTTCTGTTGTGCTTTCTTTAGTTTTTGCCTTATTTTCTTTTGAGTTCGTGATTATGCAATTTCGTTCTGAAAAATTATATTTAATCCACTCAACAATTTCAGACATTTTTATTTTTTCATCCTTGATGAATTTTACCATAGCAAGGATTCTGCTTTGTCCTTTTTCAAAAAGATTTTTTCCTTCAAAGAAACTATCATCAATCGTGTTAAAAAAATCAAAATCTTGCGGTTTTAATTTTTCTAAAAGCGTCAAAAAGTCTTCAAAATCTTTTTTTGATTCTTCAATTAATTTGCTTCTAAATAGAATTACTGGTTTAAAATTGGGAATATTATATTTTAAGGCGATGCTATGGCGATACCAATTCAAAAGCAATACAGACAGTATCCTGTCTTTTTTATTTAATGTAGAGGATATCAAATTTATCTCTTTTGTATATCCAGCATTAAGAAAATCCTCCAAGGCAAATTTATACACTGTTTTTGGCTTGTACTTATCATCAACGCTCTGATCTTTTGGAATAGTGGCCGTAAACTCCAGTAGAGCGTTGTTATTTTTTGTATCTTGTTTATCCTTACCTTTATTAAGAATTTTCTGGATGACTGTGTTTTCCCAACTTTTTTCAATATCATCTTGACTTGCATTCTCAGCAAGTTCTAGATTTAAATCAAGTTTTACCAGCCCATTCTTTTTTGTGGTTGCGTTAAAGTGATGAGCTTCATCCCCCAGCATTATTAAATCTTGCTTTTGTAACTCTTCTAAAAAAACGCTGTTTTCTTTTGTCGCATAAACAGCATTGTGGAGTTTGTGGATAGAAGTAAACTTGATCTGTATATCATCCGACTTTTTAGAAAAAGTTTCTACCTTTTTTATTTGGACAGTTTTATCATCAATAACAATATTTTGCTTAAACTGATATTTGCTATGGCTCTTATTCACAAAGTTGTTTTCGGTTTTATCTACGATATTATTCTGGTTAACAAAAAATATAAAATTTCTATGCCCATTTTTATAGTAATACAAAATTAAAGCGGCCATAACAAGAGTTTTTCCTGTTCCGGTTGCCATATTAAACATTAGATGTAGAGGGGCTGTGATATTTTCTTTCTGTCTTATCTCTTCATAGGTCAAAAAATTTTCAAGCGCTCGTTTTTGCCAGTCAAAAAGGGAGTACTTAAGATTGTCAATAATAAAATCCGGCATCTGTGGTTTTAAGATACCGTAGTCATAAGCCTTCTCTTTTAGTTCTTCATAAAGATACTTATTTGACATAACTTTATTTCTGCTTATAGAATTCCTCGCTCAAAGCAATGTCCTCTTTAGCCAAGTTATATTTTTTATCATTTCGCTCGCTAAAATTTACATACATCTGATTAAGATCAAGCATACGAACAAACATTTTCTTTTGGTTCACCAAATCAAGATTCTTAAATTCTGATTCTTTAATAATAGTCTCCCTAAAATCTTTAACCCGAACATTGTAATTCAGAAAATACCTTTCATATAATTCGTCGAATAACTTTACGAGTTCGGTGTATGATTCGACGGTTAAAATTTTCTTTTCGGCCTCCTGATTCCATTCGACCAATTTAGTAAAGATAAAGTCTCCACCACCCTTCCAATTTACTTCTTTTGAAATTCCGGTTTTATCGCCTTCAATTACACCCTTCATTCTTGCTTCTGGGTTATTATCAGAATAATCTAACTGTTCAACACCAATCCACTGGCGATTCATTTTATGTGCAACGGCGCAAGTTGTGCCGCTCCCGGCGTGGTAGTCTAAAACGATATCTCCATCTCTTGTGGATATAGAAATAATTCTTTTCAATAAACTTTCCGGTTTTTTACCTCCGGGCAATATTACTCCACCTTCAATGCCAACTCCGCCAGTAGTTTTAATATCTTGCCAAAAATCACCTGGGTTAGAGAGTAAATTATCGTCGGCAAACAAAACTTGAATTCTAGGGTCTTTTGTATCTTGATTAAAATCTGTTTTAAACAAATAAATTAGTTTTTTGGGTGTTAAAAACGATGCTAATTCTTGCTTGGGGATATTAGTTAATTTTAAAACTTGTTTCTTTACACTCTCGGAACCAACGGACTGCACAATCCTCCATGCATTATTAAATTTCCATTTATCAAAATCGTTTTCTTTGAGCTTTAGCTCTTTTTGCTTTTCGGATAATGACACTAATTTCACATTTTTCAATAACCCATTAGCAACAAGTATATCTTCCTCCGAATTAATCTCTTTCTCTTGAATTTCTGAAAGTCGATCTCTGTCTTCCTTGGAAAAATTATCTAAAAATGTTTTATATTCATTATTCCATTTTTCAATAGGAACTAAATCATTTTCTATAATCTTAAAATCAGGTTTTTTATAGACAAGGATATACTCTTTTAATTTAGGAAGTCGTTTTTTTGCATGAGCCATCTTTACACCGCTAGCCTCACTCATCTTTACTGAGATAGTAGTCATGAACTGATTGATACCAAAAATTTCATCGCAAATCGCCTTAAGGTAACTTTGCTCATTATCATCGCATTGAATAAAAATTGCTCCATCATTGGAAAGCAATTCATTGGCAATCTCCAGCCTATTTTTCATAAACGTCAACCAAGTTGAGTGTTTAAAGTTATCATTATAAAAAGTATCAGCATCTCTGTTGTATGGCGGATCGATATATATGAGTTTTATTTTCCCCTCAAATTGTTCTTTTAAAGAATGTAAGACAAGCAAATTATTTCCTTTTATAACAAGGTTTTCTTTTATAAGACCGTTTTCGTCTCTTCTGATTTCTTTTACCTTTTCACCGCCCTTAGCAGTAAATTTTTCCCATTTATAAAAAGCCTTTGGTTCTTCAAGACGATCTACTTCATCACGAGCTAAAATTTTATTGAAAAATATTTCTTTTCGTTTTGCTTTTTGTTCTTTCCACTCACCAGACTTTCCGTCATAAACAAAATAAGTATCCATCGCGTCCTCTTTTTTCATTCCACCCAAAAGGACACAATCTTTATATGGCCATTCTAAAACCACATCGCCACTACCATTTCCATTATCAAGATTGAGACCTATTTTATTGGCGTATTGAGTATAAGAGTTATCGATCTTATTTTCATCAAGAAAAAATTTAAAATCATTTGGCTTAAAAATGTAAGCATCTTTTATTTTGGCAAAAAATTGCTTCTTTGTTTCTGTGTTGTTCAAAAGCGATTCAATGACTTTCTCGTCAAATTTATCTACAAAATCTTTAAGGAGGGTTTGGTTTAGTTCTTTGCCGTCCTCACTCCATAAACGGGAGTCATTTTTGAGCAAAGCATAAAGATTATCCTTAAATTTTTTGTCCATAAAATTGATTTTTATATCACCTCTATTATACCAGTTTTCTGAAATTATGATAAGTTTTGAAAAACCGGCACCTTATTCGGATACCGGCTTTTCAATCGTATAAACCCCTTATTTTGCTTTGGTTCAAACTTGGTAATCTGGCGGAGACGGTGGGATTCGAACCCACGAGAGGATTTCTCCCCTAACACCTTAGCACGGTGCCGCTTTCGGCCGCTCAGCCACGTCTCCTTTAATTGAATTATGATTTATGAATTACGAATTATGAACAAAAGAACAGATTATAATCTAACACATAATTGGACATTTTTCTATTTTCCCCAGATGCGGAAATCTCTATCGCACTTATTGTTGTATAATACACAGGACTTATGCGTTTGGCATTTGATTCCTCCTTTCCTAAAGGAGGTGGCCTGTAATCAGGCCGGAGGATTTTAAATCCCTCCTTGTAAGAACAAGTGCTCCCTTTAAAAAGGGAGAATTATGACCAAACGCGTTCCTAATATAAACAATGAAGAGAATCTCCTACATAATTTTATTTGCCGTTGTTATCGGACTTGGCACGGTTTCTTCATGGGTTTACGTGAAATATTTTAGCGGAGCCAAGGATAATGTTTTAACTTTTACGGTTAATCAAGTCGACATTACTGAATCGGTGCGTGTTCGCGGCGAAGCGGTTTCTCAAAAAGATTTTAATTTGGGATTTTCAACAGCCGGAACCGTTGGGAAAATTTATGTGACCAAAGGCGCGCTTGTCAAAGAAGGCGACGCGCTTGCAGGTTTGGTTACGAGCGAGAAACAATCGGAAGTTAAAAGCTATGAAGCCGTTCTTGCCGGCAAAAAAGCCGCTCTTTCAAAATTGATCGCCGGTTACAGCAAGGAAGATATTTCCGTCTCGGAAACTAAAGTTAAAAACGCGGAAACCGCGCTTCAAGATTCCAGGCAAAGTTTGCTTGATGCGGCAATAAATTCATATACCGTTTCTGACAACTCGGTTAGAAATTATGCCGACACAATGATTGGAAATTCAAGGACGAACTTTCCTTCTTTGGCGTTTACAATTTCCGACACTCAACTTAAAAGCAGCGCCGAATCGGAAAGGGCGAACGTTGAAAATATGCTCCAAAATTGGGAAATTTTCGTGAATAATTTGTCGCTTCAAAGCGATTTTGAAATTGCCGGCAAAGAAGTGTCTCAAAACCTCGATGAGGTTAGGCGTTTTTTAAATGTGATGTCTCTTGCAATAAATAAAGCGCAAACCAATTCAACTGTAACTGCAGCCAGCATTGATACTTGGAAAACAAATATATCTACGGCTCGGGCAAATATAACAACCGCCATTTCAACCATTGCCGTGGCTTATGAAAAATGGCAAACGGCCGATTCGGCGCTGACTTTAGCTTCTCAAGAATTGTCGGCAAAAAAAGCTAGCGCAAGGTCTGAAGACATAGCCGCTTACGAAGCGGACATTGCCAAAGCCGAGAGCGATCTTTCAGGCGCCAAAGAAAGATTGGCGAGGTCCACAATTTACGCGCCGGCTGATGGAAAAATTATGAAAATTCCGGTTGAAAAAGGAGAAGCGGTTTCCGCAGGAGAAACGGCCGTTTCAATGTCTGCTTTGGGCAGTAAAGTTGAAGCCGATGTTTCCGAACTTGATATTGTAAAAATAAATCCGGGGCAAGAAGCGGAAATCACCTTCGATGCTTTTCCGGAGCAAATTTTTCGGGGGAAAATCATTTCAATTGATCCGGAAGCCGTAATCAAAGATGGAGACACATATTATAGAATCAACATTTCTTTTGATCCGGGAACGATAGGTATCAGATCGGCCATGAGTAACGATATTCGCGTGGAAATTCAAACAAAAACATCCGTGCTTTCGGTGCCCAAATTTGTCATTTATAAAAAAGATGATAAAGAATACGCAAAAGTTGCGCGAAATGGTAAAACGGTTGAGACGGAAGTTAAAACGGGTGTTTCTGACGGGCAAAATATTGAGATAGTTTCGGGATTATCGCTTGATGAAGAAGTGGTGGCATCAAACGATTAATCTCAGTTTTTCGAGATAGATTAAAATTTTGGGTGCACATGCTCACTTAGTTTTGTTTACTTTCCAACCAAATTCGAAATTCGAATATCGAAATTCTAAACAAATGAAGCCAATTTCCAAAATTTAAAATTCTAAACAAAAAACTTCAGTTTTGAATTTAGAAAATTTGAATTTTCGTGCTTTGTTTCGGATTTAGAATTTCGTGCTTCGAATTTAAATTGCCATTTCTGAACTTTTTGTAGGTGCTGTAAATTATACTTTCAATTTATGCAAGAAAACTCAGCAAAATTTGATCTGGTTTGTGGCATGTATCTGGACAGTTTTCCGGATTTGAGCAAATGGAATTATAAAGACAAAGAATATTTATTTTGCGGGGAAGGTTGTATGGAAAGGTTCAAAGAAAATCCGGAAAGATTTCTTGGCGAACCGATTATTCGACTTCGCAATGTTTTCAAAGGCTTTGATCTTGGAAAAGACAATTCGGTTAAAATTTTGCGCGGAGTCAATTTGAATATTTGGAAAGGCGATTTTGTGGCTATTATCGGCTCCAGCGGTTCCGGTAAAAGCACTACGCTAAATATTGTCGGACTTCTTGATCGCCCGACCGGCGGACAGGTTTTTGTAAAAGGCAAAGACGCGGCAAATATGTCCGATGAAGAGAGAGCTCATCTTCGGTCCGAAACTTTCGGATTTATTTTCCAGCAATATAATCTCATTCCATGGCTTTCCATTTATGACAATGTCGGAATGCCGATGATTTTTTCTCGGCGAAAAATGGACAAAGAAAAAATCTTGGCTCAAATCGGCAGAGTGGGGCTTGGAGACCGAGTGGAACACCGGCCGATGGAACTTTCCGGAGGCGAACAGCAGAGAGTGGCGCTTCTCCGCGCTCTTGCCAATGATCCGGAAATTATTATCGGAGACGAGCCGACTGGCAATTTGGATTCAAAAACCGGCAATGAAATTTTGGAAATGCTTATAGAGCTCAACAAAAAAGAAGGCAAAACTTTGATTATCGTCACTCACGATTTGGACATAGCGAATAAAGCCGAAGAAATTATCGTGCTCAAAGACGGGCTGACAATGAGGGATCAGAGGGTGCATAAGAAGATATATACCGAATAAAATAAAATAATTTTTAATTTACCCTCAGGAGGGCAGGCAATTTTTAAATAATTTCTTAATTTTTCAACATAAATAGGACTTACGCGTTTGATGACATTTGCTCTTTCCCCGTCTGTCATTCCCGCGTAGGCGGGAATCTAGTCTGTGATATGGCTCTGGATCCCCGCCTTCGCGGGGGATGACAGAGTACTGTCAATTTTAAAACATTAAGACATTAAGAAATTTAAAATTCTTTAAAAATTAAAAATTTGTCATTAAAAATTTCTTCATATCATGATCAAAGATTTTTTTATTTTAACAATGAAAGCGCTTCGGCACCGGCCGGTTAGAAGCTGGCTCACGGTTATCGGCGTGGTTATTGGTGTGATGCTCGTGGTCACCATTCTTTCTTTGGGCAGCGGAATAAAAGGAATGGTCAGCAAAATGCTTCAAATGTTCGGGTCGGATTACGCAATCGTCTTTCCCGGAAAAGAAACAAATCCTTTCGCCAGCATGGTTGGAGGAGAGCGTTTTCGCGAAAGCGATCTTTTGAATTTGGAAAAAATTCTGGGCGTAGATTATGTGGTGCCGATGGACGTGGCTACCGTAAATATTGAATTTCAAGGAGAAAAACAAACCGTAATGGCGCACGGCGGGCCGTGGAGCGGAATTAAAGGCCTTTTTGAATCTTCCAAAGGCATCAAATTGGAAAAAGGCTCTTGGCCTTCCAATGACGATTCCGGAGGAGTGGTTGTGGGATATTTGGTCGCCAATAAGATGTTTAAAAGTGATATTGGTATCGGCGATGATATCATTCTCAAAGCCAAAAGGATGAAAGTGTCGGGAATCATATCAAAAATCGGAGTTCAGGAAGATGATAATTCTCTTTACGTTTCGCTTAAAGATCTGCATATGCTGACAAATTCAAAACCGGGAGCCATAAGCGCAATGGTAAAAATTTTGCCGGGCGCCGATATCAATTTAATTTCAAAACAGATCAAATCGGAACTTTCAAACCAGAGCGTGGTCAGAGATTTTGCTGTTTTGACTCCGGAAAAAATAGACAGGCTGACCGGCAATATTCTTTCCATAATTGAACTGGTTTTTATGGCAATCGGACTGATTTCGCTGGTTGTCGGAGCGGTCGGAATAATGAATTCCACTTACACAAGCGTGCTTGAACGGACCAAACAGATCGGCATCATGAAAGCCATCGGAGCTTCCGATGAAGCCATTCTTTCTTTGTTTTTGATTGAGTCCGGAATGATCGGCTTGGTCGGAGGATTTTTCGGCATTCTGCTTGGAATAGTTTTCGCTTTTTTAATCGGGCTCGCGGCTTCTTACTTGGGTTTCAGCGGATTATTTTCTTTCGCCTCGCTGGACTATTTCGGTCTTTTTGCTATTTTGGTTTTTACATTCGTGGTCGGCATCGTTTCCGGATATTTGCCGGCCAGAAGGGGAGCGAAACTGGATCCGGCGGAGTCGCTGAGATACGAATAGGGTAGTATAAGGAAAAAGTACTCACCCCGTTAGAAGTCCAAAGCTTTGGACTTCTAACGGGGTAAATATAAGGAAGAAAAACCAAACTGAAATTTTGTGAAGCAAAAACTAAAAGCAATATCAATACTTTCATTGTCCTATAATTAGCTACCGCTCGTTATCGGACAATAGTTTTTCATTCGGCACTTTTCATCCACCACGGCGGATGAAAAGTGCAGGATGTTAAAAATTATTTTTTCATAATTTATTTTTTCCATCATTTATATACGGTCGGATGTAAATGATGGAAAAACCATAAATACACAATATTGCGCGACCGCGTATTTTTTGTGTATGTGATGAATATGATGATGAATGTGTTGAAAATTATAAAAAGAAAAACCACACATTTCTGTGTGGCTGGAGCTTGGGATTGAACCTCGCTCGTCAAATAACACTTTAACTTCTTGTCGTTAGTCATCAATCAATTCAAGAACGAGACGAACCGTTCCTAGTACAGTCTTTAAGCAGACGCCACACTCCGTGTTGTCATGGCAATCTTTCCTGGTACGCATGCGTTTGAGAACGATAATGTATTGCACTAGTTCGTAGATGATGATCGGATCAATGCCTTCCTTTTTCAAGGTCTCGCTGGTTTTGTCGATAAGCTTTTTCATCTCGGCGATGAGTTGGCCGCGTTCAGTGCTCGACATCTCAAGAAACCGGATCATATCAGCTTCAACTGTGATAGATGAAGGACGAGGGTCCCCCAAGACTTTAAGTTTTTTTAATCCAACAAATATCTCATCGGTGACTGATTTCAGTACTTTCAGTTTCTGCAGTGTCTTTTTCATACCGCTCTCTTTCTGTGTCTTAATCGTTTGTTGTAGTTTAAATTCTCTCTATAAAAGCAGAGTCCCATGCTTTCGAAGATCAACCTTACTAAGCAATAGTCTAGCATATTACAATGTTATTGTCAAGCATTTTGACATCATAACAGCTATCGCCGTTATGATGTCAAAAGAGAGAAAATAGGGCTTAAAATCATAAAATAATACAAAGTTTTTTCAACGGCTCAACGGGAATAACTGTTGAGCCGTTGAAAGTGTCTTGTTTTTTTCACTAAACCATGCTTGCCCGCTAAACTTTTTGCCTACACCCGCACCTTCTAAAATTTTCTTAAAAATTTTAGAAGGTGCGGGCAAGGAAATTTTTACTCTAAAAAATTTCCATAGGCAAAAAGTTTCTCGGGCTAGTGTGCTACCGCAAACACCATTACTTTCTTCGCTCCGGCCTTGAGTAGGGCACCGCGCGCTTCCTCGGCTGTGGCGCCGGTGGTGATGACATCATCTATTAAAATTATATTTTTTTCCAAAACTTTTTGTCTGTCAGCTTCAAAACAATTTTTTAAATTTCCAAGCCTTTCTTGTCTGGATGATGTTTTAGTCTGGCTTTCGGTATCTTTGATTTTTTTAAGCGCGTCCGGAATAATTTTGAAAGTTTTTTCTTGATCGATCTTACACA